>OFFG01000240.1_pt1 | contig 53257 bp, 37 predicted proteins | sample 1521331 | NCBI WGS metagenome assembly OFFG01 (sample SAMEA3504129, study PRJEB24116) | mouse gut metagenome | biome: mouse gut; feature: mouse-associated habitat; material: faeces | place: Denmark | collected 2011 | reverse complement strand
GTAATATTATTCGGAGCAGCAGATAATGGAACAAGTAACAAGAATAAAGGCTTTATATATTTGCGGGACGCTTTAAAGTATATACCAATTGATGACTATCTATTAATTATCTTTGGAAATGCTAATTCAGAGTTAAGCTTACCTTCAAATTTGGAAGTTATAAGAATGGGCTTTATTAAGGATGAAAAGATATTGGTTGAATTGTATAACTTGTCTGATACAGTGGTTGCGCCTTCAAATCAGGAAGTATTTGGCTATACGGTTTGTGAAGCAATGGCCTGTGGGACGCCTGCTGTCTGCTTTCCTGTGGGAGGACTAGAAGAACAGGTATTGCACAAGGAAAATGGATATCTTGCCCAATATCATGATGCTAGGGATTTGGCGCAGGGAATTATGTTCTGCGCGGAGCATACAGAGGAACTTGGCAAAAAGGCAAGACAGTCGGCAGAAAAATATTCGTATGATAATGTCGGCAAAATGTTTAGTGAATTATGTAGGCGATTGGCTTATGGTTAAAGTGTCAATTATTACTGTTTGCTACAATAGCGAATATACAATACGTAGAACATTGAAAAGCGTTTTGCAACAATCTTATTCTAATATAGAGTATCTTATTATTGACGATAGAGGTACAGATAATAGTATGGATATTGTAAATGATATAGTAAATAGTCATTCTCGCAAAGAAGCAATTCGTATAATAAAGCATCCTAAAAATCGAGGACTTGGTGGTACAAGAAATACAGCAATATTAGAAGCGACTGGTGAATATTTATTTTTTTTGGATAGTGATGATATTTTGTTGAATAATGCAATTGAACTGTTAGTTGATTTATTGAAAGAGGATGATTATGATATGATTGCAGCATCTTTTGAGAGGGTAATTAATGAAAAGAGCGAAATGTTTTGTTTGCCAGATAATGCTTTGATTGGCAAAAATGAAATTGTAAGTACCTACTTTGCTAAAAAATCATGTTATGAAATGATTTGGGGTAAACTTTATAAATTATCTTTTTTGAGAGAACATAATTTGAATTTTATTGAATTTTGTAATCATGAAGATACTCCCTTTACATTTCATTTAATGTTGTGTTTGAATAAAATAAGATTATCGTCATCTATTATTTATCAATGGAGATTTAGGGAGAATTCGGTTACTTCTGTTTATAAGGAGAAGAATATTTCTGATTTATTTTTAGGATTTGTATATATGGCTGGTATTTTGCCAAAATATTTGACTGATGATAATTATATTGAAATGTTACGGTATGTGAATAATTTTCGACTTTTTCCAATATGGTTGTTATTAAAAGGAAAAGTTCTAACTGATGACAAAAATAATTTATTAGTTAAGTTTTCTGTACCGTTGTTGAGTTTTAATGATGTTTTGAGGATGCCATTGAGTTGTTCAGAGAAAATGAAACATTTTATTTTTTTGTTACCATATAAATTGAAGTGGTTATTATTATCAATTATTGTACATACTCAAAAAATCTAATAGTAATGTAGTGAAAAGAGAATACTAAAATAAATAGGATGGAGGTGATAAATGTTTTTTATAGGTATTTAATTCTCATAACTGTTTTTTTATGGAATACAAGAATATAAGTGTTGTAATGTGTACTTTTAATGGTGCGTTATATTTGGAGGAACAGTTAATGTCCATTATTAATCAGACTTATCCTATATATGAGATTATAATCCAAGATGATTGTTCTACAGATTCTAGTAATATCGTTTTTCAAACATTTGAAAAACGATATACGTGTATACACGTATATCGTAATGAGACTCGTAAAGGTATAAATGCTAATTTTTTTTCTGCAATGTCTCGTGCTAAAGGTGATTTCATAGCTATTTCTGACCAAGATGATATTTGGGAATTAGATAAAATTGAGAATCAAATGAATTCAATACAAGATAATTGGTTGTCAAGTGGATTTTCGAAGCCTTTTGCTGATAATGAATCTATTTATTTTGACAATAGAATACCTAATTTGAATTTGGAAAGGCTTATTTATATTGCGTCTTCTACTCCTGGTCATACTTTGTTATTTCGAAAGGAGTTATTAAGTAAGGTTCCTATGATGGATTTTATCCTTTATGATCACTTGATGACGATAACAGCTGCAGCTTTGGGTAAACTGAGCTTCTGCAATAAGATTTTGGTTAATCATAGAGAACATTCTTCCTCTGCGACTTTTACGTTGCCCGTAATGAAGCGTGGAAAGAGTACGAAAAATATTAAAAATATTATTTCTTCCTTATTAAGGACGTTCATTCTGTATTTGAAGCTACACTCTAAGATCAGGTCTTATTTTATTGATATGTGCTGTCTACTCAATGAATTTCCGAATCAAGATTGTAATGTTTATGCAAAAAAGATAGCATATTATAATTCACAAAAAGGTCTTTTTTCATATTTGAATATCATATATCTTTGTGTGAAGAGAAGGACGAGACTTTTTTATGTGGAAGAGCCAGATAACTTCCTTACTTTTTTGCGTGCATTATATTTTCCTATATCTTCAAGTGATTATTTTAGATATATGTCTAAACCGGATTAAAATGTTGAAATACTTTTTATGTTTAAGACTCCTATCTTATTTTTAGTTTTTGCTCGACCCGATACAACAGCCAAAGTTTTTGAGCGTATAAGGCAGATACAGCCTTGTAGATTGTATGTGGCTGCTGATGCACCGAGGGATAATCGCCCGGATGAGATCAAACGAAGTGAAGAAACACGTCGTATCTTTGATCAGATTGATTGGCCTTGTGAGGTATATACTTTATTCCGTGAAAAGAATTTAGGATGTAAGTTGGCTGTATCTTCTGCCATTACATGGTTTTTCGAAAAAGAAGAATATGGCATAATTTTGGAAGATGATTGTTTACCTGACCTATCATTCTTCCCTTTTTGTGAAGAATTGCTTATTAAATATAGGGATGATGACCGTATTGGACATATAGGTGGTAATAATTTTTTTAAAGGGATCGTTTCCAATGAAGTTAGCTATGATTTTTGTTCATTTTCTCATATTTGGGGCTGGGCATCTTGGCGAAGAGTGTGGAAAAACTATGATGTGAATTTCTCGTATTGGCGTGATGCTCAATCGAATAGTTTCTTGAAGGATTCATTGTTTAGGAATATTCGTGAAAAAATTTATTTTACTTCATTTATAGATGATACATTACAGAATATAAATGGTATCAATACCTGGGATGTTCAATATTTATTTATGCTTAGAGTACAAAATCAGTTATCTGTTTATCCTCAGGTGAATTTGGTCACTAATATCGGGTTGAATAGTCCGGATGCAACTCATACTAAGGGTAATAGTAAATACTACATTGAGTCCGAAGAGATCAAACTCCCTTTGAAACATCCAAGATATATACTGGCAAATAAATCTATTGATATTTGTACGGTAAAGAATAATTTCTTTTCTTATAAAAGACTTCTAAGATATATGTTTAATCTGTTGTAATGAGATCATTATAACTCTAATGTTGGCATTTAATGGAAATTCCTATTATAATTGTTCATAAAGGAGATAGTTTTTATTTATCTCCTGTTTTGAAACAGGCTCGATTAATTAATCCTCATAGTCAAATTTATTTGATTAGTGATAAATCTACGAATAAATATAGCTGTGTAGAGCATTGTTATATAGAGTTGTATATGGATGGTGCTAATGAATTTCAAAAAGTTTACAAGCATATGTCTTCTAATTTTTATGCTTATGAACTATTTTGTTTTCAAAGATGGTTTGTAATAAGAGATTTTATTAAGCAAAAAAATATTCAACATTTCCTTTGCCTTGATTCTGATGTGTTATTATATTGTAATGTAGATGAAATTTTTAGTCGTTATTTAAATTATGATTTTACAGTATGTCATCAAATTGGACCAGGGAACTCTTTGTTTAATGTTTCTTCGATAGAAAAGTTGTGTAATTTAATGTTGTCTTTTTATACTGATGAGAGAATATTGGGTGAACTAAAATCAACTTATCAGAATATAGTTGATAAAAAACTTTCTGGAGGAATTTGTGATATGACTGCATTTATGTGGTATCAAAATAAAGTCTCAGACAATGTGATTGATTTATCAATACCGAAAAATGGAGTCTGTTTCGATGGTGCTATTACTGTTTCCTCTGGATTTGAAATGGCAGGTTCCAAAAAGAGGATTTATTGGAAAAATGATTTGCCATATGGCAAGTTGGTAGAAGATGGTACTTTTGTTCAATTTTATTGTCTTCACTTTCAAGGAAGATCAAAGTACTCCATATTCAAATATTTGTTGGATGACAAAAATCACCATCAGTCCGGATTTTTCTATACATTAACATGGATGTTTTCTGAAAAAATGTTATTCGCAAGAATGAAATCTATAAAAAAAGCAGTATCTAATCCTTCAATGCTGTTTAATTATATCAAGAAAATAGTGGCAAGATGATATGAAAGTACTTTTGATTAGTACATATGAATATTTTGGAGGTGCGGCCATAGCTGCAAAGCGATTATTGCGTGCGTTAATAAAAATGCGGATTAATTCTAAATTGTTGGTTAAGCAGATTGCTTCAGGAGAGTCTGATATTCTGTCTCTTAATACATCGGCATTTCGTTCTGGACAGAATTATTGTCGTTTCTTTTGGGAACGGATAGTGATTTTTATGAATAATGGATTTAATCGTACTAATTTGTTTAAAGTTTCTTTGGCGAATACGGGGATAGATATATCTAAAGAGAATATAGTTATATCCTCTGACATAATACATATTCATTGGATAAATCAGGGTATGCTATCTTTGCATGATATAAAAAAATTAATTGATACAGGTAAGCCTATAGTTTGGACATTGCATGACATGTGGCCTGTAACCTCAATTTGTCACCATTCCTGGGGATGTGAAGGTTTTACGAAAAACTGTGGAATGTGTCCTTTTTTGAAATCAAAAAATTCTAAAGATATCTCTTATCAAATTTGGCATAAAAAAAAGTTTATAGCTTCTTCAAATATTCAAATTGTAGCAGTTAGTTCCTGGTTAGCCCAAATGGCTCAAAAAAGTAGTTTGACAAAAGAGCTAAATATTACTGTTATTCCAAATGTGATAGATTTGTCTGTTTTTTACCAAAGGGACAAGATGACTATTCGTAGGGAATATTCTATATCGCAGGATGTATCTGTTATTTTAATGGGGGCGGTTCGTTTAGATGATCCAATCAAAGGATTCGGATATTTGAAGGATGCCTTATCTAAAGTGAGTACTAAAAATGTTATGTTACTTTTATTTGGAGCTATAAAAGATAAATCCATATTGAATGATCTATCGGTTCCTTATTTATGCTTAGGACAGATAAGTGACTCTGTAAAAATAGCAGAGTTGTATTCTGCGGCAGATGTAACTGTTGTTCCTTCATATTATGAAACGTTTGGTCAAACGATTATCGAGGCTATGGCTTGTGCTTGCCCTGTGGTTAGTTTTAATAATAGCGGACAAACAGATATTATTGATCACAAAATAAATGGTTATTTAGCGCAATATCGTAATGTTGTAGATTTTGCAGAAGGTATTGATTGGACTCTGAATAATCGTAATAATAAAGATATTTCTTTATCTTGTGTAAAGAAAGTGCATGATAATTATTCTGAGGAAATCGTTGCTAATAAATATATTTCTTTATATCATAAGTTGTTAGATGCATAATGAGGATGTTAATATTGCCATCTGTATTATAAAAATAAGAATAGAGGCTTACGTTATTTGAATATGTTGAAAGAAGAATCTTTTTTTTGATATAGATTGATATACAAACTTAGTCTGAATTAATTAGTTCGTAAAAAAGTTAACATGCAACAACCAGTTTTTTCAATCATAACAATCACCTATAATGCTTCCCGTTGGTTAGAGCAGACTATTCTTGGGGTGCTGAGCCAATCGTATCCGAATATTGAATATATCGTTATTGACGGAGGTTCGACGGATGGGACGGTGGATATTATAAAGCAATATGCTTCCGGAATTTCTTATTGGATAAGTGAGCCGGATAAAGGTATTTATGATGCAATGAATAAAGGTCTTCAGAAGGCTACGGGCGACTATGTATGGTTTATTAATGCCGGGGATTCTTTATTTACCTCCGATATCGTACAACGGGTTGCCTCTTTAGTTCAGAAGAAGAAAGTTCTGCCTGATATTATTTATGGAGAAACGGTTATTGTTGATGAAGAAGGTAAATCGTTAGGACAACGGAGATTGAAGGCCCCAAACAAACTTACATGGAAAAGCTTCCGGATGGGCATGTTAGTTTGTCATCAGTCATTTATAACAAAACGTAGTATTGCTCCGTTATATGATTTAACATACCGCTATTCTGCTGATTTCGACTGGTGTATCAGATGTATGAAACAAGCAGGTAGAATATATAATACGCGAATGACATTATCTAACTTCCTGGATGGCGGGGTTAGCACGACTCAGCGCAAAGCCTCTTTGAAAGAAAGATATGATATTATGTGCCGGTATTATGGAGTAATATCAACATCTTTACTCCATGTTTGGTTTGCTATTCGCTTTTATTTTGCTAAGTGGTTCAAAGGTAGAGTGTAAACGAAAATATATAGAAGATACATATTATGCATAGTATGATGAAAAATGTGGGTAAGCATGTGGCTGCCCTTGTCTTGTTTTTAGGGTTGGTGATGGCTTATTTCTCTCCCGCAGTGTTTGATGGAAAGGTTATCAGACAAGGTGATAATGTGAAAGCTGCCGGCATGGGAGGAAGTCAGGTCGATAAATATGCAAAGACTGCTGAACCGGGTGAGTTTAGTGTATGGTCGGATGCTATGTTTTCGGGGATGCCTTATGGACCGGGATATGGAAGTCCGGCTCCGGAATTGCCCTCTTATGGCATCGTTGACGGATGGTTGAAGACTCCGGGATATACTCATGCTGCCATGGTTTTTACCGGATTGGTCTGTTTCTATCTGTTGATGTGCATCATGGGAGTGAACTGGTGGCTGGCGATAGCGGGAGCGATTGCTTTTGCTTTTGCTTCTTATAATATAATCATTATTGAAGCGGGACATATTGTAAAGGCTTATGTGATAGGGTATATGCCTGTAACGTTGGCGGGTATGTTCTTGCTGTTTAAACGAAAATGGCTTTGGGGAGCAGTCCTGTTCCTTTTAGGAGTGGCTTTCTCTTTGTTGAACGGGCATGTTCAGATAACTTATTATCTGGTTTTGTTATGTTTCTTCATTTATTTGGGATATTCTATTAAGATGCTTAAGGAAAAGCAGACTGCCGACTGGCTTAAAACATCTTTGATTATGTTGGCATGTGTAGTTTTAGCAGTCCTTCCCAATGCAAAACATATGTATTCCAACTGGGATTTGGGACAACATTCTATCCGTGGAGCCTCTGAACTGACGCCTAAACCAGACGAAACGGGAAAAGTGGAGAAAGCCTCTTCCGGTTTGGATAAAGATTATGCTTTCCAATGGAGTTATGGCTGGAAGGAGTTATTGACTGTCATGATTCCGGATGTATATGGAGGTAGTTCGGGAGGTACATTAGGCAGTTCTTCCGAGTTGTATAAAGAATTGAAGAAAAATGGTGCCCAGGTAGGAAAAGAGGTTCAGACTTATACTTATTGGGGGGATAAACCATTTACATCAGGACCTGTTTATTTTGGAGCATTGGTATGTTTCTTGTTTGTATTGGGGATGTTCGTGGTGCGTAACCCGATGAAATGGTGGTTGTTTGGCGGGGCTGTTTTCCTTACATTCCTGGCCTTGGGGCGTAATTTTGATGCATTCAATGATATAATGTTCCATTATCTGCCGTTGTATAATAAGTTCAGAACAGTAGAAATGGCTCTGGTGATTCCAGGATTGGTATTTCCTCTTGTTGCCATTTGGGGATTACGGGAAATATTCAGGGGAAATGTGGATGATAAAACGATGAAAAAGGGCTTTTTATGGTCTTTGGGCATAACTGGTGGTATTTGTCTGGTTGTTTTCCTGATACCTTCATTATTATTGAATTTCCATTCTGCTTATGATGCACAGTTCCAGAACCAGGTTCCGGAATGGTATTACACTGCTTTGTTGATGGACCGTGCTTCGCTGGCTTCGTCGGATGCATTGCGTTCTTTGATTTTTATTTTGTTGGGAGCCGGTTTATTGCTTTGGTACTGGAAGGCGAAAAATAAGACGACTGCCTCTATGATTGTGAGTGCAGGTATGGCCGTATTGATATTGGTTGATTTATGGTCGGTCGATCGTCGTTATCTGGACGATAGTAATTATGTAAAGGAAAAAGCGGAAGAATCCTATAAGGAAAGTGTTGCCGATAAAGAGATATTTAAGGATACGGATGAATCTTTCCGCGTGTTTGGACTGAATAATCCGTGGCAGGATACAAACGTTTCTTACTTCCATCATTCGATTGGAGGATATCATGCCGTTAAATTACGTCGTTACCAGGAATTGATTGATTATCGTCTGGATGGTGAATACCGTAATATTATCGGTGCTTTGCAAAAGGCACAGAGCATACAGGATATAATGCCTGTCCTGGCGGCCTCTCCTTCTTTGAACATGTTGAATACACGGTATATTATTTATAATCCGGACCAGGCACCGATTCGAAATCCGTATGCTTATGGAAATGCATGGTTTGTTGATAAGGTGGATATTGTAGAAAATGCGGATGCTGAGATTGAAGCCTTGAATACGATTGACCCGTTGAAGACAGCGGTGGTGGATAAGCGCTTTGCGAAAGATCTGGAAGGCTTTACTCCGCAGGTAGATTCCACGGCAACGATTGTGTTGGAAAAGTATCGCCCTAATCGGTTGACATATAAAACGAAAGCATCTTCGGAACAACTGGCAGTTTTCTCCGAAATCTATTATCCGGGCTGGAAAGTTACAATAGACGGAAAAGAAGCGACTCATTTCCGTGCCGACTGGATTTTACGTGGAATGCTGGTACCCGCGGGAGAACATACAATCGTTTTTGATTTCCATCCGGATACTTATGTGCTTGCCGCTAATGTGTCTGCTTATAGCTCTTTTCTAATCTTGTTATTGTTGATTGCTGCGGTTGGATGGTCCGGCTGGAAATATTGGCAGAAGAGTCGTGAATGAAAGACAATTATAGTTCCATAGTGGAATTTCTGGAGAATAAAGGATTGCTGACGGAATCTTTTGATCTGGAGTTTAAAAGTGCGAAAGGTGGATTCCCTAAGAGCTTTTGGGAAACTTATTCTTCTTTTGCAAATACCGAAGGCGGTATCATCATCCTAGGTATTTCAGAGAAGGATGACCAATGCTTCTATGATGGTCTGCCACAGATGGTGATGCGTAAGTTTCAAGATGATTTTTGGAATCAGGTTAATAATAGGGAAAAGGTTAGCTTTAATCTATTGTTGGAAAATGATGTACAGATGCTTGAGATACAAGAAGGACAATTTATTTTAACCTTCCGTATTTCTTGTGCTGATTATAGGAATCGTCCTGTTTATATCGGCTCAGATCCGATGAAAGGTACTTATAAGCGTTGTCATACGGGAGATTATAAATGTACTCCGGACGAAGTAAAAAGAATGCTTGCCGATAGCTTGCCAGACAAACCGGACTCCAGAATTTTGGAGAACTATACATTGGAAGATCTTGATGAAGTATCTGTCACTCAATATCGGCAGTTGCTAGGAAGTGTAAGACCGGGTCATCCTTTTTTAAAATGGGATGATAAAGGATTATTACTGAAATTAGGCGGTTGGAAAAAGGATAGGTATACAGGAAAAGAAGGCTTGACAGTTGCTGGTTTATTGATGTTTGGTAAAACAGAAAGTATAGTAGAGGCTTTTCCTGATTATCATGTAGATTATCAAGAGATACCGGAAAGCGGAGAACGTTGGATAGACAGAGTTTATCCGGATGGGACCTGGGAGGCTAATCTATTTCAATTCAAACAATGTTTCTGCTTTTAGGGTATGGAGAAAAGGCAGGTTCCGGAAGCACTCGGATTATGAATGCCTGGGAAGGAGCACATTGGAGAAAGCCTCTGATAAATGTGTTGCCCCGTCCGGATAGAGTTGAGTTGTGCCTGAGTATGGAGCAGTTATTGCCTCAAAAAAGTATAAACAAACTTATCTCTGTTTTTGGGGAAGAAATTACCCATTTATATGGTGACGGATTAATTGCACTCACGACTGCCGAAATGGAAGGATGTGTGTCTAATGTCAGATTACAGCAACTGATAAATAAACATTCAACGGAAATATCTCAGTTATTGAAAGATTTATGCAATGAGGGATACTTGGTCGCAGAGAATAAAGGACGATGGACTGTCTACCATTTGAATTTACGCGAAGAGAAAAAAACTGTTCAAAAGAATCTTTTTGAAGAAACGATGATACCTCCGGGGAGAAATGATGACACCTCCGGTGAGAAATGATGACACCTCGGGGAAAGAAATGGATGAGGAATGAAGAACTAATGACGTTGGTTGTTGAGATTTGTTGCGATACATTTAAAAGCGTTGATGAGATTGCAGCAGTGATTCTTCGTACACCAACTTATTTGAAGAATAAGATATTGCCTCTCCTTTTGGCTCAGGAGCGTTTAGAGCGTCTTTATCCGACCATTCCAAATCATCCAAACCAAGCTTATAGAAAAAAACAAAAGTAAAATTTATGATATCTTACTCAATCATAATCCCCGTATATAACCGTCCGGTTGAAGTTCGGGAATTGCTTGAAAGTTTATTGCATCAGACTTGCAAGGATTTTGAAGTGCTGATTATTGAAGATGGTTCAGCGGTTCGTTGCGACGAGGTAGTCAAAGAATATGAAGACCAGCTGAATGTACGTTACTTTTTCAAACCGAATTCGGGCAGAAGCCTGACCCGGAATTATGGTATGGAACGTGCCGAAGGTAAATATCAGGTCTTTTTCGACTCGGATTGTATTATTCCGGAAGACTATTTCGAGAAGGTTACGAACTATCTGAAAGAGACGAATGCGGATTGTTTCGGCGGGCCGGACAGGGCACATGCCTCTTTTTCCCTGATGCAGAAAGCTATTAGCTATTCGATGACCTCTTTTCTGACAACCGGCGGTATCCGTGGCAGTAAGAAAGGACTGGAGAAATTCGTGCCCCGTACGTTCAATATGGGATTCTCGCGGGAAGTTTATCAGAAGGTAGGCGGCTTTAAGGATATGTTCGGAGAGGATATTGATTTAAGTACCCGTATCCGTAAAGCCGGTTTTACTGTAGAGCTGTTTCCGGAAGCCTATGTGTATCATAAGCGCCGTGTGAGTCTGAAATCGTTCTACAGACAGGTGTATGTTTTTGGAATGGCGCGTGTGGATTTATATCAGATGCATCCGGATTCGTTGAAGCTGGTTCATCTGTTGCCTGCCTGTTTTGTACTGGGAGTGTTGTTTTTATTGTTATCGTCGTTAATCTGTCCCTGGGCTTTACTGCCGTTGGGTGTTTATATACTGGCGCTGTTCCTGGAATCTCTGTTTGTCAATAAAAGCCTGCCGATAGCGTTGCTTTCCATCGTGACCAGCTTTATTCAATTAGGCGGTTATGGTATGGGATTTATCGGTGCATTTGTCCGCAAAGTGATTTTAAAGCAGAAAGTAGACGTTGAGGCAGAGCTGAAGAAGCATTATAAGAAGAAAGCCTGAGCAAAACTCAGCAAATCCGCATAATGGGCCTGGTAGAGTGTTTTAGATACTTCTCCCGGGCCATATTTGTTTCCTATAAATACTCCCCTTATCCCGGCATTTTTGGCAAACAGCATGTCACTGATGCTATCTCCTGCCATTATACTTTTCGTGAAATCAATGTCCGGAAAATCATCTTTGGCCTGAAGTGCCATGCCTGTGTTGGGTTTACGGTTCTTGCTGTAATCGCTGGTATCGGTACAAACATATATCTTATCTATCCTTCCTCCCTGTCCGGAGACTTCATTTATCATATAAGCATGTATCTCTTCCAGGTCTTTCCGGGTCATTATGCCTTTTCCGACTCCGCGCTGGTTAGTGACAATTATGATATGTTTGAACAGGGGGGAGAGTAGCCTCAGGGCTTCCAGTGCTCCGTCGATAAAGATAAATTCCCCGGTTGTTTTGACATAGTCGTGCGGACGTTGCTGGTTGATAACCCCGTCGCGGTCCAGGAATAATGTGTTATAAGGCTTTATATCTTCCATCTTTGAAGTCTGTTTGAGCTTGTGCGTAATCGTCAGGGATACCGATGTCTATGAAATATCCTTCCGATATATATCCGGAAAGGATGGAGGAGGTGACTTTTGCCTCAAAGAAATCTTTTTCGAGTGAAAATTTTGCCGGATAGGCGTCCAGTTCGTTGCGGTTAATCAGATAGATGCCTCCGTTGATAAGGCCCGATTCGCAATATTGCTTTTCGTTGAAACGCAGGATACGACGGGAGTCCTGTTCGATGTCGACAACCCCGTATCTGCTGAACTTCTCCATTCTTTTCAATGCGAGGGTTGCTGATGCGCTGGTTTGCCTGTGGAGGTTTAATAACTCCGGATAATTCACTCCGAAGAATGTATCGCCGTTCAGGACGAACACATTTTCTGTGCGGGCTTTTGAAAGTGCCAGCTTTACTGCTCCTCCTGTTCCGAGCGGGACTTCTTCGACTACGGTCGATATGTCGGCAGAGAAGCGGTTTGCCCCGAGCCATTCCTCGATAATCTCATGTTTGTACCCTAAGGAAAGGATGATATGTTTGAAACCGGCTTCAATCAGCGTTGTAATCAGGTAATGCAGGAAAGGATGCCCGGCTACCGGAGCCATGCATTTGGGAACGTCAGACACTACACTTTGCAGCCGGGTACCCATTCCTCCCGCCAGTATGATACATTCCATTCCTTATTCCTTTCCGAATATTTCTTCTTCTACCAATTCACAGATGATATGCCCGATGGTGATGTGTGCCTCCTGGATACGTGGAGTATCGGTAGACGGCACATTGATGAGGAGCTTCGTCAGTTCACGCATGCGGCCACCGTCGGCACCGGTAAAAGCTACCGTTGTAATTGCTTTTTCATGGCATGTCTCGAACGCCTTTACGATGTTGGCGGAGTTGCCCGATGTGGATAAGCCGACCAGGACATCGCCTGCCTTTCCGATACCCGAAATCAGCCGGGAGTAGATGATCTCGAAACTCAGGTCATTGGATACGGCCGTGATGTAAGAAGAGTTACAGTGTAATGCTTCAGACGGCAGAATGTCACGTTCCAGATAAAACTTGCCGGAGAACTCGGCTGCCAGGTGCTGTGCATCGGCGGCACTTCCACCGTTTCCGCAGAAGTAAACCCTTCCACCGTATTTAAAACAGGTGACAATCGTGTCGGTAATCTGTGCAATTGTGTCCTGCAGCTTCTCGTCCGCCAGTATCTGTTCGATAATGTCGCGGTGTTGCGCTAGCCGTTTTCTGATTATTCCTTTACTGTCCATGTAATCAATCCTTTCTTACAAAATTCAAATTGTTGTATATGTCCGATATGCATCTTGTCCAATGCTTCGGACACTTTGTAGCAGCTATTGCCGGGACAGTAGAAGAACATGAATCCTCCTCCTCCGGCACCGGAGATTTTACCGCCCAGGGCACCGTTGGCCATGGCAGTTTCGTATATATGGTCGATAAATTCGTTGGAGATGTTGCGGGCCATTTTCTTCTTACTGGTCCAGCTTGTGTTGAGCGCTTTTCCCAGTTCCTGCAATTCTTCCCGCAGCAGGCAATTCTTTATGCGGAATGCTTCATGCTTGACATTGTGCATGGCTTCCAGCGAGTCGTTTTTATTGTTTTTGACGTTTTCGGCCTGTTCTTCGATAATCTTTCCGGAGCAACGCTGTTGTTCGGTGTAGAAGAGGACGGTGTTCATGGCCCATTCCTGCAAGATATCATCGCCGATGCGGAGAGGATTGACAATGACTTTGTCGTCTTCCAGAAATTCCATGAAGTTAACGCCTCCGAAGGTAGCGGCATATTGGTCCTGCTTGCCTCCTGCCATATTCAGGTCAATGCGTTCGATTTCGTAAGCGTAATGGGCAATATCATATTTCCCCAGTGGTAACCGCAACCATTCGGTGAAAGCTCCGAGGATGGCGACAACCAAGGTGGAAGAGGTGCCAAGGCCGGAACCGGATGGGACGTCCATCTGGGTGATCAGTTCAAAGGAAAGAGGTTCTCCGTTGTTATAACGCGAAACGATTGAATTGTATATGCCATGTTGCAGTACTAACGGACCGTCGAGAGGCAGTTCGCTTACGGCGTCAAATTCTTCTGCTATGTTTTCATTGATATGGACAAACCGGATCTTCCCGTTGTCGAGCGGGCGGATAGTGGCGTGGGCATATAAATTGACGGTAACGTTGAGGATTGCACCGCCATAGAGGTTGGAGTAGGGGGAAACATCTGTTCCTCCTCCGGCAATTCCCAGTCTGAAAGGTGCTTTGCTTCGGTATAACATAATAATTTGCCAATTAGTTAATGTGCCAATATGCCAATTAATAATTAGCTAATGTGAGAATGTGCCAAAAAGCCAATGGAAATAGTAATTCATTCAATTATTTCCTAAATTGGCATATTGGCACATTCTTTTATTGGCTAATTATTTTTAATATCTGTAATGGTCAGCCTTATACGGACCTTCTACCGGAACTCCGATATAGTCGGCCTGTTTGGGGCTTAATGTAGACAGTTTCACACCGATACGTTCAAGGTGCAGGCGGGCAACTTCTTCGTCCAGACGTTTCGGAAGACGGTAAACACCCACTTCGTAAGCCATCTGCCACAAATCCATCTGTGCCAGTACCTGGTTTGTAAATGAGTTACTCATTACAAAGGAAGGGTGACCGGTTGCACAACCCAGATTCACCAGACGTCCTTCTGCCAGCAGGAAGATTGAGTTTCCTGTCGGGAACGTATATTTGTCAACCTGCGGTTTGATATTGGTATGCTTGATGTTCGGATAGTTCACCAGGTTGTCTACCTGTATTTCATTGTCGAAGTGGCCGATGTTGCAAACGATTGCCTGGTCTTTCATCTGGCTCATGTGGCCGATGGTGATGATATCGCAGTTTCCGGTGGTAGTAACGAAGATATTACCTTCTTTGACCGCTTCTTCCATCGTTGTAACTTCGAATCCTTCCATAGCAGCCTGCAAAGCACAAATCGGGTCGATTTCAGTAACCAGCACACGTGCTCCGTAAGAACGCATGGAGTGTGCACAACCTTTACCCACGTCACCGTATCCGGCAACTACCACGACTTTACCTGCAATCATCACGTCGGTAGCACGTTTGATACCGTCGGCCAGCGATTCGCGGCAGCCATACAGGTTGTCGAATTTGGATTTCGTTACCGAATCGTTCACATTGATGGCCGGAACCAGCAGTTCGCCTTTTTCCATCATCTGGTACAGACGGTGTACGCCGGTCGTTGTCTCTTCGGAAACGCCTTTCATCTCTGCAATCGTACGATGCCAACGCTGGTTATCTTCTTTCAGGATGCTGTTTAATGTATCCAGAATAACCTGTTCTTCGTGGTTACTACCTTTACGATTGATGGTTTCTGCATCGTTTTCAGCACGATACCCCATGTGAACAAGAAGAGAAGCGTCACCTCCGTCGTCTACAATCATCTGCGGACCTTTTCCGTCAGGGAAGCGGAGTGCCATGTCGGTACACCACCAGTACTCTTCCAGAGTTTCACCTTTCCAGGCAAAAACGGGAACACCTGTTGCAGCAATAGCCGCAGCGGCATGGTCCTGGGTAGAGAAGATGTTACAGCTTGCCCAGCGTACATCTGCTCCCAACGCAACTAATGTTTCGATTAACACTGCTGTCTGAATTGTCATGTGCAGTGAGCCGGTGATACGGGCACCTTTCAGAGGTTTCTGAGCGGCATATTTCTGGCGAAGAGCCATCAGTCCCGGCATTTCGTGTTCAGCGATTTCGATCTCTTTGCGACCGAATTCAGCCAAACTCATATCTGCCACTTTATAAGGCAGATTAGTTGGAAATAATTGTGACATAAATAATAATTATTTTGAATGTGTGGCAAAGATAACAAATTATTGAGTTGTACGGATGATTTGCAAGGACAAACATATCCGTCTGCTTATCTCTTTATAATTTCCTGCTTAGGAAACCGTAGTTTCCCAGGCAGGAAACGCGCGTTCCCTTAGGAGGAAACTCCAGTTCCCTGCGCAGGAAATTACAGTTTCCTGAACGGAAAACTACGAGGAAGCTGTAATCGATGAGCCGTAGCATTATAATGAAAATAGCCGCTGATACTAATCAACGGCTATTTTGCCGGGCAAAAGCTCTGTGCTTTTAATATGTTTTCGTTTTATACCGGCGTAATCCCTTGTTCGGCCAGCAGCTTCAGGCTGAGGTCTTTCAGCTTGAACTTCTGAATCTTGCCGCTACCGGTCATCGGGAAGGTATCGACGAAGAAGATATATTTCGGAATCTTGTGGCGGGCTATCTTGCCACGGCAGAAGTCTTTCACTACGTCTTCCGTCATCGTAACACCTTCGTGCAGGATGATAAAAGCACCGACTTCCTCGCCGTATTTCTTGGACGGGACGGCTGCTACCTGAACGTCTTTCACTCCTTCCAGGTGATAAAGGTATTCCTCTATTTCACGTGGGTAAACGTTTTCTCCGCCACGGATAATCATATCCTTGATACGTCCGGTAATGCGGTAGAAGCCGTTTTCGTCTTTTATGCCGAGGTCGCCGCTATGCAGGAAGCCGTTTTTGTCGATGACTTCGGCTGTGGCGGCAGGATTATTATAATAACCTTTCATGTTGTTGTAACCGCGGTTGCACATTTCTCCCTGTACGCCAACCGGACATTCTTCGCCGGTTTCGGGGTCGATAACACGCACCTCTGTAAATTCAAAGTCGCGTCCGACAGTATTATAACGTTCTTCTGCCGGGTCGTCGATACGTGAATGGGTCATACCGGGTGATGTTTCCGTCAGACCATAAACGCTGGTTACACGCATAAACATCTTCTCTTCCACCTGGCGCATCAGTTCCACCGGGCAGAGCGAACCTGCCATGATACCGGTACGGAGCGAAGTCAGGTCGAACATCGGGAACATCGGATGGTTCAATTCGGCAATGAACATAGTCGGTACGCCGTAAAGTGCCGTGCACCGTTCCTTATGGATAGAGGCCAGTACTACCAGCGGGTCGAACTTCTCGACCATAACCTGCGTACAACCGTGTGTCAGCACGTTCATGGAAGCCAGCACCACACCGAAGCAATGGAAAAGAGGGACGCAACAACAGAGCTTGTCGTCTGCGGTGAATTTCATATGCTCGCCGGTCAGCAAACCGTTGTTCGCAATATTATGGTGAGTCAACATAACCCCTTTCGGGAAGCCTGTCGTGCCGGAGGTATATTGCATATTGACAACATCGTGGCAGTCAACGAGCTTTTTAGCGGCTTCCAGTTTGTCGTCTTCTATATTTTCGCCCAGCAATAACAACTCCGGCGTGTTATACATACCTCGATATTTCTCCTGGCCGATATAAACGACATTTTTCAGTCTCGGGAAGCGTTTGCTTTTCAGATAGCCGCGTTGCGATTCCTTTAGTTCGGGAAGCATGGTGTACATCATATCGATGTAACTGCCGTCAAATACGCCTTCGGTGATACACATGGTGTGGATATCGGCATTCTCTACCAGAAACTCCAACTCGTTCTGTTTATAATTCGTGTTGACGGTAACGGCTACGGCTCCGATTTTGGCGGCAGCATAAAGAAATGTCAGCCAGTCGGGTACATTCGTTGCCCAGATACCGACATGGGTGCCGTGTTCGATACCGATAGAGAGCATACCTTTTGCCATCCGGTCGACACGTTCGTTGAATTCTTTCCATGTAAAACGCAGGTCGCGGTCGGAATAAACCAGGTATTCCTTGTCCGGCGTCGTTTCGGCCCAATGTTCCAGCCATTGGCCTAATGTCTTATCTTGCAGTTGTAATTCCATATCTTTTCTTTAACATTAATAGGGGGTATAAACAACTCCAAGGATTTTAGCCGTGCTTTCGGCGGCTGCATGAACGTGGTGAGCAACAATCGAATCATAATAGATGCTGTCGCCTTCTTCCAATATATAGGTATTCTTTCCGTAGTTTATTTCAAGTACGCCTTCCAGCACATAAATGAATTCTTCACCTTCATGTGTGGAAAGAATAAAATCAACGCCATCTTCCGAAGGGGAAACATCGATCAGGAACGGTTCCATATGGCGGCCTGATTTATCCTGCGACAGTGAATGGTATTCCATATGTTTCCGGTTCTCCATCGAATTGTTGGTAAAACCGATGCTATTGGAGTCATTACTGTCTTTTTTGCGGCAGATAACCGGACCGAGTTCGGATTGGTCGTCAAGGAATGTACCCAGGCGGACACCGAGTACCCGTGCTATTTTGATAAGAGGTGCCAGTGAAGGAAAATCTACATTACCTTCTATACGTTCGATTTGTTCTGTGCTCAGGCCGGAACGTTCGGCAACTTCCTCAACAGTGAGTTGTTTTGATTCACGGATACTTTTAATTTTGGCTCCGATGATTTTGTTGTTTCCCATAAGTATGTTTATTTTTAGATTATCTTTTAATTTGTAACTGAACGCCGCAAATTTACATTAATATTTTATTTTACCATGTAATTTACTGAAAGAAAAAAAGGACAACCCTTTTGAGAGTTGCCCTTTTGTAACTTCCTGCGAAGTAGTTTCTTATTTTCTGATACCAAGTTCTTTGATGATAGCACGGTATCTTTCGATATCAACTTTAATCAGATAATCCAGTAAACGACGACGTTTACCAACCAACATTTTCAGAGCTCTTTCAGTGCTGTAATCTTTGTGATTAGCTTTCAAGTGTTCTGTTAAATGTGCAATACGAACTGTAAACAGTGCGATTTGGCTTTCTGCAGAACCTGTGTCGGCAGCTGATTTGCCATACTTTTCGAATAATTCTTTTTTCTTTGCTGAATCTAAATACATGATTCTTTTTACTTTAATAAATTGATACTATATTATCTAAGCGGCGACAAAGATATGCATAACTTTTTTGTCTGACAACTCTTTTCTGTATCTTTTTTATATTTTGCAACATGAATATCACATACATATCGTAAAAATGTCGTACTTTTGCAGCCAATAAATTAGTCTTCGATGCAAAAAATCAGAAACATCGCGATTATCGCGCACGTAGACCACGGCAAAACGACGCTCGTGGATAAGATGTTATTAGCCGGTAAGCTTTTCCGTGAAGGACAGGCAGAGCCGGACCAGTTCCTGGATAACAATGACCTGGAACGTGAACGAGGTATCACTATTCTAGCTAAGAATGTATCTATTAATTATAAGGATTGCAAAATCAATATTATTGATACCCCGGGTCACGCCGACTTCGGTGGTGAAGTAGAACGTGTATTGAACATGGCCGACGGTTGCCTGCTGTTGGTAGATGCTTTTGAAGGCCCGATGCCTCAGACACGTTTCGTGCTGCAAAAAGCAATTCAATTAGGATTAAAACCTATCGTAGTTATTAATAAGGTAGACAAGCCGAACTGTCGTCCGTCGGAAGTGCAGGAAATGGTGTTCGACCTGATGTTCAGCTTGGATGCAACCGAAGAACAGTTGGATTTCCCGACAATCTACGGTTCCGCTAAACAGGGGTGGATGTCTGAAGACTGGCAGAAGCCGACCGAAGATATCTATGCATTGCTGGATGCTATCATCAAATATATTCCGGAACCGGAGGTATTGGAAGGAACTCCCCAGATGTTGATTACATCGCTGGACTTCTCCAAATATGTAGGTCGTATCGCTGTAGGCCGCGTTCATCGTGGTGAGTTGCGCGAAGGCCAGGAAGTTATGTTGTGCAAACGTGACGGTTCGATGGTAAAATCGAAAATTAAGGAGTTGGATATCTTTGAAGGTTTGGGCCGTACGAAAGTAGAATCCGTCCAATCCGGCGATATCTGTGCCGTGATTGGTATCGATGGTTTCGAGATTGGCGAGACTATTGCCGACATCAATGAGCCGGAACCGCTGCCTACGATTGCAATCGATGAGCCGACGATGTCTATGCTCTTTACCATCAACAACTCTCCGTTCTTCGGTAAAGATGGTAAGTTCGTTACATCGCGCCATATCTTTGAACGTCTTCAGAAAGAGTTGGACAAGAACCTGGCTTTGCGTGTGGTTCCTACCGATTCAGCCGATTCATGGTTGGTATATGGCCGTGGCGTGCTCCACTTGTCTGTGTTGATTGAAACGATGCGTCGTGAAGGATACGAATTGCAGGTCGGTCAGCCGCAGGTAATCATTAAAGAAATTGACGGTGTAAAATGCGAACCGGTTGAACAGCTTACTATCAATCTCCCGGAAGAGTCTTCCAGCCGTATTATCGATATGGTGACAAAGCGCAAAGGTGAGATGACAATGATGGAAAGCAAGAACGACCGTATGCATCTTGAATTCAATATACCTTCACGTGGTATCATCGGTCTGAACAATGCCGTTCTGACAGCTTCTGCCGGTGAAGCGATTATGGCTCACCGCTTCCTGGAATATCAGCCGTGGAAGGGAGATATCGAACGCCGTAACAACGGTTCCATCATTGCAATGGAAACGGGAACAGCTTTCGCTTATGCCCTGAACAACTTGCAGTCACGCGGACGTTTCTTCATTGCTCCGCAGGAAGAAGTATATGCCGGACAGGTAGTTGGTGAACACACGAAAGAAGGCGACCTGGTTGTAAACGTAACGAAGTCGAAGAAATTGACGAACATGCGTGCTTCAGGTTCTGACGATAAAGTATCATTGGCTCCTCCTGTCGTATTCAGTTTGGAAGATGCTTTGGAATATATCAAGGCTGACGAATATGTGGAGATCACACCGAACTATATGCGTATGCGTAAAGTCATCCTGGATGAGACCGAACGCAAACGTCAGGGTAGATGAACCTGTTGAAATATATAATGGGAAACCGGATATGCATTTGTGTATCCGGTTTTTTTATAAAGTTACTGCATGATTGTAAATCTGCAGTACGTCTTCAATCTCGTTGAAATCCGTTTTATTGTCATCTGCATATTTCTTTAGTTCCTCTTTATGGTCGGGGAATGCTTTGAGGAATTGCTTTTCATTGAGGAAACGGAATTGTTTTCCGTTACGCTCTATCCGGAATATTTTGTCGATACGACTGAGAATCAGCTTTTCTGTTTCCAGCTTATGGGTAGTGTTTCCTGACTGGAAAGAGGAATAGGAGTCGACCGCCGATGTTTCCGAGCGCCCTCCGTAACCGACCTGTTTGCCTTCCCATTTTAATGCACCTCTGTATTGGACGAAAATAGGAGGGTCTTTTTGCAGCACTTCGGTTGCCCCGTCTTTCGTTGGAAGAAAGATTCTTTCGCCTATCTTGATGGTTGCCACCATCTCCGGTTCAGAGAATTCTTTGATATTGTTATTGTCGTGCTGGTCCTGAAAAAGGAACTTTTTGATGAGCAGGCTATAGTTTAGCGGTACATTGAATGTCCGGCCATCTTTGTAATAAACATATCCGTTTTCAAAGTTGCGCAATAAGAATTGTGCACTGTCGATTTGCGCAGCCAACTTATTACTTCCGGAGATAATAGCCAATAATAGTATAATAATGAATCTACTCATAATATTATGATTAAGCTTAGCATATGCAAGAATAGGAAAATAATACTGAAATTGCAATATTAAACGGCTAAAAATGAATAAATTGTTATCTCCTTATGATTTTGGTAGAAATAAAAAAGCCGCCTCTTTTTACGGAGGCAGCTTCTATTATAGGATTGTGTAATATACTAATTACTTAACCAAGCTAGCGAAATCGCTGTTAGTTGCATATTTTGCAAATTCCAGATCGATAGCAGCTTCTTTAGCCATAGCTTTGTCAGCAGCGATAGCAGCTTTCAGGTTGCTGATAACTGCGTTTACATCGTTTGTGCGTGCTGCAACAACAGCCTTCAGGTAAGAAGTAGTTGCATCAGGTTTAGCAACAGCGTTCAAAGTCTGAGAAGCTTTGCTGTAGTCTTTTACTAAAAGCTGAGCCAAAGCAGCGTTGTTAGTCTTAACAGAACCGAAAGAGTTAACAGCTTTAGCATATTCGCCTTGTTCCAGATAAAGAACACCCAGAGCTTCGCCTAATTCAGCAACACCTGCAGCATTACCGAACAATTGCTGAGCTTTTGCCTGGTCACCTTTAGTCAGAGCGATCAAACCTAAGTTCATGTTAGCTTCGTTGTTAGCCTTAACAGAGTTAGACTTGTTGAACATTTGTTCAGCCTTAGCCAGGTCACCAGCCTTGAATGCCATCATACCGATGTTGTTCCAAGTGCGGTAGCAGTTAGGATACAGTTCAGAAGCTTTTGTATAGATAGCCATCTTTTCGCTGTCGTTGTTAGTTAATGTAGCAGCGTAAAGAATTTCTTCGATATTCAGTTCAGAAGGATTGCTCTTAGCCAATGCGCTGATTTCGTCGTCAGACTTACCGATGATTTCGATGTTAGCAGTCAAACGAGAACGACGCAATTGCGGAAGGATAGTTTCAGCCAGATCAGAATAAACAGCAGAAATGTTTTTGATTTCTTTTTCTCTTGTTTCAGGATCCTGGTACATAGAGATAACTCTTAATACAAGGTCTTTATCCTGCAAGTTGGAAGCAGATACCAATTCTTTGAAGCCTTCCCAGTCCTGAGCAGTGTAACGAGCGTCAACCGGAGCATCAACTTTCATTTTCTTCAATTCTTTATTCAGATATTTAGAAGTATTGCCTTCACGTCTTTCGGCCAAGCCTGTGTTCAGTTTAACACCGCCGTCAGGAGAAGCGTAAGCAGAGATTTCGATTGCTACGTTCTGGTTAGGAGCTTCGTCAGCGTTTTTAACCAGGTCTTTCCATTCTTTGATTGCATCAGAGTTCAACTCTTTAGCACGAAGTTCAGCCTGCTGGATAAGGAACATGATGTTAGCATCGTGAGCTTCTTTGATGATGCGCTGGAATTTGTCAGCAGCGATAGCTGCAGTTGCAGTAGCAGCATCAGCCAATTCAGAAGTAGCGATTACGCCTTCACCGATTTTTACGTCCGGTAATTTAACTGTTTTGTTCTTGATCTTTGCGTCGAAAGTCAGGTACAGTTCAGATTTCTTCATTTCAGGTTTGTAAGTGAAAGAAGATTTCATTGTTACGTTACCACCTTCTTTTTGAGCGATAACCTGATTGTTACCTTTTACTTTTTCACCTTGATAAGTGTAAGATGTTCCCCATGCTTCACCACCGGCATAGCGGAGAACCGGAGTTACAGTTACAACGGCTTTCTTGTTGAACCATTTTGCAGGGAAAGTCGCGTTGATAGTCACGGGTACTTTGCCTCCGATAGCCTCAAGCGGCTGCGGCTCAGCTTTGATGTACTCTTCAGCTAGCGGTTTCAACTTGTTTGAACAAGAAGAAAGGGTTAAGATTGCTGCCATTACAAAGAATGACAATAAAAACTTTTTGTTCATAATTTGATGTAAGTTTAAAATGTTACTATGTTTATATATTCACTTTCAATTGTCCCTTAGCCATCAAAGTGCAAAACTAAAGCATTTTTTTGTTATGAATAGCAAAGATACGATAAAATCTTTCTAATTAATACTTATTAATGAATCCGGTCTTCTTTTTTTGCTAAAAAGAGTATAAATGACAGGATTTATGGACGCTTTAATCATTTCCATCCAGTACTAATTTAGTTAATTTGTAATGTATTGTTTTCATCTCTTTATCTTATCGGGCTCTGCCAAGTGCTTTCTTATTGTGTATTTTTGATTAAAATAAAATCTTTTGAGTAAAACATTCGTTTCCGTAGCTGATCTGTACCAGATAGATACCTGACGTGGCTGTGGTGGCGGTGATGATGTTTTGTCCCGAATGAACAGTGCCGTTCTGTAAAGTTTTTCCCTCCATCGACAGCACTGAATACCGTGCCTGACGGATTGTTTCCGGTAGCAGGACATGAATTGCTTTGGAAGCTGTTTCCACAAATATGCGGATTGGATTACTTTCGTTAATGGAAGTGTTAGCCGATGCCGTATTGTACTGGATGACCGGGTCGATGAATAAGGAAGTACTCATCGGGGAAGCCGGATGGCTGGTAGCTTCTATCCATTGGCCTTTATAATTGATCCATACGGTATTTTTACTTGTTTCTCCTTTCGGGAGATTGAATGCCGAAAAAAAGGTATTGCCGGCAGCCGATTTGATCTTGTATCCGATGAAGAAATTGCCGGACACATCGATTGGCTCTTTGAAGGTTATAAATGATTCCTGGTCGCGGTTCATCGGCTTGGTAGAATCGATAAAAGCACTTTTGTCATTGAGCGTTACGAATGAGGGGCTGAATGACTCGCTGTATAACAGTGTTTCCGGTTTATCCGAGCCATTGTAAACGGTGATTTCTACTTCAAGGTCACTCATCTTGCTTATAGCCGGATTTACGATGTATGTGCCGTATATTTTAGCGTTGCCCGTTATTTTATAGGCTTCGGCAAATTCGTTCATTCCCAGTGAATTGTTGCCGAAAGCCGGGCCTGTACCGGGAGAGGGGAGAGGTGTTGATTCTATTGTGTTGGCTTTTCCGCTTTCCTTTATATTGCTCAAGCGCAGGCATGGGGTCGCACTGTAAGGATCAAGTCCCTTGCAGATCCGTTCGGAGTTTGTTCCTGCCGGGTCGAGCCATATTTTTAATTGTTTGTCGGCATCCGGAGATATTTCCCAGTTTTGGCTTAAGGCGAAATAGAAATCGTTATAAGGACGGGGACAGTCGGACTCTCCTCCGGACAGACCTCCGATAACTAAGCCGTTGCTGTCAAATAACCCGGAACCGGAAGAGCCTCCTGCCGTGCTTCCGTCCGACCATTCCTTTATTTGCCAGTGCCCGTTTTTTATAAAGTTTCCTACTAGAGAGTTGAATGTCGTTAATTCGACTTCTTCTGTCGTGTTAAGTCGCTTTACGGTGCCCTCCGGATGATGGATTCCCACGTATGGAGCAGTGCCCTGGTCCTTGGCATTCCAACCGGCATAATATGGCTGATAGTAAGTCGGTGGTGTTTCCATCAGTTGCAGTAAGGCCATGTCGGTCTGTTCGTTGGTCGCTTTGAAGCGGGTGGAAGCCATCGACATTTCTTCGGTACCTCTCATAACCGGGTCGCATAGAGGACTTTCATAATTGAAATAGGTGACGATATTGCCTGCAATCATTTCATAGTCCGGATTCTCAATGCTGAACTGCTTGTTCAAACAATGGGATGCTGTTAACAGGTAAGGTGTACCGTCGTTTGATGTATTATTAATTAATGTACCGGTACAAAAATCAGTCCCATTGATAATGAGCAGGACGACACTTCGGCCTATCTCATTATATTTATCCGTACTTTCTTGCAGGCAGGCCAGGGTTTTTATGCATCCGAGATATGTCCTGCTATATTCTTGCGGTTCGTATCCTCTGATATTACGATAGTCATGGTTTACTTCACCCACTTTTAGCTTGCCATGAAACGGAACATTAGCCGGTTCCTGATATTCGATAACTAATTCATCACCTTGTACCGGAGAGACGGGAAGTATGCCCAGTTCGGAGTTGTTCAAATGGTTGAATGCTCCTAATATATGTGTCTGGTCCGGATTGTACAGGAAGAGCTGGGCTCCTTCCGGAATTTCGTATTCAGAAAACAATACATTGATCGAATAGGCACCGGCCGATCGAATGCCCAGCCGCCATACGCGGGTGCCGTCGGCTTGTGTAAACCAGCTACCCGAGTTATCCGGAGTAAAATCGGTCATGAATTTGTAGGCAAAATGAAAACTGCTGCGCAAATCGCTTTCGTTGAGTGAGTCGATTCGTAATTGTTCAGCGATGTCAAAAGTAGGCATTTCTTGAAACAGACTTCCTGAGCGGGTGCTGAGTATCGTCATCGGAAGTGGTCTGCCTCCGTGACTGATCTGTCCTGTTAAATGGGCGGATACCAACAGGCAGAGGAAAAAAAGAGTGACTAGCTTTTTCATATTCATGCAAATATATGTTTTTCTTTTAATTAATTCTTCCTGTACTACGAACAAATTTGTGAAACCGCTCCCGTATTTCGTGATTTTTGTCTAAGTTTGCCAAGCGAAAAAGAATGATTCTGAAATTGTAAAACCAATATTACATAATTAAATAATAAAGATATGGCAACACCTCCTTTCAAGTATCAGGAACCGTTTCCACTGGGACCGGATACAACAGAGTATTATCTGCTTACAAAAGATTATGTGTCGGTATCCGAGTTTGAAGGACAACCGATTCTGAAGATTGCAAAAGAAGGATTAACAGCGATGGCTAATGCTGCTTTCCGTGATGTGGCTTTTATGCTTCGTCCGGCCCACAACGAACAGGTTGCTAAAATCCTGAGCGATCCGGAAGCAAGCGACAATGACAAATTCGTTGCATTGACTTTCCTTCGTAACGCCGAAGTTTCAGCTAAAGGCCAGCTTCCTTTCTGCCAGGATACAGGTACGGCTATCATCCACGGTGAAAAAGGCCAGCATATATGGACCGGCTATTGTGATGAAGAAGCGCTTTCTCTGGGTGTTTACAAAACATATACGGAAGAAAACCTGCGTTATTCACAGAATGCACCGTTGAATATGTACGACGAGGTGAATACAAAATGTAACCTGCCTGCACAGATCGACATCGAAGCAACCGAAGGTATGGAATATAAATTCCTTTGTGTAGCGAAAGGTGGTGGTTCTGCCAACAAGACTTATCTGTTCCAGGAAACAAAAGCGATCCTGAATCCGGCAACATTGGTTCCGTTCCTGGTTGAAAAAATGAAAACATTAGGTACAGCTGCCTGTCCTCCTTACCATATTGCATTCGTTATCGGCGGTACTTCAGCAGAAAAGAACCTGCTGACCGTGAAGCTGGCTTCTACTCATTATTATGACAACCTGCCTACAAGCGGTAACGAGTATGGCCGTGCTTTCCGTGATGTTGAACTGGAAAAAGAAGTTTTGGAAGCGGCTCACAACATTGGTTTGGGTGCTCAGTTCGGTGGTAAATATTATGCACACGACGTACGTATCGTTCGTCTGCCGCGTCACGGTGCTTCCTGTCCGGTAGGTATGGGAGTTTCCTGCTCTGCTGACCGTAATATCAAATGTAAGATCAATAAGGAGGGTATCTGGATTGAAAAGATGGATTCTAATCCAGGTCGCCTGATTCCTGAAGAGTTGCGTAATGCCGGCGAAGGTGATGCCGTAAAGATCAACCTGAACCAGCCAATGGCCGATATCCTGAAAGAACTGACTAAATATCCGGTATCCACCCGTCTTTCTCTGAGTGGAACGATCGTAGTTGGTCGTGATATCGCCCATGCAAAACTGAAAGAACGTATCGATAAAGGCGAAGGTCTGCCTCAGTATATCAAGGATCATCCTATTTATTATGCAGGTCCTGCCAAGACTCCGGCCGGAATGGCTTCCGGTTCATTCGGTCCGACAACAGCCGGCCGTATGGATTCCTATGTCGATCTGTTCCAGGACAATGGCGGTAGCATGATTATGATTGCCAAAGGTAATCGTAGCCAGCAGGTAACAGATGCTTGTAAGAAGCATGGCGGTTTCTATCTGGGAAGTATCGGTGGTCCGGCTGCTATCCTGGCACAGGAAAGCATCAAGAAAGTAGAATGTCTGGAATATCCGGAACTGGGTATGGAAGCAATCTGGAAGATCGAAGTAGAAAATTTCCCTGCTTTCATTCTGGTGGACGATAAAGGCAACGATTTCTTCAAACAATTGAAGCCGCGTTGCTCCTGTAGCAAATAAGAACAACTTATTATAAGAGGTGAAAGGCCTGTTCCGTTTATTCGGGGCAGGCTTTTTCTTTCTGTTTTCTTCTTTTCCCTGCCTTGTTGTTGCCTGTTCATAGTGATCTTTTCCGATTGAGTTCCTTATGTATTTTATTGCCGATAGCTATGCGCAGACTTACTGATAAATATCGACAAGATTACCTATAATTGTCGATAAGCTTACGTATAGCTATCGGCAACAAAATACATAAGGGAATTGAAACATTTTGTTCGGGATGTATTTTTTTACTAATAGGATACTAATGAGGATATAGAGTCAACGATTATTGTCTATTTGTTAACGAAAAGGAGGATTGGTGGGCTAATTGACAGATCGATGTCTGATAGTTGTTTGATAAATAGGATGTTTGTGTGTTGACTTAAAAGAGTATTCTTCTTTTATTGATTTTGAATTTTTGGAGGATATATTGATTTGTTTATGAAAGAACCGGATCGCTGTGTATTGGTTGGATAAACTTTTCATGGTAGCATAGTTCTCTCAGAACTAAGTTTAATACATGTGCAAAATTAGAATATATTTTAATATTATGCGTCTTTTTTTGAAAAAAGATTAACAAATATATTTTATAACATATTGTTGAGTTGTGTACGGTATGATTGCTTCTACATAGCCCCATTGTTTTATTGCATGAAGTCATTGTAAATTAAGTAATGATATTTTAATAGGATAAATGCGTTTTTTATATCTCACACAAATCCCTACATGTTATTATGGTTGATATTATGCACGTAGGCTTTCAATTTGTTCTATTAAAGTTGGATGCGGAGTCAACATGTTTCCCCCTTTTTTCTGTGATATTTCCTGATCCTTTACAAAATAAGCGATTTGAAGAAAGTTTCTATCGACATAGTTCTGAGAGAACTATGGGATATTATGAAAATATTCTAAAAACAGGTTGCTGATTAAGTACTGTTTTGGATTAGATAGAAATATTATGTAAAACTCTAAATCAAAATGTAGATGGAAATTAAGCCAGTACAAATTCAATCGCTGTCATTTTCTATTCCGCAAAGAATTGTGAAAGGAGTACAGGTCGCTTGTTTGTTGTCATTTGTTTTGCCGGCTTTTGCTGCGGCTGATTCGAATGATTTGTTGACTGTACGGGAGTCCAAGTATGTGGAAATGCAGCAAACCCAGAAAGTTTCGGGTTCTGTTTCAGATGATTTTGGTCCATTGGTTGGTGTCAGTATTCATGTTAAAGGTACTACAAACGGAACTGTAACTGACATGGACGGGAATTTCTCTTTGGAGGCTAAGCCTGGAGATATTCTGGTAATATCTTATGTCGGGTATCTCACTATTGAGCACAAGGTGACTGCCGGTCCTGTCAATTTATCTATGAAGGAAGACACTCAGAAGCTGGACGAAGTAATAGTCCTGGGGTATGGTACGACAACAAAACGTTCGATGATTGCAGCCGTATCAACAGTAAATGCAGAAGAGATGGCTGCTCTTCCGGTAACAAATATCACGCAGGGGTTGGCCGGGCGTTCACCTGGTTTGATTGTACAAGGTAGCGGTGGTGGTATTAATAAGACGAGTACGGTGAGTATTCGCGGTGGTGGCACTCCGCTCGTTGTTATTGATGGCGTTATTCGGGACTATGGAGACTTTGTTGCTTTAGCTCCCGAAAATATTGCGAATTTATCTATTTTAAAGGATGCCTCGGCTACGGCTGTGTACGGTTCGCGTGCTTCTAATGGTATTTTGCAGGTAACGACCAAGCAGGGAAAAGAAGGAAAACCTCAGATTGATTATAACTTCAACCAAAGCTGGTCTCAACCGAATGTATGGCCTGATAAATTGAATTCGTATGAGCGTGCTATACATCGTAATGTGGCGGCAGCGAATGACGGAGTGACCATTCTTTACAATGACGACGATTTACGCATGTTTGCCGATGGTTCGGATCCGTACGGACACCCTAATACAGATTGGCAAAAAGAGGTAATGAAGAATTTTGCTCCGCAACAGAAACATAATATTACGATTAGTGGTGGTGGTGCGAGCAATACTTATTATGCTTCTATAGGTCATATTAACCAGCAATCGCTGTATAAGAGCGATTCGCATTATATGAAACGAACGAATTTTCAATTGACTCAAACTTCAACTTTTAAATCCATTGGCCTGAAAACAACGGCACAGTTGGATGGTTACATGCAGTTTAAAACACATCCGTATACTTCCACATCCAGCGGATACGGGAACGTATTCTCCCATGTCCAGAATAAATCACCGATGGAGATTGGTCGGAATAAATATGGATTGGTGTATAATAATACAGATAATCCGATCGCTGAAATTTCTGATGACGGTGGCTATATTGATGAAAAAGAGAATGTAGTCAACGGCTTGTTGGGGGTTGAATGGGATCTTCCCTGGGTAAAAGGCCTGAAACTACGGGCGAAGGGCAGTTATCGCTATTATATAAAGGATAATAAGTCCTGGAGAAAAGATGCAGCTCAGTATGCATGGGATTCTCAAGAGCCTACATATGCTTCAAAACCACAGTTGAGCCAGTATGGGGAATTGGGAAATTCCTGGACCTTACAGTATTTTGCCGAATATAACCGTACGTTTGGCAAGCATTCGGTAAGCGCCTTAGGAGGTTACGAATATACAAGCGGTTTTGGACATAGTATGGGCTTGGTTCGTAAGAATTATGATTTCCCGATTGATCAAATTAACCCGGGACCTTCTTCGACGATGGAAAACTCCGGCGGTGAATGGGAAAATGGCCGGGCCGGTTGGGTCGGACAGGTCAAGTATAATTATGATAACCGTTATTTTGTAGAAGCCAGTATGCGTTATGACGGGTCGGATAATTTTCCGAAAGATCATCGTTGGGGTACTTTTTACTCTGGTTCGATCGGTTGGTCGCTGGCAGATGAAGCTTTCATGGAAACCATACGCGAAAAACATATTTTCGATATGTTGAAAATACGTGCCTCTTACGGACAAGTGGGTTTGGATAACTGGGGAAATGACGGGGATACGTATCACATCGGACGTTTTGCCTATCTGACATCTTACGGATTAGGCGGCCAGGAGTATGTAATGAATGGTGAGTATGTACCCGGTTTTTGGGAAGGGAGCTTGCCTTCTCCTGATTTGACTTGGTTTACCACTGATCAGTTTGATGCCGGATTCGATTTTAGTTCGTTGAATAATAGATTGTACGGCTCTTTCGACTATTTCTATTATGCAACCAAAGGTTTCTTATATGCACCGGATGCATTGGATGTTGGTTATACCGATCCGTTGGGTGTATCGCTTCCTAAAATATCGACAGATGGGGAACATCGTCGTGCCGGTGTGGAGTTTCAATTGGGTTGGCGCGATGATATTGGTGATTTCCATTATGATGTAGCCTTTAATTTTACAAAATTTGATGAGTTATGGGCTAACAACCCGTCTGAGTCACTTGAAAATAAGAAAAATCCTTACAAGCGTACAACCCAGCAACGGGGATATGCCGGTGTCTATTATGAGAATATGGGCTTTTATAAGGATGCAAATGATGTATATAACAGTGTGCAACGTACAGGTTCCCACTCACTAACGGCAGGTGATCTTAAATATTATGACTTTAATGGGGATGGCGTTATTGATGGGGCCGACCAGCATCGTTTGGGTAAAAGTAGTTTCCCGCGTGCCAACTATGGATTGAACATCAATTTATCTTATAAAGGATTTTCTTTCAGTACCCTCTTTCAGGGGGCAACCCGTTTTGATATGTATTTAGGTAGTGTGCTGATGATGAGTGATGCCAATACCGGTTCAAGTCCTACCTATGAGTTTCAAACGGACTATTGGACACCGGAGAATACTGATGCCAAATTTCCGCGTTTGTTGTCTTCTACCGGAAATAATGGTTCTAATAATACAGTCGGAAGTGATTTCTGGTTGATTAACGGAGGATATTTGCGAATGAGAGATATTCAGGTCGGATACGATTTCAAGCGTATACTATTGAAGAAGACCTCGTGGATTACTCGGTTGAATGTGGCTTTGAGCGGACAAAATATTTTTACTATTTCGGAGGCAACAAAGTACGGAATTGACCCTGAAAACGGATCAGCCAACCGTTATGATTATCCAAATGAGCGCGTGTTCGCGATCAACTTTGGTATAGGATTTTAATTGAAAATAAAAACAGAACTGATATGAATAAATATTTAAAATATGGTTTGCTGTGTTTCACTGGTGGAGTTCTCGCTACTTCTTGTGATGTGATGGATACAAAACCGATGGAATCGTATGATGAGGATTTGGTGTGGTCTTCCAAAGAAACCGCCGATGCTTTTGTGACAGAGGTGTATAAATCCTCGGTAGCCCTATATGCCGGAGAGTATGCTTATCTGGAATCATATACACCGAATGGAATCCATAGCGATTTGACAAACCTGGATGCTTTTCCTACTGAAGTGGGGATGGACCGGACAACGAATATGGGATTCGGCTATTTCGCTAATTTAAGGAATTGTAATTTGATTATCGAAAAAGCTGCCGCTGCCACTGCACTTACAGAGGCACAAAAGTCGGAATTGATTGCCGAAGGTCATTTCCTCCGTTCGTTAGTGAATTTTTATCAGACGCTTTGGGAAGGTCGTTTTGTTCCAATCATGAAGGTGTTGACCCCCGAGTCTACAGAAGATTTTAAGACCCCGCTGACTGCTAATGTAGCAGAAAGTTATAAACTGGTAATTGACGATATGAATGCTGGTATTGAAGGACTTCCTGAAGAATCGGCTTCAGGACGCGTCAATAAGTATGTAGCTTATGCTTTTCGTTGTCGTGCAGCGCTCCAAGCTTATGCTTATACGAAAGATGCGTCTTATCTGGATATGTGCATTGAATCAGCGAATGCTGTTATTAATTCTGGTAAATATACATTGAGCAGTAATTATGGCGAGATGTTCCAAAAGGCAGGAGCTTATGATAATGAGATTATTTTGGGTTATTACCGTTTGGAGAAGAACACGAATTGCGGTTCATTCAGTGAAATGATTAGTTGTGTGCCGAATGTAAATAATGATGAAATAGCCAATTCAAATGCTTCTCCATTATTTAAAGATGCTGGCGGACGTTCGTTTGAAGGCTGGGCCAGTTATTTCCCGACACAGGATATGGTAGACCAATATCTTGTCATTGATGAAGTGGATGGAAAGGCAAAACCTTGGAATGAAACGGCACAGTACAAAAATAGTGTAAAGGAAGAAGACCCCTCGGCGTTGCAGGTCGGTGATTTTGTCAAAGTTGAATTGACTGGGCGGGTAGTACCGGATGAAGATGATATGGGTTCTACCGAAAAGGGGAAAAAGATTGTACGTTACGGACGTGTAACGGATGATTCCCGTATCAATGAGATTATGTATAATAATCGTGACAAACGTTTTTACGGAACGATTGTGTATGATTCTTGTACTTGGTTAAGCGGCGAGCTAGTGACACTTTGTTGCCAGGGTAATTTGTGGGCCGGTGTACGTAAAGACCAAGCGGATTCCTGGTATACTACGGCATCTGGTTATTATTGGAGGAAGAATGTTTATGAAGTTTCTCCTCGTTTTTATGTCTCGAATAATACGGATTATCATTTTGTATTGGCTCGTTTAGGAGAGATGTATATGAACCGTGCTGAAGCTTACTTGCTGAAAGGCGAAATAGATAAAGCAGTAGCAGATTTGAATGTGACACGTACACAACATGGCGGATTACCTCCTTCTATGGCTGTAACGGAGGAAGAGGCATGGCGGGATTATATTCGCGAACGTCGTGTTGAAATGGCTTATGAAGGTAATTTATACTGGAGTTATTTGCGCTGGGGCAAATATGGCGGATATGCAAATGAAGGGGAAAAGGCTAATGGTGTTATTCAGGCGTTAAACCGTCCTGTCCATAAGATTCAGATAACAAAAGACCGTAAGCGTTATTTCATTGGACAGATCGTAAGAAACAGAGCCTGGAACAGAAATTTTACAACAAAACGTTATTTAATGCCTATTCCGCAATCTGCGATTGATAGACGCGCAGCGAGTGGTATTACTGATGAACAGAATCCGGGTTGGTAAATTTAAAAATGAATATGAGTATGAAAAAATATAGTTATTTGTTATTCTTGTCCATTCTTTTCACTCTATCTTCTTGCCTTACGGGAGGATTGGAAGATCTGCCTGAGTTTGAAGAGAATGAGATTAGCGGGGTACAACGTGTAGAGTATCGTTATATAAGCGATGAGGTTTCGAACGCAAGCGGACAGCAGATCGTGAAAAAAGTCGAACTTGGACGATCTAATATTGTTATTGATAAGGAGGCTAGTACAGTTAGTCTGGATGTATCAGTTCCTGCTGCCAATGAAGGATCTTTTCCGGCGTCAGAGTGGGAGAAATGTTCAGTAAATAATATAGGTGTGATGGTCACTTTGTCTACGGCTGCCAGAATTACTCCTAAAGAAGGATCGCCTGCTTTAGGTGTTCCTGGTGATTGGTCTAAACCCAATAAATATCTTGTAACAGCAGCTAATGGAGAGCAACGGGAGTGGACGATTACAATTGTTAATTTTACGAAGTAAACAGTCCGTTTTTTCAATATAATTTTTAGGTGGGGGATTCTATAAAGAATCCCCTTTTTTTGTCAAATGGTTTCGATATCCGTAACAGTTTTCCACGAAGATATGTACCAATCAGCTTTCCGGATAGTACAAAAAAAGAGCTACCCTTCGCAGGATAGCTCTTTATATATAAATGTATAAGAAAGTTGTCTATTAACGATCGTTACGGTTGTTGCGGTCTCCGCGATCCTGGCGAGGGCCACGGTCCCCACGTTCCGGTCTCGGACCTCTTTCAGGTCTTGGCGGACGTTCTTCGTAACCTTCTGGTTTCGGAAGCAATACTTTGCGTGACAGTTTGAACTTACCTGTTTTAGCGTCGATGTCTACCAGTTTAACCTGAATTGTATCACCTTCTTTCAAACCTGCCTGTTCTACTGTTTCCAGACGTTTCCAGTCGATTTCAGAGATGTGAAGCAGACCGTCTTTACCCGGCATGAATTCAACGAATGCACCGTAAGGCATGATAGAAGAAATCTTTCCTTCGTATACTTCACCGATTTCAGGAACGGCAACGATACCTTTGATCGCTCTGATAGCAGCATCGATCGTATCTTTGTTTGTTCCGGAGATTTCGATCTTACCTACACCGTCAACTTCTTCAATTGTGATAACAGCGCCGGTCTTTTCCTGGATACCCTGGATAATCTTTCCACCCGGGCCGATCACTGCGCCGATAAATTCTTTGCCGATCGTCATTGATTCGATGCGCGGAGCGTGCGGTTTCAGTTCGGCACGTGTTTCCGGCTGAGCTTCCATGATTTTACCCAGAATGTGCATACGGCCTTCTCTTGCCTGAGCCAATGCGTTTTCAAGGATTTCGTATGACAGACCGTCTACCTTGATATCCATCTGGGTAGCTGTGATACCGTCTGCTGTACCTGTTACCTTGAAGTCCATGTCTCCCAGGTGGTCTTCGTCACCTAAGATATCCGATAGGATAGCATAGTTCTGACCTTTGTTTTCAGAGATAAGACCCATTGCGATACCTGATACCGGTTTCTTCATCGGAACGCCGGCGTCTCTCAGAGCCAGTGTACCTGCACAAACAGTTGCCATAGAAGAAGAACCGTTTGATTCGAGGATATCGGAGATTACGCGTACGACATAAGGATAACCATCCGGAATCATGCGTTTCAAAGCGCGGTGAGCCAGATTTCCGTGGCCGACTTCACGACGTCCTACGCCACGTGATGCTTTTGCTTCACCGGTTGAGAACGGAGGGAAGTTATAATGTAATAAGAAACGTTCTTTGCTGTGGTTCAGTACGTCGTCAACCATCTTTTCGTCGGCTTTGGTACCGAGTGTAACAGTTGTCAGCGACTGAGTTTCGCCACGTGTGAAAACTGCTGATCCGTGAGGTCCCGGAAGGTAATCCGTTTCGATCCAGATCGGACGGATCTCCGTTGTTTTACGGCCGTCCAGACGTTTTCCTTCGTCAAGGATAGCGCGGCGCATGGCTTCTTTCTCTACATCGTGGTAGTAACGGCCGATCATTTCGGCTTTAGCTTCCAGTTCTTCTTCAGAGAAATTAGCTTTATATTCTTCTATGATTGCCTGGAAAGCATCGAAACGCTGGTGTTTGTCCGTACCCGATGTTGCAACGGCATATGCTTTTGCGAAACATTTGTCATGTACGTCTTTGCGCAGTTCTTCGTCGTTTTCTTCGTGGCAGTATTCGCGTTTAACGAGCTTGCCGCAAGCTTCCGACAGTTCAAGCTGAGCCTGACACTGTACTTTGATAGCTTCGTGTGCAACCTTGATAGCATCCAGCATGTCTGATTCCTGCACTTCAGACATTTCACCTTCAACCATCATGATGTTGTCGATTGTTGCAGCAACCATCATATCGATGTCTGCTTTATCCAATTCTGAGAATGTCGGGTTGATAATAAATTTTCCATCCACACGGGCTACACGTACTTCAGAAATCGGTCCGTTGAAAGGTATATCTGAAACAGCCAGGGCAGCAGAAGCTGCTAAACCAGCCAATGCATCCGGCATATCTTCGCCGTCAGCAGAGAACAATATAACGTTTACATATACTTCAGCGTGGTAATTGTCCGGGAATAACGGACGCAAAGCGCGGTCAACGAGGCGCGATGTCAGGATTTCATAATCGGAAGCCTTTCCTTCTCTTTTTGTGAAACCTCCGGGAAAACGGCCAAATGCGGAGTACTTTTCTTTGTATTCAACTTGCAGCGGCATAAAGTCAACACCGGGATTTGCATCTTTAGCGGCACAAACAGTAGCCAGCAACACAGTGTTGCCCATACGTACGGTAACCGCACCGTCCGCCTGTTTTGCCAATTTCCCGGTCTCGATGGTGATGGTTCTTCCATCAGCCAACTCGATCGTCTTGTTAATTGGATTAAGCATAATCTTCTTTCTTATTTTTCTATCTGTAAAAATTGGTGCAAATGTAATGAAAGTTTACCTGTAAACACATGAAAATGAAAATAAAAAACATCAGAAAAGCCCTTTTTTATAAAAATAAAAGGAAGATTTTGAGAATAATAGTGCCACAATTGTAAAATAATGTATATTTGCATCGGAATTACGAACATTGTAAAGAAAAAAGGATGAAACAAATATCTGCGCAATTACTGGTTATTTTCGGAATTTGTATGCTGTTGTTTACTGCATGTAACAAGGCATCGGATTTTACAGTGAAGGGAGTTGTATCCGGAGCCGACGGTCAGACAATGTATCTGGAGAATGTGGGCATATCAAATATCGAATTGTTGGATTCGGTGAAACTGACTGCTGCCGGTAAATTCAAGTTTACCCATAAACGTCCTGAATTTCCGGATTTTTATCGTTTACGTCTGAATAATCAATTGATAAATTTTGCGATCGACTCGGTTGAGACAGTTACTTTTGCTGCTGATGCCGGAACGTTTGCCACTTCTTATTCCGTTGAAGGATCTGAAAACAGTAAAGCGATCAAAGCGATCACCCTGGCACAGTTGGATGCGAACCAGGCGATCGGTCGTTTACGTAAAGAATATGAGGATAAGCATATTGCTGATACGACATACCGTGCAAGAATCCTGGAAACAGCAGAGGCTTATAAGGATGTAGCCCGTAAATATATTTATGCAGCTCCGATGTCGACAGCAGCTTATTTTGCTTTGTTTCAGCAGATCGACGGACTATTGTTCTTTGACCTCTATGACAGAAATGATGTAAAGGCTTACGGAGCAGTGGCTACCAGTTACGATCATTTCTATCCGGGAAGTCCGCGTTCGAAACATCTTTACAACCTGACTTTGCAGTCTATGAAGGTGCTTCGTGCACAGCGTCCGGTAAATCTGGATGATGTGAAAACGACAGAAGTGAGTTTTCTGGATATTGAATTGCCGAACCTGAAAGGGGAGGTGGTTAAACTATCTTCTGTGGCAGAAGGAAAGCCGGTTATTATTAATTTTACAGCTTATCAGGCTGAATGGTCTCCGGCATTGAATATGGCTTTGGGCGAATTATATACGCAGTATCATAGTCAGGGTTTGGATATTTATCAGGTGTCTCTGGACTCTGATGCTCACTTCTGGAAGAATGCGGCTTCAAACCTGCCTTGGGTAGCTGTTCGTGATCCGCAGTCTGTCTACTCTCAGATAGCCGGATTGTATAATGTGAAACAACTCCCGGCGATCTTCATCCTTGACCGCAAAGGTAATCTGGTTAAACGGGTGGATGACGTGAAAAATCTGGCGGCAGATGTAAAAGCTGTACTTTAATATAGTAGCTAACAATCAGATTTATATGTTGTAAAGCACTTGTGAGGGTTTGTGCATTTTGAAAAGATGTCTTATCTTTGCAATGTCTAAAATAAAGAGAAAAAGGAGTTCCGGCCAGGTTGTTGGTCGGGATTCTTTTTTTATTATGCAGTAATAAATATTAATTTTTAAATCAATAATTAGGAGGATTTAGTATGGCTGTTAGTTATATGACAGAAGACGGCTACAATAAGATTTTAGCTGAAATCAACTATTTGGAAACCGTGAAGCGTCCTGAAATTTCTGCCCAGATTGCTGAAGCCAGGGATAAAGGTGACTTGTCTGAAAATGCAGAATATGACGCTGCAAAGGAGGCTCAAGGCATTATGGAAGCAAAACTGGCCCAGTTGAAGGGGTTGATATCTAATGCACGTCTGATAGATGAATCACGTGTTCAGACTGACGAAGTTCAGATTCTGAATAAGGTGAAGATCAAAAATACGAAGAATAATATGGTAATGACATATACATTGGTCTCCGATTCGGAAGCAAACCTGAAAGAAGGAAAGATTGCCGTGAGTACACCGATTGCAAAAGGACTGATGGGAAAGAAAGTCGGAGACGTGGTGGAAATCAAAGTTCCGTCCGGATTGATGACTTTTGAAATAATGGATATATCAATTTAATACAATAAGATATGGCAACAATATTCAGTAGAATAGTGGCTGGCGAGATCCCCTGCCATAAGGTTGCGGAAGACGAAGAATTCTTCGCCTTCCTGGATATTAATCCGGTTGCAAAAGGGCATACTTTAGTGATTCCGAAGAAAGAAATTGACTATATTTTTGATCTGGAAGACGCATTGTTAGGGCGAATGATGGCTTTTGCCAAGCGTGTGGCCCGTGCTCAGGAAGCGGCTATTCCCTGCAAGCGTGTAGGGATAGCTGTAATGGGATTGGAAGTGCCTCATGCGCATATCCATTTAATCCCTATAACAAAGGAATCGGATATGTATTTTGGAGGTGAGAAAATGACAATAACTCAGGATGAGTTGGCAGCGGTAGCTGCCTTGATAAAAAAAGCGTACAAATAATTGGTCAAAGGCTTTTTTTATTGGAAATAATACGTATATTTGTAACCACTATTTCTGCATAGTTTTAGAACGGCAGAAATAGTGGTTTTTTAAATGATTCATTAGTGGTTTTTACTCATAAATTTGTTAACCTTAGAAGAAAGGCCCCTCTGAGACAGAGCGGCCTTCTTTTTTAAACACACAAATTATAAACAAATCTTTTTATCTCCCTATATATGTATTGAAAAATTAGAGTTATGCCATAAGTACGGACTAAGTGCCGGTAATCCCAAGTTTACAAAGTAAATGATACTTCCAATAAGTGCTAGTATCCAAATGACCAGTAGTGTCCATTTTGCCGGATTAGGTAATGGTTTCAAATTGAATAATTGACCGAATATGGCAAAAAGTAATGCTATTGCAGGTATTCCGATCAGTAAGATGATACCGATACAGCCTATCACTGCCATATAAACGGGAATTCCGTTGTAAAGATCCATTCCGAAAGGAGAAAGCTGATATAATATGCCTGCACCTCCTCCAATCAGGGCGATTGTTATAACAAACAGTATAAATACGACCAGTAAGAGAGGAGGGAGCAAAATGATACCTACCAAGACTGCTCCGAATTTTAAGAGGAAGCCGAATACTGTGACAAATAGATCAGCTATTTTCTGAAAAAAACTTCTTGGTTTATCTGAACTTATATAATCGTTTACGTTATTGCTGACTTTTTCAAATCCATCAGTAACGGTTTGTCCGATGGTTTCGAGCGTTACGCTTTTACCTCTCATGATCAATCTGTCTGCGGCAGTCCTGGCCAACGGCATGACCATCCATAAAACAATATATAATATAGCCATCCAATGTACGACCGGAATGAATAACAGCAGAATCATTGCCAGTCTGACAGCGGTGGCGTCCCATCCCATATAGGCTGCAATACCGGCTGCTACACCACCGATTACCCGGTTGTCCGGGTCACGCATCAACTTTTTCTTGCCGGTAATGACCTGTTCCTGATAAGTCCGTTTCTTAGCATTCTCTTTTTCTTCTTCAGTCTCTTCCTCGAATATCTCTTCCGGTTTACCCATGCGGTTGATCACCTCTTCTACATGTTCGATCGTGATCACCTCATGTCCCAGGCGTACCCGTTCACCGAACAACTCCGAAATACGCATTTCGAAATCGTTCATGATCTCCTCGGAACCTTCTTCTTTACGGAAATGTATACGTAAATTAGAAAGATATTTATCCAGTAACTGGTATGCATCTTCGTCAATGTGGAAAACAGTTCCTCCCAAATTAACTGTAAGTGTCTTCTTCATTGTTTTCTAATTTTAATTGTTTCTGATGTGGTTTATTGTATCATTTAGTTCCTGCCAGGAGTTTTCCAGTTCACCGAGGAATTCTTCCCCTTTCGAAGTGAGTTGGTAATACTTACGGGGCGGTCCCTGCGTAGACTCTATCCACTGATAACTTAACAGTTCACTGTTCTTTAAACGGGTCAAGAGCGGATATAAAGTACCTTCTACTACAATCAATTTTGCTTCTTGTAACTTCTGAATAATGTCAGAGGTGTAAGCCGGCTCTTTTTTGAGAAGCAACAGGATACAATATTCCAGTGTCCCCTTTCTCATCTGTGATTTTACGTTCTCTGCATTCATCGCTTATAGTTTTATGCTGCAAATATATGTATTGCCTGTGTACTATGCAATACATGCTACTGTAATTATCCTATTTTAACATCTTTCGGGTGGCGGTCTGCCTGTATTTCTGAATCCATTTTTGCACAAAAAGTGCAATTGTGTGTAAAAAAAGGAGCGAAAGTGTTGCTATTCAGTAGGAAACCCGTACTTTTGTTGTATCAATTCAAAAAGAAGAATTATGGTTTATTACCACTATGCCGAGTTAATTCACAGACAGGCTGAAAAGTATGGTTCACGTACAGCTTTAAAATACCGTGATAATGAAAGCGGGAAATGGTTAAAGATCTCATGGAGAGAATTCTCAGAGAAAGTAATGCTTACAGCAAAGGCTATGGCTGAGTTTGGGATAGAAGTACAGGAAAAGATCGGTATCTATTCTCAAAATATGCCGCAATGTTTATTTACAGATTTCGGTGCATACGGAAACCGGGTGATTTCTATCCCGATGTATGCAACTAACTCTCCTGCTCAGATAGAATATATTATTAATGATGCGGAGATACATACGCTATTTGTGGGTGAACAGTTGCAATATAATAATGCCTTTAAGGTACAAAAAGAATCTGCCGTCTTAAAACGTCTGATTATTTTTGATCCGGCCGTTAAGTTGAATCCGGAAGATAAGACTTCTATTTATTTTGATGACTTTCTGCGTCTGGGCGACAATGCACATGCCGAGACTACTGTAAAGATCCGTATGAATGAGGCTAGTGCTGATGATGTGGCTACTATTATGTATACTTCGGGCACGACCGGTGAATCAAAGGGGGTCGTTCTTCATCATTTTAATTATCTGGAAGCGATGCGTATCCATGATATCCGCTTGCCGATGGTTAATGACAAGGATACATCTATGTGTTTCCTTCCGCTGACCCATATCTTTGAGAAGGCATGGACTTGCTATTGTCTGCATAAAGGGGTGAAGATTGCGATTAACCAGGATCCGAAGATGATCCAGAAAACATTGCCGGAAGTTCATCCGACGCTGATGTGTAATGTGCCGCGTTTCTGGGAAAAAGTATATGTGGGAGTACATGAGAAAATCAATTCCTCGACACCTTTCATGAAGAAGATTTTTATGGATGCGATAGAGACTGGACGTCTGTATAATCTGGAATATAAGAATAAAGGTATCGAAGCTCCTTTCTGCCTGAAAGCCAAATTTAAGTTTTATGATAAGACTGTCTTTACCCTACTGAAAAAGGTGCTGGGTATTGAAAGAGGACGTTTATTCCCGGTCGCAGGGGCTCCGCTATCCGATACGGTGAATGAATTCCTTCAGTCTGTTAATATCCCTATCGTCTATGGGTATGGATTGAGTGAAACGACGGCGACAGTTTGTTTCTATCCGGAAATAGGTTTTCAATTCGGTTCGATCGGTGAAATAATGCCAGGAGTAGAAGTTAAAATAGATGAGAGTAACGGAGAAATTCTTGTCAAAGGTAAAACAGTGACTACCGGTTATTATAATAAACCGGAAGAAAATGCGCGGTCATTTACTGAAGACGGCTTTTTCCGTACCGGGGATGCCGGACGTATGGAAGGAAACATTTTGTTCTTTACGGAACGCATCAAGGACCTTTATAAGACCTCAAATGGTAAATATATAGCTCCGCAAGCAATAGAAATAGAGATGGGGAGCGATAAGTATATCGAACAGATTGCTGTTATCGGCGACCAGCGTAAATTTGTCAGTGCTCTGATCGTGCCGGCTTATGCTTTGCTGGAAGAATATGCGGAAAAGAAGGGTATCGCGTATAGTAGTCGTGAAGAACTTTTGGCCAGTAATGAAATCATCCGCCTGATAGAGTCGCATATAGAGGAACATCAGAAAAATATGGCTTCTTACGAGAAGATCAAACGGTTCACTCTTCTTCCCCAGCCTTTTACGATGGAGGGGCGTGAGTTAACGGATACATTGAAATTACGTCGTCCGGTTGTTTTGCAAAAATATGCGAATGAGATTGAAGCGATGTATGCAGAGTAAACTGACAATTAATTTCCTATCTTTGCACAAAATTTAAAATAAGAAGAAGATTATGATAACATCAGACCAACTACAGAATGTGTTGGAGCGCGAGAACGCGCTGAGGGGGTATCTTTGACATAGATGGTAAGACCATCCAGTTGGAAGAAGAAGAACTGCGTACACAGGACCCCGGCTTCTGGGAAGATGCCAAACGGGCAGAGGCTCAGATGAAAAAAGTAAGAGAACTGAAGAAGTGGATCGAACTTTACAACGAGGTAAATGCGGCAGCAGAGGAGTTGCAGTTGGCTTATGAATATGTAAAAGAAGAGATTATCACCGAAGATGAAGTCGATGCGGCTTATGCCAAGGCTTTGGAGTTGGTAGAGAATCTGGAGTTCCGGAATATGCTTCGTGACGAGGCAGACCAGATGAGTTGTGTACTCAAGATCAATTCCGGTGCCGGTGGTACGGAAAGTCAGGACTGGGCTTCCATGCTGATGCGTATGTATCTGCGTTATGCGGAATCCCATAATTATAAAGTATCCATTGCGAACTTGCAGGAAGGTGATGAGGCGGGTATCAAGACTGTCACGATCAATATTGAAGGCGATTATGCTTTCGGGTATCTGAAAAGTGAGAATGGCGTGCATCGCTTGGTTCGTGTTTCTCCCTACAATGCACAGGGAAAACGAATGACATCTTTTGCATCTGTATTTGTTACTCCGCTGGTTGATGACACGATCGAGGTCAAGATTGAAACAGCGGCTATTTCATGGGATACTTTCCGTTCAGGCGGTGCCGGTGGGCAGAATGTGAACAAGGTAGAATCAGGAGTACGCTTGCGTTACCAATTCAAAGATCCTTACACAGGTGAGGAGGAAGAGATTCTGATTGAAAACACTGAAACGCGCGACCAGCCGAAGAACCGTGAAAATGCGATGCGCCAGTTGCGTTCTATCCTGTACGATAAGGAATTGAAACATCGTTTGGCAGAACAGGCAAAGATCGAAGCCGGTAAGAAGAAAATTGAGTGGGGATCACAGATCCGCAGTTATGTTTTCGATGACCGTCGCGTCAAAGACCATCGTACAAACTACCAGACTTCCGACGTAAATGGTGTCATGGACGGCAAGATCGATGAATTTATCAAGGCTTACCTGATGGAATTTGGCGGTGAGGAAGCAGCTGAAAAGTAAAGTTTTTACAAGAATACTTGCAGAATCCGATTAAAAGTCGTAATATTGCACCCGATTTCAGAGCAAGCCTCTGAAACACCGGTCCTATAGCTCAGTTGGTTAGAGCACCTGACTCATAATCAGGGAGTCCTTGGTTCAAGCCCAAGTGGGACCACGAAAATGAAGCGAATTGTCTAATTATTAGATAATTCGCTTTTTTGTTATTTTTTTAGTATGATCCTGATTTTAATCATACTCTTCGGTTAACAATTGGATCAGTTTCTCCAGGTGTTGTGTATATATATCGCGGGGTGAACAGTTATATTTTTTGCATAAGAAAGCTGCCATCCCGACCACTTCTCCCATCATTCCTGTAGTTTGCATAACTCTGACTGTTCCCAATGCAATATGAGTAACACTGATATTACGACCTGCCATAAATAGGTTGTTGATGTCTTTTGAGTAAAAGCATCTGTACGGTATATGATAGGGCTCGAACTCCCGGTTATGATCTGCTATGCCTAGAAACTCATTTCCCGGATAATATTGACTGTTTTTGGGATCCGGGTAGTGAAGATCGATTCCCCATGTTGTTGTAACGCATGCGTCCGGGTATAGTATCCGATTGTTTATATCCAGTTCTGAGAGGATCAGATCACCGATTAACCGGCGGGATTCTCTTTTTCCGGCAATGAATGACATCCATTCCAGTCTCCAGTTGGAATATTGTTTTCTTTTCTGATTTTTAAGGTAAGACCAATGCCCATAAATAACCCGGAAATTGTAATCCCTTACTTCTTCCGCCTGTTCGACTTTATCTTTATAAAAGCCAGACTCCCAGAACCAGGCACTTGCTGTGTTTTCTAAATGATAGTCATCACTGAATTGAACAGCCCACGGGCATAAAGGAAATTCCGAAGATTTTTCTTCGAAGCGGGCAAACCAATGGTTGGTTGTACCCATTGTTAAACTGTCACTTGTCTGTGGGGCCTTAGGTTCCTTGGTAAGAGAAAAACTTTCTCTACCACTTCTATAGTCAGCTCCTGCAACAACGCCGAGAGTTGCATCTCCGGTACAATCGGCAAAAAGGGGAGAGATGAAACGGAGTTCTTGATTATTTTCTACATTTTTAGCAAGAACTGCTGCTATGCGATTTCCTGTTTTTTCTACATTATAAACGTGGGTAGAAAGAAATAAAGTAATGTTCTTCTCATTTTTTACGATGTCCAGTTTTCTTTTATCTCCATATTGATCTGCAGAGGCTATTTCATTGGTAGTACCTGTATTCAGTTCCCTTACGATACGCCCTAATTTAGGATAGAGGTTATGATAGATGTCTCCGGACATAGGAAGCCGGACTTCTGAGCTGTTATTACCACCTAAAACCGGCCGGTTTTGTATAAGAGCAACTTTTAGTCCTAATCTGGCTGCCTGGATGGCTGCACATGTACCGGCAACTCCTCCTCCGGCAATTACGAGATCGTATGTTCCCGCTTCTTTGGGTTGCTTTGGTAAATGTAACATTTTTCGTCTGAACAACTCTAGAGCATCTTTGGATACCGGTGGCTGGTCATTTTTCTTTTGAGTCAGATATATGGCATCTACCCGGCCTTCAAATCCTGATAAATCGTTTATTGACAGGGTGATTTTTGATTGTTCGATCATAGAGACACCTGCATATACCCAATGCCATGAGGAATTACCATCTTGCCCTAAGACTGTTGGTAATGTGTCGTTATCGATCGCGATAGTAAATTTTCCGGGACCTGTAGGGTGGGGAGCCCAGTCTTTTGTACGAACCCATAGATGATAATTTCCGGATTCTTTTATTTGTATGATTGTTCTGGCTGGCTGGACCGGTTTCCCTAATCCATGAGCCAGAAGATAAGCGGATCCCATTTGATCTATAAATTGAGGATCAACGATCCATCCTCCTTTTTCCTGAAATTGTTCTGCTTCCACCCATATTTGTCCGGATGCAGATATAGCAGGCAGGTAAAAGAGTATTATGATTATTGTAAGTAAGTTTTTTACTTTCATATATGATTAATTTTTAAGAGTAGCCTTTGCCCTTTGCCTTTCATCAGAGCAAAGGCTATCTCTGTAGAATTAGTGGAAAACGGTAAATCCCATTAGTAATTAGGATTCTGTTTTAAAGCTGTATTTGTTTCTATTTCTATTCTTGGAATAGGGAGTACATAATCTCTGTCTTTGTTGAACGAACGGAGTTCGATTACACGCATGTCGTTTTTATTGGTGACTGTACTATAATCCGGGGTCCCATTTTCATCAATTTTAGGAGCAGAATGTAGATAATCTTTTGGAGGTCTGCCATATAAAACTTCATTCATGACATTTTCCGCAATTCCCCAGCGGCGAATATCAGACCATCGTAATCCTTCCCATGCAAACTCGCATTTTCGTTCTTTTCTAATGATTGAACGTAGTTCCGATTGATTTTTGTTTGCTATGGGAGGCATATTTACGCTTTTTCTTTGCCGGACTTCATTAATTGCCTGGTAAACGGAATTGTCTATTTCTCCCAGTTCATTTTTTGCCTCAGCATACATGAGCAATACATCTGCATAACGCATGATGATAAATGCCGTTTCGCTATTATCCAATTCATTAGGTTTGGATATTTCATTATATTTTCTCCAGATGTAACCCGAAAAAGTTGCATAAGGATTTAATGCATCCTGGTTGGCAACCCGGCTTGCCGGGGAAGTTTTATAATTCCAGCATTCCACACTGTCTTTGTGAGTCTCAAATTGAAATCCCATGTATTCGGAACCGGGTAAGACGATTGTATATCCCAAACGCGGATCTCGGTTCTCAAACGGTTTTTGAGGGTCGTAAAGAGGGGATTTATCTATAGGAAGTCCATCGATACATTCATATGAGTCAACTGTGGCCTGGACAGGTATTTTACTGCTGTACCCTCCGCCCATTCTTGATGTACAGCCTCTTACTATTCCGGGAGTTCGATAGCCTTCCTTATAAGTAATGAAGAACATCATTTCTTTACTGTTCGATTGGGTGGCAGATTTGAATAAATTTTCAAAGTTGTCATCAATTTGATATTCACCGGAATCAATAACCTCCTTAGCCGCTTTGGCAGCAATGTCGTACATATTATTATACAAAGCGGTTCTGGCTTTTATAGCAAGAGCGGCTCCTTTGCTGATGCGTCCCCATTCATTGGCATCGATATGTACAGGAAGAGTTGGGATGGCTTCATCCAGTTCTTTTAGTATAAAATCGACTATTGCAGATTTGGATGTTTGGGGGATCTGGGCTTCTGCCAGAGTAAGAGTTTTTGTTACTAGCGGAACATCTCCCCATGTTTCGGTCAGCATCAAATAAAAGTAAGCTCTTAAGAATTGGACCTCTCCTTTTATTCTTTCGTAAACAGCCGGAGTTGTTTCTGCTTTAGCCCGTTCCATGTTATCCAGTAAATAGTTACATCGTGCTACGCTGATATAATAATTTTTCCAAAGCTCTTCAGACCATGAGTTATTGGCATCATGGGAACCGTTTCCGATCGATTGCATGGATACTTCTGCTCTTTCCCAGGCTATATCTGTTGTTATATCTAAGAGAGCAGGCATGACCATCCCATAGTTAGTGCTTAACCACAAAGAACCGTAGCATCCCCACAATGCCATTTCCAACTCCGTTTCATTACTGGGATATGTACTTGAAGAGGGTTTGTCCAATGGATATTTTTCAAGTGAACTGTCGCATGAGAAAAAAGATAGACCTGTTGTTACCAGGCATATGTATAAAAGATTTTTCATAATAATTTAACATTTAGAATTTTACATCCAATCCGATCGTGAACACTTTCACCTGAGGGTAGTAAGCTCCGTCTCCAACAGGTGCTTCTGCATCAAATCCATCCCAGAACTTATCAATGGATAAAAGATTCTGTCCACTGATATAAAGCCGGACATGGGAGAACTTTATTTTTTCACTTAACGTTTTAGGAAACGTATATCCTAAGGTTACATTCTTCAGCCTTAAATAAGCAGCATTGGCCATCCAGAAACTGGAATTCTGTTCATTATTTGTTTCATTGAATGCCAAACGGGGAAAACGGGCATTGGGATTATCCTCGGTCCAATGATCTTTATGCATTTCCAGGGCAGAGGCTCCCCAATAGAATGGCATTGTTGCTTGCTTGTTTAAATATCCGTCAGCTTTTCCAACTCCTTGCCAAAACATACTAAAATCAAAACCTTTCCAACTTGCATCCAGATTTAATCCGTAAGTAAAACGTGGAACGGTATTACCGATGATTACTTCATCTTCGTTATTTATTATCCCGTCGTTATTTTGATCTTTATATTTGATATCGCCGGGAGCAAATGCACCAAACTGAGTGGCATGTTTGTAGGAACCGTCAGCATTGTAGTCTTCTTCGGATATGTAACCGATCGCTTCAAGTCCATAGATTGAATTGATGGAGTGTCCTTCCCTGTTTACAGTTAATCCGGTCATACTGATGCCTTTCAGGTCGACAACTTTGTTTTTTACGTCGGATAATATGAATGAGGCACCATATCTGAAATCATTGATCTGGTCATTCCATCTCAATTCCAGATCCCATCCTTTGTTGGAAACTTTTGCTGCATTTTGATATGTAGGATTCAGGCCAATAATTAGCGGAACATTGAGTTTCCACAAGATATCGCTTGTCTTTTTATTGTAGTAATCGAATGACGCTGAAAGTTTGGAGAAAAACTGCAGGTCAATCCCAAAGTCAAGCATTTCCGTTTTTTCCCATGAGATGGCAGAATTAGACATGTCGTTGATCGCACCGCTGGTAACAGGTTGTCCTCCGATAACATAGGAACTGTAGCTGACGACAGATGCAAAAGCATAGTTTCCTATATTCTGATTTCCCAGTTGTCCCCAGGAAACTCTGAATTTAGCATTGTCGACAATATCACGTATAGGCTCCCAAAAACTCTCTTCTGAGATTCTCCATCCACCGGAAAAAGAAGGGAATACACCCCATTTATGTCCCAGGTCAAAACGGGAGGAACCATCATAACGAACGTTTGCTTCAAATAAATATTTCCCCTGGTAATCGTAATTTATACGTCCGAAGAAGGAAGCCAGTGCATATTCAGATCCGGAACCGGATGCTTTTTGATTGTCACTGCCTCCCGCATTCAATTTGGGATATTGAGGAAATATGAATGTATCGCGGGAAGCATCAATATAATCATCAGTTCCACTTTCCCATTGGAAACCTGCCAATGCTTTCAGGTTATGTTGCCCGAATGCTTTGTCGAAATTCAGTAATGCTTTGAAGTCATGCGATAATCCCCAACCCCGGTGCTCATATAGTGCACTCTTGCTGGGTTTACTGTATGCTAGTTCTCCATCGGCATAATACGTATTTACGCTTTTATTGTAAGTGCTGGTGATGTTATTGTTATAAATAGGCGTATAACTGACATCTGCTTTCAGAAAATCTGTAAACTGGTAACTTAAAGCCATATTAATGGAAGCCGAAGGCGTTTTGGTTTTAGCAAATCCGCCGTCTTTGGCAAACGCCAGTACATTATCTCCATCCCAGCCGACTGCATATTTCCCGTTTGATAAGACATCAGGATAAATGGAGGGAGTTCGGTTTATCCAGTAAATAACGTCATATATACCTCTGCCTGGAGTTTTCTGTGTATTATATTTTAAATACATGTCTAATTTGGCAGAAAAACGTTGGGTAAACTGCATATCAGAATTTAATCTCACCGTGAATCTGTTATAGTCAGTGTTAGGAGTTATGCCTTGCTGATCATAGTAACCGATTGCAGCAAGAAGCTTCATCTTTTCTGTACCTCCGTTAAGTGTGAAAAAATGGTTTTGCTGGAATGCATATTGATTGTAGACAGCTTTCTGCCAGTCTACATCCGGATAATGATCACGGTCGGAAGGACCTTTTTCTCTGTATTCCTGAATATACTGGTCTGTGTACAACGGACTTCTTCCGACATTCCTGTATGCTTCGTTCAGCATGACCATATGATCTATCGCATTCACTTTATCCGGTAGGTCGGTTGGTGTTTGCCATCCGGCATATCCGTTATATGAAACGGAGAATTCTTTATTTTTAGCTCTTTTGGTAGTGATCAGGATTACTCCATTGGCAGCACGTGAACCATAGATAGAGGATGAGGCTGCATCTTTTAGAACAGAAACGGATTCAATGATATTGGGATCGACGCTATTCAGGTCCATTGCGGTTCCGTCTACTAAAACCAAAGGATTGGAGTCATTAAGGGTTCCTATTCCCCTGATTCGGATTGTTCCGGCATCTTGTCCCGGTTGTCCGGATTGTTGTGTAATAGTTACTCCGGGGGCAATTCCCTGCAAAGCTACGGATGTTTGTCCGACAGGTCTTTTCATCAGGTCGTCTCCCATAATGGCAGAGACAGCTCCTGTCAGGTTTTCTCTTTTTTGAACTCCGTAACCGACGACAACGATTTCTTCGATCGCCTGGGTGTCTTCCGTTAGTTTTATAGTGATTGATGATTGGTTATTAACGGCGACTTCACGTGTATTGTATCCGATATACGATATTTGCAGCACTGCATCAGGAGATACCTGTAGGGAAAACTCCCCGTTTACGTCTGTGATTATACCGTTTGTTGTCCCTTTTTCCACGATGTTAGCTCCAATGACCGGCTCACGGTTCATATCGATGACTGTTCCGGTTACAAATTTTTTCTGTTGTTCTGCCTCCGATTTGGATACGACAATATAGGAGCCTTCCTGTACGTAGTTTAATCCGATATTTTTAAACAGATTATCCAATACTTGCTTTACCGGCTGATTGACCGTGTTTAAAGCCACTTTTTGATCTGTATCTACATTGATATTATATACAAACAGATAATCTGTTTGTTTTTCGATGGTATTTAATACATCTTTTAAAGTCGTATTATGGGCTTGAACGGTAATCCGTGCATTCTGTGAACTTGAATTGATTGCATGTAATGAAAACATCAATACAAATGCTAAGAATGAGGTTATTCTCATAATTCTGAAAAAATGTTTATGTCGTGATTTTTTTAGATAATAGGGTCCCGACAAAGATACTTTATTCATAACTTTGTAATTATTAGAGATTAATACAGTTGTTGATAATTGTGTTAGTCGTAAAGCGATAGATGTTCCCGCATTTATCGCTTTTTTCTTTATAAGCTATTTCATAGGCGATATTATTTAAAGGTTTAACATATTATTTTATATAAAATAGAATATAGAAAAGGAGAATAAAAAATGAAAATGATTAAAAAATTAATTACAACTTTAACGCTAATAGCAACTATTATTATTGGTCCTGGAAGTATAACTTCTTTTGGCGAATCCGAAGAAATCACTATGCGTGATATTTATGATGAATCTGTAAGTTATGAGACTGCAGTTAATGATATTAAGGGCGGTTATTATTATAACCAATTAAATGATATTGAAAAGAAAACATATGATAAATTAGTCGAAGGTGCAAACAATTTTGAAGAACAAATTGATATTAGAGGAATTTCCCTTGAAGGATATTATAAAGTACAAGCGGCTTTCTCTTATGATAATCCACAGTATTTTTGGATGCATGGTTATACTTTATCAGTAACAGAAAACACTCATGAACCAATTTATGCTAAATATAAAGTAGAACCAGATACTAAAGAAAAATTTAATAGAGTAAATCAAATTACAGATGATATTATAAAAAGTATTCCAGAAGGTTATGATGAATATGAAAAAACTAAATATTTGTATGAATGGGTAGTTAGAAATACCGAGTATGATTTAGAGGCCCCTGAAAACCAAGAAGTAACCAGTGTATTTATTAATAAGGTTTCTGTATGTGCTGGTTATTCCAGGGCATTTCAGATGCTTTGTAATAAAGCTGGCCTTGATTGCACATATGTGACAGGTTCTACAGATGGTATAGGACATGCTTGGAACTTAATGTATTTAGAAGGAAATTATTTTTGGACCGATGCTACCTGGGGAGAAATTTCTAGGAAAAATGATAGAAAAATTGGAGAAGATATTAGATATGATTATTTCTTAACAAAAGATGATACTATGAATAATACACATGTATTATCAAAAGATATCATAACTAAAAATAATCATTTTAAAAATGTCTTTAGCTATCCAGACTAAGAAAAGAGCAGAAATTATTTTTTCTGCTCTTTTTCGTTCATCTTTCTAAAAATATCTAAATAATGTTTTTTCTTAGGATTGTCTTTAATAACTTTAGCATTTTTTACCAGTCGTAACTGATTTTTACTAAGTCCTTCCTTTAATTTTCTAGCTTCTTCTTTAATAGTATCTAGCTTTATTTTTTCTTTTGCATCATTTAATGCTTGTGATGTGTCATCTTTTATATTGCTAAAATTAACCAATAAATTATCATAATTTGATATTATAATATCTCCTATTTTATTTGATAATTTAGTTATTTTTTCATTAATTCTTATTAAAGCCTCTACTGTTAATGCGACATCAGCTGCAAATATTGCCATTAATATTAAGGCAATTAAATCTTGAGATTGTGGTGATAGTTTTTCAACTAAAAGATAAATTTTAGGGTGAAGAACAAATCTGACAATAAGGCCTGCTACACCAAAAGCCAGTGATGCAAAAAGACAAATACGTCCTTGAAAATTAAGTGGGAAATTATAATAATCCCACCAAGTAGCATGAAATAGTTTTTCTAATATTAAAGAAGTAAAAAACTCTAAAAATACTGAGCTTATTACACAAATTATAAACACTTGTATATAACTGTTGTTATTCCCTAATATTAAAATATCAAGTATTGCTCCCACTCCATAAATAGGTAGCCAAGGCCCCATACAAAAGCCTCTGTTTTCTAAGTGCTTTTCAACTATTGCACAGTATAGAACCTCCCAACAATATCCTAAAAAACAATATATAATAAACATAATAAATAATTCAGATAT
>OFFG01000204.1_pt1 | contig 58407 bp, 72 predicted proteins | sample 1521331 | NCBI WGS metagenome assembly OFFG01 (sample SAMEA3504129, study PRJEB24116) | mouse gut metagenome | biome: mouse gut; feature: mouse-associated habitat; material: faeces | place: Denmark | collected 2011 | reverse complement strand
ACATCCTAACTGGATGTTAGGAATATTAACCATAAATATATTGTAGTAGGAGGATTTCCTATGAATGGCCGATTGAAGACACAACTGAACAGATGCCATGCGGATTTCCTCCACGCCAATCCAAGGAGGAAATTAACATGGCACGTAAAGCAGACTATTCAAACACACAGAAGTACAGCAACCGCCGCTCATTCGACGGCAAGCCTGTTCCGACAGGCAAGGTATTGGTACCCTTCCGCATCGATCTGTTTGATCTGAAGAAGAAAGACTACATCGATGAGAACTGTACCACAATGAGGCTCGGCGACTTTCGGTATCACATCGGATTCATGGCCATTGATGAGGCCCAGTATCCCTCTTACATGAAAGGCTTTTGGGATGAGCTCAATAAGGACATGGAGATGCGCCGCGAAGGCCGTTGCATCATCGGGAAGAACCCTGACGGTTCCGACAAGCTCTGCCCCTATACCAGAAGGTGCAAAGGCTGTCCAAACAAGGGACTTCTCGAACGCTACAACCCTAATCGTATTGAGATTCTCTCAATCGATTATGAGTATGACGGAGAAACCTTCGATATTGAGGATACTACCCAGCCGCCTCTTGAAGATCAGGTGCTGGACAGGCTTTGTCCGGAGCCCACGGTAGAAGAGCTACAGGTAAAGCTTCTCGCTCACTTTGACAAGGAAAATCCCCGCTACGCCAAGATTATCCGTCTTAGCCTGCAGGGAGTACCGATTGGCGACATCTGCATCCAGATCAACCTTAAGCCCAGTCGTGGCCGCCAGGAGATCAACAACGCACATGACGCCGTTTGTGAGTATCTGAAGCTCCGTCACCACAAGAAGAACCGTAAGTAAAGAAGAAAAAGAGCGGTAACATCCATCATCGGGTGTTACCGCTCTTATTTTAATGCTTATAGACGGGCTTTCTGCCGTTCAACTGAAATCGATCATGAGACTTGATATCTTTGATTGCCTTCCTCAGAGTTCCGCATCTGGCATGGCTGTGATAAGGATGAGTGATTTTATGCTTGTGATAGACCAGACAAAGGTTCCTATCCGTCAGCTCCACATTGTGGATATACCAGACGTGCCGGGTGTTATTGCTGATCAGAGTCACATCATAGGCATCCGCCACGATCACCGTGAAATACTTCCGATCTATCGCCTGCAGTTCTTCCGTGGTAAACATGCTCACCACCTCGCTCCCAGCTCCGCCACCATCTGAGCCCTTATTTTGACTTTCTCGGCCTCGTAACGCTTCTGTACGGCTTTCATCTCTCTTTCCATGAACTCTGCCTCTGCGGCTTTCACAGCAGCCCTCTCGGCATCCTGTGTGATAATAAGCTTGCCGTCTTCGCAGATGACGGAGATATAATCCCCGATGTCGAACCCGGCTTCCCTAAGCCACATCCCCTTCAACGTGATCGTCGGTGTCTCCCGATACTTATAGCCGCTCTGTCCGTAAACTTTAATGCTTCTTTTCTTTGCCATTATAATTTCCTCCATTTCGTGATTGTCGTTGATTGTCAGGTACTTCTCCAAAATCACTCATGCTGGATCATAGGCACCACCTCCCTTCGACGAAAAAAGCTGCCAATGCTTTTACACATCAGCAGCTTTCGCTCTTAGTTCGGTGTTTTATTTTCAATCCTGATTCTTCTTAGAATCCTTGATACGGTAGTAATCTTCCAGATCCACATCGATCCTTACTTTCGTATCTGGTTTTCGGTTGCTCAAGAGGCACACAGTCTCCACATTCCCCGTCCAAGGAAACTGATCCACCGCCGCCGCTTTCTCTACCTCATATCCGTTCTCCAAAAACACCTCCAGATCCCTCACGAGGCTGGTCGGCTTGCACGAAATATAGATCAGCCTGTCCACTCCATAATCGATAATTTTTCGAAGCGCCTTCGGATGAACCCCGTCTCTGGGCGGATCTAATATGATAATGTCCGGCCGCACTTCTATTTCATCGAGAACCTTCAATACATCCCCGGCTATAAATTCGCAGTTGTCCAATCCATTCAGCTTCGCGTTTTCCCTGGCTGACTCCACCGCCTCTTCCACGATCTCCACGCCGATTACCTTTCCCGCAGCAGCCGCCATCATCTGCGCAATCGTTCCCGTACCGCTGTACAGGTCAAAAACTACCTTTTCCCTGCCATCCCGGTCGCCCAGCGGGCCGATATAATCTCTCGCCACCTGATAAAGCACCTCTGCGCCATATGTATTTGTCTGGAAAAAAGAAAATTCGGAAACCCTGAACCGCAGCCCAAGCAGTTCTTCATAAAAATAATCCTGCCCGTACAATACCTCCGTTCCGTCATTTCTCACCACATCGGCATTGGAATCGTTCTTTGTATGGAGGATTCCCACTATTTTCCCATCCAGTTCCAGATCCAGCAACGCCTCCCGGAAAGAAACCAAATCATGTTCCTCTTGGGTCGTCGTCACCAAAGCAATCAAAATCTCCCCTGTTTTCGCCCCTTTTCTGACCAGTAAATGCCGTAAATAGCCTTCATGGCGCAATCGGTGAAAAAAACTTATATTCTTTTCCGCAAAATAATCCAATACACATCCTAGGATCTTGCGGTAGTCCTCATCTACGATCCTGCACTCCCGCACCGTCGCAATATCATAAAAACTTCCTCTTTTATGCATGCCAAGGGCAAGGGGGCCGTCTTTCACCTCATCCCCAAAGGAAAACTCCATTTTATTCCGGTAACCATAAGGTGCAGGGCTTGCTTTTATTCCCTCATAAATATATGGCGTCTCCTGCTTTTCCAGCACCTGATCCAGCAGTTTTTTTACCTGCTTGTCCTTGATATCCAACTGCTGCCCGTAGGGCAGGGAAATATAAGTACAACCGCCGCAGATGCCGAAGTGGGGGCAAGGACTTTCCACTTCCCATGGAGATTTTTCCAATACTTCCAAAAGTCTGCCCTCCGCCTTTCCCTTTCTCGCTTTACTGACTCTGTAGGAAATCTTCTGGCCCGGCAGGGCATTTTTTACCACGCACCAGCCGCCTTCACACGGCACCATTCCTTTATTGGGGAAATCCACCCTTTCTACCGTTCCCTCCAGCACTTCTCCCTTTTTCATCCGCCTTTCCGTCTCCTTCCCGCTGCGTATTTTAACCCATAACTAAACTGCAGCCGTTATATACAAAAAATTGTCTATAACAGCTGCAGAATATCCGGTAAACAATATAACAAGAGTTGCGGAGCAATCCCTGTTAACATTTCACTGCTCTATAGTATTACTTCTTAATCTTATTGCCTTATTAAAATGCTGCTCTCAGTAAAACATTACTCCTCGGATTCTTCCTTGGAATCATCCTCTTCCTCGTCTTCATCTTCAAAAAAATCGTCATCGAAATCATCGTCGAAATCATCCTCAAAATCTTCCAGATAATCCGGCCTTAAATAACGATAAACCGCATAAGCAATACCTGCTACTGCCGCAACTGCGCCAATTACCGCCAATATCCAAAGCGCGGTATCACAGCATTTGCATTTCTTTTTTTCCTCTTCCTTTTTTCCCAGCAGTTCATTGATTCTTGACATATCGATATATTCTTCTAATTTGTTCAACCTGTTCATAATCCTTACCTCTTTTCATCTTTACTTAGTTTAGTATTGCCATGCAGAATATGAATTATGATTTTTTCCAATTCCAGCTTTTGCAAAATCACCAAACCCTTTTATATAATATAACACTAATTCCAAAAATTTACTATAAAAATTTAAAAAAATTACAACTTTTTCAATTTTGCAAAAGCCGCATACATAATCTTCTGCCCTGCACCGTCGAATACGACTGTCACCTGATAGTCCCTGGGTCCTTTTTCCAATTTCATTACCGTTCCTTCCCCATATTTAATATGTCTGACCCTGTCGCCCACTCCGTAATTCACGGCTTCGGCCTCAGGCGCTCCTTTTGACAAACCATTCACCGACTTCAGGCTCCCCGCTCCGCCTCCCGCAATAAACGGACGGTTTTCCGCCGGGGTTCTCTTTGGCACCGCAGTCGCCCTAGGTTTGGGCCGGGCGGAGTCCGTCTGCTTTTTATGGAATATTCTCTGATAAGAGTCTGCTCCTCCATTCGCAGAAGCGTTTCCCCTGAAATCGCCGCCGGCATCCCCGCGTTCCGTCTGATCCATGCCAAAAGGCTTCGCCCGGAACCGCAGCTTTTCCTCGGAAGCTTCGTCATAGTCAATAAAATTCCATTTCTTTAAAGAAGGAACCTTTTGATCCAGCAATTCCGCCGGTATTTCCTCTACAAAACGGCTGACGGCGTTATACTGGGTCTCTCCCCTCACCATCCTCTGCTTTGCACAAGTCAGCGTCAGATCCTCTTTTGCCCTCGTAATCCCTACGTAGGCAAGACGCCGCTCTTCTTCTATGTCCTCTCTGTCATCCGAGGTGATCGCCATGTAACCGGGGAATACCCCGTCCTCCATGCCGGCCAGATAAACATAGGGAAATTCCAGTCCTTTCGCGCTGTGCAGCGTCATAAGCAATACCCTGCTGCTCTCCCCCTCTATCCGGTCGATATCTGCCACCAAAGCGACTTCTTCCAAAAATCCGCTTAACCCGGCCTCTTCATGAGTCTCCTCATAAGCTACCACCTTGCTGATCAGCTCGTCGATATTGTGTATCCTGTCTTCCGCATCCTCTTCCCCCGAAGCTTCCAACTCCTTCACATACCCTGTCGTCTCTATGATATCTTTGATCAGCCCTTCCAGCCCGTAATATTCCAGTTTGCTCCGGAAACCTTGAATCATCGTTACAAAGGGAGCGAGTTTCCCCGCGCTCCTGCCAATGGTCATGATCTGATCCGCTTCCCTTAAAGCATCATAAAAACTGATATTACGCTCGTCCGCATATTCCTGCACGCGGGTAATCGTAGTCGCCCCGATTCCCCTTTTCGGTATATTGATGATACGCTTTACCGCCACATCGTCCCTGCCGTTATCCACTGTTTTCAAATAAGCCAGGATGTCCTTGATTTCCCTTCGGGCATAAAAATTTGTACCGCCTACCACATCATAGGGAATTCCTTCCAAAATAAACCGTTCTTCCAGCATACGCGCCTGGGCATTCGTTCGATAAAGAACCGCAAAATCGCCATAATCGGCAATTCCCCGCCTCTTTTTGCTGCCCACATCGCCCGCTATGAATTCCGCTTCCTCATAAGCCGTATCGAATTGCCGGAAATGTACCTTGTTTCCTTCCCCTTTATCCGTCCACAATGCCTTTTCCTTGCGTCCCCTATTGTTCTTTATCACCGCATTGGCCGCGTCCAACACGTTCTGGGTGGAACGGTAATTCTGCTCCAGCTTAATGACCGTCGCCTCGGGATACACTTCTTCAAAATCAAGAATATTCCTGATATTCGCCCCCCGGAATTTGTAGATCGACTGGTCGTCATCGCCTACTACGCAAAGATTCCTGTATTTATCCGCCAAAAGACGAATAAATTCAAACTGCACCGTATTCGTATCCTGGTATTCGTCTACCATCAAATATCGGAACCGATCCTGATAACCGGCCAATACTTCGGGGCAGGTTTTAAACAATTCCACCGTTTTCACGATCAGATCGTCAAAATCCAGCGCATTGCTTTTTCTAAGCGTCTCCTGGTATTCCACATAAGCCCTGGCAATTCTTTCCCCATGAAAATCTCCCATCGTCTGTATCTGGTAATCCTGCGGGGATATAAGCTCATCCTTCGCCGAGGATATGGCGCTCAAAATCGCCCTCTCCTTCAGCATCTTCGTATCGATCTGCAGACGCTTGCACACATCCTTCATCACCGTTTTCTGGTCATCCATATCATATATGGTGAAATTATTGTCAAATCCTATCCTGTCTATGTACCTGCGAAGAATCCTCACACATGCCGCGTGAAATGTGGACACCCAGACCTGGTTCGCCCCATGCCCGATAATGGAATCCACACGTTCCCGCATCTCTCCTGCCGCTTTATTGGTAAAAGTAATTGCCATAATGTGGTATGGGCTTACGCCTATCTCATCGATCAAATAAGCGATCCGGTGCGTCAGAACCCTGGTCTTCCCGCTGCCCGCCCCCGCTAAAAGCAGTACCGGCCCGTCCACTGCAAAAACTCCCCGTTTCTGCTGCTCATTTAATGTATCGTAAATACTCATAACTTCCTTCCTATCTGATGTCTCCGTCATTAAAGGGATCGCCGCACTCAGGGCAGAACTTAGGCGGTTTTTTCGGATCTTCCGGTTCCCAGCCGCATTTATCACACCGGTAAAGCGCCTCCCCTGCCGGCTTCTTCTGCCCGCACTCGCTGCAGAATTTCCCTTTGTTTACCTGTCCGCAGCCGCATACCCAGCCAACAGCAGCTCCCTGTCCGGCAGAATTTCCCGCCGCAGCACTTTGCTGCTGCCCTGACACGCTGCCCTGCTGCATCTGGGCCGCTCCGGCCATCTGCTGCTGTCCCATGGCGAATAAATCGTTCGCGTTCATCCCCCCCGCCGCATTGGCCATATTCATGCCTGCAAACGCCATCATCGGGCCGGTGCTTGTATTGGACGCCGCCGCCCTCATCGCATCCGCCTGGGCATTGACAAGCGTTGCCGCCGCCATATTAGGATTCCTGTATACGGCAGTCCGTTGAAGTTCTTTGATCATCGCCTCGTCTTCTTCCGGCGCTTTCACCGAGTTCATTCCAAAAGAAACGATGGAAATCCCCCTGAGCCCCGACCATTTCGCGGATAATTCCTCATTTAATATTTCCATCAACTCCGTCGTATGTTTCGGAATAGAACTATAGCGGACGCCCAGCTCGGAAATTCTCGCGAACGCCGGCTGAAGCGCCGTCAGCAATTCCGTTCTCAACTGGCCTTCTATTTCGCTCCTCATAAAATCCCCCGGGATGTTTCCGCATACATTCTTATAAAAAAGCAAAGGATCCGTTATCTTGTAAGAATACTGCCCGTTACAGCGCAAAGTAATATCGATATCCAGGCCGATATTCGCATCCACCACGCGGAAAGGAACCGGGCTCGCCGTACCATATTTGTTCCCCATAATCTCTTTTGTATTGAAAAAATACACCCTCTGATCCTTCGCCGCATCTCCCCCAAAAGTAAAACGCTTTCCTATCGCCTCAAAAGTGTCCGCCAGGCTTTCCCCAAAACTTCCATAGAACAGGCTCGGCTCCGAAGAAGTATCATACACAAACTCTCCCGCTTCCGCACAGAATTCCACGACCTTCCCCTGATCCACGATGATCATGCACTGCCCCTCGTTTACGGCTACTACGGATCCGTTCGTAATAATATTGTCATCGCCTTTCGTATTGCTTCCTCTGCCGCTGACACGCTTTCTTCCTTTCGATGCCAACACCTCATTATCCAATGCATCACAATAAAAATACTCCTTCCATTGATCCGCCGCTACCGACCCCACCGCGCCTTTTATTGCCTTTATCAATCCCATGCCTGTTCTTCCTCCATATGCATCTTATTTTTATTGAACATTATAACTGATTTCGGAATTGAGCGCAACCGTACAGGCACCTTTGCTTTTCCACCTTTATATAATAAAACATCAATCGTCTATGGAGGTATTATGGAAAAAACAATGAAAAAGAACGCTCGTCTTTTGTTACGCAGGATCACCGCTCTCAGCCTGTGCCTTATTTTTATTGGCTGTACACTTGCCGGATGCGGCGGACAGGAAGGCGGAAGCGCCTCCGAAACCGGGGGAAAACTCACGCCTGTTACTTTAAACGAAGTGGCGCATTCTATTTTTTACGCCCCTATGTATGTAGCCATCGAGGAAGGATATTTTGCCGAAGAAGGCATTGATCTTACCCTGATCACCGGTTTCGGGGCGGATAAAACAATGACCGCCGTTCTTTCCGGCGAAGCCGACATCGGTTTTATGGGAAGCGAAAGCACGATCTACACTTATCTGGGCGGCGCCCAGGACTATGTTGTCAACTTCGCACAGCTCACCCAGCGCGCCGGCAACTTTCTCGTATCGAGGGAACCCGTCGATCAGTTTTCATGGGATATGCTAAAAGGAAGCGACGTTCTTGGGGGGAGGGCCGGCGGTATGCCCCAAATGGTATTCGAATATATCCTGAAAAAGAATAACATCGACCCCAAAACCGATCTGAATATCGACCAGAGCATTGACTTTGGTTCCACCGCCGCGGCCTTCTCCGGCGGGCAGGGCGATTTTACCGTCGAATTCGAACCGCACGCGACCTCCCTCGAAGCCAAAGGAGACGGATATGTGGTGGCATCTCTTGGCGAAGATTCCGGCTATGTTCCCTATACCGCATTCAGCGCAAAGAAAAGCTTTATGGAAGCAAATCCTGCTGTCATCCAGTCCTTTACCAATGCGCTGCAAAAAGGAATGGATTATGTGCAAAGCCACTCCCCCGAAGAAATTGCGAAAGCCATAGCGCCCCAATTCGAAGAAACTGACATCGAAACGATCACCGCCATCGTGACCAGATACTATGAACAAGATACATGGAAAGATAATCTTATTTTTGAAGAAGATTCGTTTACTCTGCTGCAGAACATCCTCGACGAAGCTGGTGAACTTTCCGAGCGTGTTCCTTATGAAGCTTTAGTAACCACACAATTTGCCGAAACAGCCAAATAGAAATTTAATCCGCCATTCCTATGCGGAAAAAATGGGAAGGAAGCAAACGCTTCCCTCCCATTTTTTCCGTACCGTATCCATAACAGCCTTCCAGCCTGTCAAAATCTGATGCACCCATTCCCGTATACTTCAGCACACCGTATGCAAAACTCCGCCACCGCCATCGCCATAGTAAAGAAGGTAATGCAGATTGTTAAAAAAATCGCCGTCTTATCATAAACAAACTGTACCTGGCATCCTTCCCCTATTATCTTCGATGCCTTATAATTCCCTGCCAACACCTCTATTCCAAGAACAATCAGGATACAGGGCCAGCATCGGAAAATGATTTCATAATCCAGACCCGGTACAAATATGCGTATCAGGAACAATATTCCGAATACCAGCAGCATGCAGCCAAAGGTCAATGTACCTACTCTACGAATCCTTACGCTCTGTTTCTGTTCCATATCCTTTCCTTTCCGCCTCCACGATCGGCATAAAACCAGTCTCTGCCTCCCTTGCCTTGTTCCCTGAACTATTCTCTTTCCTGATATCAATGATATCATTAGTATCATTGATATCATTGGTATCATTAATATCATTGGCATCAATATCGATGATTACTTCTTCCATCTCTTCCCTTTTTCCCTTTATCATATGAATGCCGCCGAATATAATCGCTATTCCTGCCAGTATCCTTGGTGCCGTATTCTCAAACCGGCTGATCATATCAAACAGGAAATACGGTATCCATGGCCTCAACGCTGCCTTCCATCCGTTCCATAACAGCAGGATTCCTGCCGCAATCATGATGACAGCGACTATTTTTCTATATTTTTCTTTTTTCCACCCCATATCAAAAACTTCGTCCAGCCGGAACAGGAACTCATCTTCTACAGCCAGAAATTCCTCGTCCGGCATTCCTGCCAGATTATGGACATGGAAAAAACTGTAAAACCACACTATCACATCAATCAGCAGCACCGATGCCACATTCAAAAATCCGCCGACCACTATTACTGCAAAAAACAATCCCATCAAGCTGACACCCATCTTCATAAATCCCAGATACATTTCTCCTGCCCCGGGAATCAGCGAAAAACAAAATGTCAAAAATCCGCTCTTCTTCCTTCTATTCATAATCCTTTTCCTCCATTCCAAACCAATTTGAAAAACCACCGAATATTCCATCTGTCCCCGCCGGGAATTCCCATCCGAAACGCTCTTCCAGCAATTCTCCCAGCCTTACGCCAATGCCTTCCTTACCGGCAAGGGCTTTTTGCTTCTCCTCATAATACCTTTCCGTATCTTTCTCTATCTGCGCCTCTATTCTGCTGCTTTCCAACATACCTCCGCCGCTGAAATCAACCGGCATCTCCGTCAGACAGAACACCGCTGCTGCGGCTGCCGCTACGATTTTGAGGCTGTCGGCAAAAAATCTCCGTTTCGCCGCCCGTACCAACTCCTCCTTTGACGCCTTCCGTATCTTACCGCCCTCCTCTGGCCGCCGGTTTACCTCTTTCATAATCAGTTCCTTTAAATATACGGGAGGCGCAATCATTCCGCTGTTTTCCACCTCGGCAATCAAAGCTTCCAATTCCCTGTCGTCTATATATTCATTTCCATTCTTCATGCGCTCCTCTCCTTTCCGTATATTTTCCGCAGCATATTTCTTGCCCTGTATATTTGCGTCTGTACCGTCTTAACATTTTCGTTTCTTTCTTTCGCGATCTCATCGGCTTTCTTTTCGTCATAATAGACGCTTTTGGCAATTTCATCATATGGCGGTTTCAGCCTTCCGCAATATTCCAGCAGTCTTTCCTTTACTTCCCGCTCCAGACAGATTTCTTCCGGCGACTCTTTTTCCCCGCTTTGCTGCTCAAAAAAGAGATCCTCCGTCGGTGACTCTCTTCTCCTCGCACTTCTTAGATAATCAATGCTCTTATTCGTCGCTATCCTGCACAGCCAGGCTTTTTCATTGTCCCCCTCAAAATCATCCAGATTCTTATAAGCGGACAGAAAAGCCTCCTGCGCAAGATCCTCCGCCGCAAAATAATCTCCGGTTACTTTATAACAGACAGAGAAAACAAGGTTCTGATAAGTATCGACCATCATGGAAAGCCTTTCTTCCTTATTTATTTTTAAAGTACTGTTCATAGGATGAATACTTTCCTCCCTCCTTTTTCTCTTTCTATCCCTTATAACGCATTCCTCTGCCTCTTATCTTCAATTTTTTTCAATTTTTTCGAATTTTTTTATTTTAAAATTTTTTTCTATGCTTCCAGCACAAAACAAGGAACTGCCAGCCGGCAGCTCCCATCGTTTCACTTCCTATTCCATGCCTATTTTCCATGCTTATTCCTGTTTATCCCCTTTATTCCTTTTTCCTTCCCGGCGCGCTTCGTCCGCTGCCATGGAAAAACAATCCACCACTTTTTCTATGATCAGCTTCTTTATATAAACATCGAAGCTTAACATACAAATAAAAGAAAACAGCTGCAAAAACGCCTTTTCGTCTTCCGGCGCATCTTCAAAAGTATCTTTGGACTCCTGAAACTTCCGCACTACATCATCCTTCAGCATATCCACATGCTTTTCTTCCAAACCGAACACTTCCGAATAAACATCCCCCAGATCAAATCCATCCTTATGAAAAAAGCGCTCCGTCAGAGGGTTCAACAATGTCTGTATATCATTGATCGTCAATATCCCCTTATAATAATAAATAAAAATCAGCAAGAGTACATGTTCTCTGGAATACTTCTTCTTTACCGGCGGCGGGAGAAGGTTATTCTTTGCATAATTATTAATCATCGTCTTTGTCAATATCTTATCTTCCCCGGGATATCTGGTTGTATTCTTTAAATGTTTTTCCATAAAAGTCGTCACCTGATCCATATACAGATCAATATTGGGAATATCATCCAATTTAATATGATGAATCCTGTCCAGACTTTCCACTATGCTGTTCAATAAATCTTCCTTGTCTATCGTCATGCCAACCTCCATCCCGCTATTTTCCTGCTTTTACATTCCATTATATAGTATTAAAAACCACATGACAAGCATATCTTTTCCTGCCCGGCCGGTCTTATCATCTTGCCCCATTTCATTAATGAAATCTGATTGGAAGCTCCGGCAGAAAACCGAACCCCGTCCAGTCCCGTTTCCGGCCGCCCCAGCCCCATTTTATTTTGCCCGGCATGCGGCTTATAAAAATTGATTTCCGTTGGGCATCCGCCTTTTATCTTTACTTTATAACTTTAATATGTTAAAATATACCCGCATTTATCTCTAAAGTTCCTATATAGAATAGAAAGGTATTCGGAGGTTTCAACAATGAATAAAAAAATAAGAACAAACGCTGTAGACCACTTATTTGATGCCATTCTTAGCCTCAGGGAAAAGGAAGAATGCTATACTTTTTTCGAAGATCTCTGTACGGTCAACGAATTATTATCTCTTTCCCAGAGATTCGAGGTAGCCACCATGCTGCGCGACCGCAAGACTTATTTGGAAATTGCCGATAAAACCGGAGCGTCCACAGCCACGATCAGCCGGGTCAACCGCTCCTTAAATTACGGGAACGATGGATACGAAATGGTATTCAACCGGATGGAAAATAAAGAACCGGCCGAGTAATAAAGATACTTTCCCTTTTTGATGCACAAAAAACAGGAGCCGAAGCGGAAACTGCTGTCTGCGATCCGCCAGGCTCCTGATTTTTCTATTCTGTTTATTTATTATTCGATCTCTTCTATCAGCTTCACTTCTGCCGAATTCATGTTACACTGTCCCTGGAAGATCGCATTTTCATCCACGATCAGGCTCTTCGTCTGGATATTGCCCCGAATGCTTCCCGTAGATGCCACTTCTGTCCTTCCTGCCGAGGTCAGGTCTCCCTCTACGATTCCGGCAACCATAATATCCGCGCCTTTAATATTTCCGAGCACCTTTCCCGATGCTCCGATCACCAATGCGCCCTGGCTGCTCACATCGCCTTTTACTCTTCCGTCGATACGAACCGCCTCTTCAGAAGTGATCGTTCCTTCTACCAGCATATCAGCACCGATGATGCTTCCAATCTTTGCATTTACATTCGCTGTTTTCTTACTCCCCAACATATTTTCCTCCTAACCGTTGATTTCAATCATTTCCATAGGGTCTATATATGTATCGTCCTTGCTTATGCTGTAGCCCATTTCCGTGTTGTCTTCCCCGACCACATATAAAATAGCCCCACGCGTTACTTCGTTACCTGCCTTTACTACTGCATTACCTTTGTTGCGGTAAATAGAAATATAGCCGTTTCCATGGTCTATGCTGACAACGTTCCCATAATCCACGTCCACATCTACAGATAAAACTGTTCCTGTACCGGAAGCTATTACGTTAATGCCTTCCGACGCAGCAAATATGACTTCTTTTCTGTCCTCATGCGCACGCATACCCTGCGCATCATCGTCATCTCCCGCTGTCTCTTCCGTTTTCAGCTGTGCGGTTCCGCTCAAAGGAAAGCCTTTCGGAATATGCTCTTCCTCTTCCTGCGCCGCCATGGCCTCCTCCACTTCCGCATGTTCATTCACGGTATCATTCAAAACTTTTATCTGCTCCGCCATCTCCTCCTTTTCCGTTTCTAACTTCCCTGCTTCCGCCTCCAGCCGCTCTATTTCTTCCTGCAAGCTGATATTCTGCTCTGCCTGTGCCTTGAACCTCTCCATGGAATCGGATAAGGTAATCACGCTGTACACTACGTAACAGACGGCACAGACCAGAAGAAGGAAACTTCCCAGCATTACTGTTCCCGCAAATCCGGCATTAATATGAAATTCTTTCCTTTTGTTTTTTGCCGAATCAGAGATTATCATTACTGTATAACTTTTCTTACTCTTTCGCGTTCTCAGCTTCATAAAATAAGTCACCTCCAGTAAACTCATATTATTTTACCACAGGTGACTTGCGAAATACAACTTTATTTCAAAATTTTTTTAACAATTTGTTCCAAATATGTTTCAAAATTATTACAAAATGTTCTTTTTATACGTCCAGTTTCATATCTCCATCCTTGATCCACTGCCTTTTGCGCATCCACTCGGAAATTAAAAAAGCAAGGGCTGCCGGAAGCACAAAATGCATCAGGGCAATTTGAAATATGACCGCACCGGGAGCCATCCCGCCCTCCGCCATCACCTGGTATGCGTTGATCTGTCCCACAAGCCCCGCCGTCCCCATACCGGAACCGGTAGGATTATTCGCCATCCCGAATATCATCGTGGAAACCGGGCCGAGCGCTGCACTCGTTATAATCGCCGGCAGCCAGATCACAGGTTTTTTCACAATATTGCCTATCTGGAGCATGCTCGTCCCCAAACCTTGCGCCAGCAAACCGTTTACCCCGTTTTCCCGGAAGGAAGCCACGGCAAACCCGACCATATTGGCACAGCACCCAACCGTCGCCGCTCCCGCGGCAATTCCATTGAGTCCGAGAATAATACCCAGAGCCGCAGAACTGATCGGAAGCGTCAAAACCATCCCCATCAGTACGGACACTACGATCCCCATCAACAACGGTGCCTGGATCGTCCCCCAGTTGATCACAGATCCCAGCCATGCCATAAAAGCGGAAATCGGCGGCCCAAGCACCAGCCCTGCCGCCGCTCCCGGCACAATACAGGCAAGAGGCGTCACCAGAATATCTATCTTCGTTTTTCCCGTCACAAGACGCCCTGCATAAATACCCACGATTGCAGCGATAAACGCTCCCAAAGGCTCCCCGGGGCCAGAAAGGCATATGGTTCCTTCTACAAGAACCGCGCCCTCCGTTATTTTTCCGGCAAAAGCCCCCGTCATTCCGGCTGCTGCCGCGGACAGCATAACCAACGGCCCCGCTTTCAGCCTTAACGCAGCACCGCAGCCGATCCCCGCACCTGTTACCGCTGCCGCCAGCTTTCCTACCATGAACAAATAAGTCCCTGCCGCTCCGGGCATGAGATTCCCGACCTGCTGTATGATCGTTCCTATAATCAATGTGGCGAACAATCCCGACGCCATCCCGCTTAGTCCGTCAATAAAAATTTCATTGAGCAGCTTTTTTAATCCTCTCATCTTTTACTCCATTTCTGCGAGGCTTTATTGCGCAAAGCCAGCCTGGCTTTCAAGTTTGTGGATGCCGCGCAGACACAAACTTGGTTCTCCTCGCCCTTTCTCTTCTTTGCGTTTTCTATGTAAACACATCTGTCTTGTCAGTCAATGGCAAGGATAACATATTTTTCCTAACGAATCAAGTACCCTTTTCGTTCCAGTTCTTCCCCAATCCGGTCCAATGCCTCTTCCGAATCCGCTTCCACCGTATGAAAATGAATACCGTGGGTGAGATTATTCAATGGCTTTGTCTTGTATTTTTCCACCTTTTTAACAAAAGCTTCCGCGTCCGCCCGGCAGTTTATGATCAAACCGGCCGATATCTGCCCATAGATCCCATGTTCTACCACAACATCCCTTATCTTTCCGCCCATATCCACGATCACAAAAAGTTCATCCAATATTTCTTCATCCTTATGCTTCACCTTGTAAGTCCGCTTTTTTCTGTTTTCCTCCTGTGCGCCGTCAAAAAAAATATATCCTTTATTGGTGGAAAGAATATTTTTGTCCGTAGCGCGCAAAAGAGCAATATCCTGTACGATCACCTGTCTGCTGACTCCCAGTTCCGCCGCCAGCTCCGTGCCTGATACGGGCATTTTCCTCCCATGCAGTATCTCTATAATTTTTTTTCTTCTTTCATCGCCTTCCATAATCTTTATCCTCATCCGTTCATATGATATACTGTTTAAAATTCCCCTATAACGCAGAAAAACACTCACCCGAAGGTAAGTGTTTTCCCATGTAAAAGGGGAATTTTACATTGGATTATCTCTAATCCTCTTATAGCATATCATCATTATTCCTATTTGTATTTGCACTATAAGATTTTTATTTATGCAAATTCGGCTTTAGAAATTATTATGCACTCAGAATTTGTTAAAAAAACAACAAATAACTAATTTATTCCTTTACTTTTACTTTAATATATGCTATTCTAAACATATCGTTTATGAGGAAACGATATACTTAATCTCTGGAGGTATCTGGCATGAATAAAGGTACAGTAAAATGGTTTAACAACCAAAAAGGCTACGGCTTCATCTCTGATGAGCAGGGTAATGATGTATTCGTACATTATTCAGGACTTAATATGGAAGGCTTCAAATCTCTTGAAGAAGGCGCTGCCGTTGAGTTCGAAGTAGTAAATGGCGAAAAAGGCCCTCAGGCTGTAAACGTAACAAAGTTATAATTTCTCATTATAACTCACATTAATCAATATCAAGATTATGCTTTTAGTATAGACAAATTATCCATAAATTTAGATTGGGCTTTGTAATATGGCGGCAGATTTGGTAGCGGATTAAGGGAAGAACCTATTTTACATCAAATAGGTTCTTTTTTGTATAAGCAATTACATCTTCCCACTTCATATTTCCGCCAAACAAGTCCAAGGCACTGCCGATGGTGACATTTACTCTATTTCTTCCCAGTTCCCTTAGTTTTTCCAAATCGGAAAAATCATGGACGCCGCCCGCATAGGTGATGGGAATCTTTCCCCAATTTCCAAGAAGAGCAGCCACTTCCCCTTCTATCCCATTTGCCATCCCTTCCACATCCACCGCATGAACAAGGAACTCATCACAATAAAAAGAAAGTTCTTCCAGCGTTTCTTCCGACAGCTTTACGTCCGTATAAGTCTGCCATCTGTCGGTAACAATATAATACGCCCCGTCCTTTCTCCGGCAGCTTAAATCAAGCACGATCCTGCTTTTTCCTACCCTGCGGACTAACTTTTTCAAATTTTCGTATTCTATTTTCCCATTGCGAAACACATAAGAAGTCACGACAACATGGCTTGCCCCCGACTCCAGATATTCTTCGGCATTATCTTCACGGATTCCCCCTCCTACCTGCAATCCGCCCGGATAAGCCTGGAGCGCCAACAAAGCCTGGGCTTTTGTTTCCTTGTAATGTTCACTGCCCTCAGGATTCAAGAGAATAACATGCCCTCCCCTTATCCCGCTTTTTTTATAAAAATCCGCATAAAACGCCGCATCCTGTTCGGATACAAAATTTTCCTGCGCGCTGCCTCGCCGATCTCGCAGACTTCCGCCTACAATCTGCTTTACCTTTCCATTGTGAATATCGATACAAGGTCTGAATTCCATCGCCGCCGCCTTTCTTTTGGTATTTTTTCTTAAAATTTTTATTCTATTAATTTCTATTAATAATACAAAAATAGTAACGTATATTTTTCCGCTCCATGCGCATAATACTAATGCAACATTTGAAAATGTTGTGCTTAATTTGCTAAGTTTTATGCTTATGCCCAAATGAGCGGTCTATGAAACATTATGAAAATGGAGGAAATGTTATGAAAAACAGCAAAAAACTGATATCCGTTTCTCTTCTTGTTCTCATGCTCGGACTCGTCACCGCATGTGGTAACAGGAATGCTAACAATGCGGATAACAACGCCGGCACGGAAAACGGAACCGGTACAAACACCACCGGAACCAACGGCGAGACGGGCAACGCCAACGGAACAGGAAACGCTTCCGGAGCAGACACGGTTGGAACGAATGGCAACACCGCCGCTGGAAATGCAGCTGACAATAATACGGTGGGAACCGCCAATGACTCCAACAACAACGTCAATGATGTAACGAACGGTACGGATACAAACGGCACGGACACGACCGGCATGGATGATGGTATGGATGCCACCGATACGGACGCTACGGACAATACCAATAATACTGACACAAATAATAATACAAACACCGGTTCTGTCCTTGACGATGCCGGCAACGCTGTAGGCGACGCAGTGGATGATATCGCCGACGGAGTATCTAATGTGACGGATGACGTCGTTGGAAACGATGGCAACGGACGTTAGCAGTGTGAGAAGACTCGCTTTGCAACTCTTTCCACACTGGATGGTTAGTACCGAAATAGGGGGATCGCTCCCCCTATTTTTAAGGACAAAAATTTATTCGTAACTATAACATTTTACAACGATTTTTCTATGATCGTTCCATCTCTGTATGCCTGGAGCAGTACTTCTAACTGATGAATCGTCTCTTTAATCTCCGCACCCCCGTCCGTATCGGCCACACTGATTCTGGAATTGCTCGTTTCCAAAATCACGGAATCGGAAAAGATATCCGACTCATGCAATATGGCTGACTCCGCCGATTCAAACGGCTCATGGGCCACAAGGCGCATTCCGTGGGAATTGGCTACCAAAGTATATCCGGCAATTCCCGTTTTTCCCTGATAAGCCTTGGAAAAACCGCCATCGATGATCAACAGCTTCCCACCGCATTTGATCGGAGACTCTCCCTTTTTCAGTTCCACCGGAACATGCCCGTTCACGATATGGGACTGTCCGCTGTCCAGCCCGAACTCCATCAAAATCTTATTGATCACATCCTCGCGGTCCAGCAGCTGATAATAACTGTTTTTTGTTTCCTTATGAGTCTCTTTTTCCTCTACAAAGTACCTCTCAAAAGTCGCCATTTTATCCTTGCCGAACACCGGCGAGTTAGGCCCTTCCCAGATGTACCATATCATATCCTGCCCTTTTTGCATTTCTGCAGGATTATATTTGGAATAATAGCCCTTTCTGGCATATTGATCCAAAATATCGTACAATGCCTTTCCTCTATATTCTTCCCCGTCCACGGTAAACGTATTAAAGTTACCGTTTTCATCCATCGGCATGCATCCGTGGTACAGCAGGTTAGAATTATAAATTTTATAAAGCCCTCCCCTGGAAAAAAGAAAACGGACATGCTTCTGTAATTTTTCACATTTTAAGAACGCCTGCCTCAGACGTTCCATTACCTGTTCCTCCTCGGGACTTAAGGCATATGGATTTTGCGGATCTACCGTAGGAAATTCCACATCCCGCATTGTATATGATTTCCCGCCTATATTTACGGTTTTATTTTCATAATCTATTTTATCCAGCAAAAGACGGTCTTCCATCTGAAATTCAGGGCGGCGCATAATCAGGCTTCCCTCCAGCTTGAACTGGATAATCGCTATCGCCTTGTGCATCTTCATGTCCAGACTCAGATCCTTCGTATTATAATCCGTATTGTATTTGATGGAAAAGCGTTCGCAGTTTACTCCCTTATAGGTCTCCATCGCAAAAGTAGCCAGCGGAATCAGATTAATCCCGTAACCTTCCTCCAGGGTATCCAGGTTTCCATAACGCGCCGAAAGCCGGATCACGTTGGCAATGCAAGCCAGATGCCCTGCCGCCGCTCCCATCCAGACGATATCATGGTTGCCCCATTGAATATCCACGGAATGATAACGGCTCAAAGTATCCATAATAATATGGGGCCCCGGCCCTCTGTCAAAAATATCCCCAACAATATGCAAGTGGTCGATGACCATGCGCTGGATCAAATGGCTCAAAGCAACAATAAATTCCTGCGCCCGGTCTATCCGTATGATCGTATGGATAATTTCATTATAATAAGCTTCTTTATCCTGGATTTCCGCCTTTTCGGTAATTAATTCCTCAATCACATAGGCAAAGTCGGGAGGCAGGGCCTTGCGCACCTTGGACCGGGTATATTTCGAAGCCACCCGCTTTGTGATCTGTACCAGCCTGTGGAGGGTGATCTTATACCAGTCCTCAATATTATCTTCTTCCTGAATAACGATCTCCAGCTTTTCCTTCGGATAATAAATCAAAGTAGCCAGGCTCTTTTTATCCCTGCTGCTCAATGTATTTCCGAATTCTTCGTCTATCTTTCTCTTCACGGCACCGGAGCCGTTTTTTAATACATGGTTAAATTGCTCATACTCCCCATGAATATCCGTGAGAAAATGCTCCGTCCCTTTCGGCAGACAAAGAATCGCCTGTAAATTAATAATCTCTGTAGACGCTGACGCTATCGTCGGATACTGATGCGCCAGGCTGCGAAGATATTTTAATTCCAAATCTTCCATCCGCTCCCTGCTCCTTCCGTATTCACACCTGTCTACCCAATATCGACCACATCGCTCATATCGTACTTGCCGGCCGGTTTTCCTGCCAGGAATTTTGCGGCCTGTATCGCGCCTTTTCCAAAAACCGCTTTGGAATACGCCGTATGGGAGAAAGTGATTACCTCATCCGCCCCCGCAAAGATCACATCGTGTTCCCCCACGATCGTACCTCCCCGGACTGCGGACAAGCCGATCTCTTTCACCGGCCTCTTTTCCCTCCTGCCGCTCCTGTCATAGATATACTCATAAGCATTGTCCAATTCCTCGTTGATGGAATCCGCCAGGGCCAATGCCGTTCCGCTTGGCGCATCCACCTTCTTGTTGTGGTGCTTCTCCACGATCTCGATATCAAACCCTGCGGGAGCCAGAATCCCAGCCGCATCTTTCAGCAGCTTTAAAAGCAGATTGATGCCGAGCGACATGTTTGCCGATTTTAAAACAGCTGTTTTCTCGCCCGCCTCTTCCACTTTCTGAAGCTGCGCCTCGGAAAGCCCTGTCGTACAAAGCACGCAGGGAAGTTTTTTCTCCATACAATAATCCAGCAGCCCGTCTATCGCCTGTGCATTGCTGAAATCAATAACCACATCTGCCCCGATATCGCACAGGCCGATGCTCTTAAATACCGGATAAGTATTATTTCCGGTTTCAAAAGCATCCACTCCGGCTACTATTTCTATTTCATCGTCCGCCGCAATCAGTCCGGTAATCATCTGACCCATCTTCCCGTTGCAGCCGTGCATAATTACTTTTGTCATACAGCCTCCCTAGTGCCGCAGCTTCGCTGCGTCTCAAATCCGAATACCAAAATCTTTCATCGCTTTTTCCAGTCTGGGCACATTCGCCTCATCCATTTCCGTCAATGGCATCCGCAGCGTCCCCCCGTCCATTCCCATCAGCTGCAACGCCTTTTTTACAGGAATCGGATTTACTTCGCAGAACAATGCTTCACAAAGTTCAACCGCCTTGCGCTGAAGCCGGCAGCTCCCTTCCACATCGCCGGCAAAAAATTTTGCGCAGATATCGTGCGTCTCCCTCGGAGCCACGTTGGATAAAACGGAAATAACGCCTTTTCCTCCCATAGAAAGCAATGGAACGATCTGATCGTCATTTCCTGAATAAAGATCCACTTTTCCGTCCGCCAGGGCCATCAGTTTTACTACCTGGGAAATACTGCCGCTGGCTTCCTTCACTCCTACGATATTTTCCACTTCCGTGCAAAGTTTTACCACGGTCTCGGGAAGGACATTGCAGCCCGTGCGGCTTGGTACATTATATATAATGGCCGGAATCCTGATCGCGTCCGCCACCGTTTTATAATGGCGGTACAGACCCTTCTGCGTCGCCTTGTTATAATAAGGCGTCACCAAAAGAACCGCGTCCGCCCCGTATTTTTCTGCTTCCGTTGAAAGATAAACCGCTGTTTCCGTACAGTTAGAACCGGTTCCTGCCACCACGGGTATTCTTCCCGCCACCTTTTCCACACAAAACCGGATGACTTCCAAATGCTCTTCATGGGTCAACGTAGAAGATTCCCCTGTCGTGCCGCATACTATAATGGCATCTGTCCCGTTCCCGATCTGAAACTCCAACAGTTCTGCGAATTTGTCATAATTTACTTCTCCATTTGCTTTAAACGGTGTAACGATCGCAACACCGGCTCCTTGAAAAACAGCCATACTTTTTCCTCCTCTAAAATTAATGCCAACATGCTGAAATACACATATATCAAATGCGCATAAAACAACAAGCCGACACAACACGCGCCGGCTTATCAACATGCCAAATAACCTCGGATAGCGCCCCATCGTATCGATGACAGTCATACAGTTATTCGCTGTATGCCCAAGAACAAAACTACAGCGCGTCCTGCTCTTTCGGCGTCTTTTCCTTTCATTTTTCTTCTCCTGTGCCTGCCACATCCGAAAAACTACTAATAAAATACGCAACCTCTATCTCTTCTCTACTTTAAAATTATCATATCATTCTGCCATTGAACTGTCAATGCAAGTTTATGCTGCTTACAGATATAAATTTACAGACTTGCTACTTCGCCGGCTTATAAGCCGCCCTTTACCGTCGCCAGCCGCGTCACCTCATCCGCCAGCACGCAAACATCTGCGGAAAGCGTAGTACCCGTCATGATCACATCCATCGATTCGTCCGAGCGCATATCCAGTATTCCTTTCAGTTCTTCTACGGAAATAATACCGTTATCGATCAGCCTCAATACCTCATCCAGAATAAGCAGATCGCACCCTCCGGTACAAAGCACCTTTTTCGCAAAATTAAGGCCGTTCTTGATATTAATGATTTCATCCGCCTGTTGTTCTATGGATAACTCCGCAAAATTGCCTTCCGATTTCTCAAAACGGAACAGCTTGATCTCCGGCTCCATCCTGCGCAGGAATTCCGAATCCTCCAATCCTCTGCCCTTTAAAAACTGGATAATTACCACGCTTTTCCCCTGACAGGCCATCGATACGGCCCTTCCCAACGCTGCCGGCGACTTCCCATGGCCGTCGCCGCTATAAATATGTATCGTTCCTCTTTTCATATCCGGCTCCTGTGTACATCAGCCTTTCCGGCCAATTATCATTGTCAGACATATAGATTTTATCGCTTTATGACACGCATATTCGCAATATTAGCCATATAATAGCATATAAATAAGACGGAATCAACCTTTTCTTATACGGAACGGACTGCCTCTAATCTTCTATCAACTCCAGTTTGCTTACGGAAACCTCGTATGCCACCCTTTTTTCCAGCTGTTCATCCGATATTTTTTTCATATATTCCCTGCTTTGTATCCTGCCCCACACGGCGCATCTGGCTCCCACTTCAAAATTGCTGGCAAACCTGGCATTTCTGCCCCAGCAGATACACGGTATATAATCCGACTTGCCATAGGGCCTGTTGACTGCCAGCAGCAGATCGGCAATTTCCCTTCCCAACGGCGTCTTCCGGTAAACCGGTTCCTTGCAAATATATCCGTCCAGATAGATCTGATTGGATTTCGTATTTTCACCAATTTCATCCACAAAGTCGATCTCTCTTGCAAAAACGGAAAGCACCAGCTTGTTCTTTCTTTCCTCATGCCGGTTATAAGAACGGAACTGCCCATTTACCACTATGTACATGCCTTTATAATCTCCGTTTACATCGAGCAGCCTTTCCGACACCATTAACGGAATAATATCGATCGAATCGCTCAGTCTTTCTACGCGGACGTCTACCATATAGAAACCTTCCCCGAATATCTCGTGGCTGAAAGCAAAATCGCTGACGATTTCCCCCATAATCACCACCTGGTTATTTTCAATTACCTTATCTGTCATGCTTTGTTCTCCCTTCTTACATCTAAAGAATTTTTTCCCGTATGTAATATTAATATACCGCAATTTGGCAGGGATAGAACATTAAGGCACCGCGTAAAATATGGAGATTTCGCAAAAAAGGCCGGTTTATACGGGTTTGTAAGGTTTCAGGAAGATAAAAAATTTTTCTGGGAAGACCGGCGGAAGGCGATTCGGAGGCCGAAGGCGCTGCTTTTTTTCCGCGCCGGCAAACCGGGCTCCGCCAGTTGGGGAAGGCTGTCCGGGAATAGAAGTTGGATGCACTGCATTGCACGAAACATTCCGATGAGCCTCTTAAAACAAAATCGTGTTCAGCAGAGGCTTCCACGATTTTGAGTCTCATCTCCATCGTGCAAAAGCAGTTGATCCAATCTTCTATTCCCGGACAGCCTTCCCCAACTGGCGGATCCCGGTTTGCCGGCGCGGAAAAAAAGCAGCGCCTTCGGCCTCCGAATCTTATAAACGGTTATTTAAAAATAATTTTGGATCAGGAACATGTATAGAACGGTTCCGGCTCCGATGCTTAGGAGTGTGTTTTTTCTCCATTTGTGGAGCATTATGGTAAAGATTCCTGCAGTCACTTCCGGGAAGGCGTAGCTGCCATTTGAAAAGGAATCTTTCAAGCAGTAAATAACCAGCATTCCGATAACGGCATAGGGAAGGACTTTGCCAAGGTAGGTAATACAGGCCGGGGGAGTTTTGCCTTCCGGGAAGAGGATGAACGGCAAAAATCTTGTAAGCATGGTTCCTGCTGCTACGGCTGCAATCGTCAGGACGCTTTGTATCGTTGTCATAATTATTGTTCCCCCGCTTCTTTATCATTTGTTTTTCTATTGGCCAAAAGGCAGAGAATAATGCATGCCATGGACGGCAGTATGAAGTTTCCGCTTCCAAATACCGCCAGACAGGCGGCGGAACATCCAAGTCCGGTAAGGGCCGGCTTGTGGTTCCTTGTTTTTTCCCACTGATCGGTAAACATAACGAGGAATAAAGCCGTCATGGCAAAATCAATCCCTGTCATGTCAATACGGACGGCATATCCTAAGAGAGCACCCAGGACAGATCCTGTTACCCAGTAAATATGATTGAGAAGGGTGACGAACAGCATAAACCATCCTCTATCCACGCCCGGCGGCGGATCCGCCGTACAGTTTATGGAAAATGACTCATCACACATCCCAAAGATCAAATATAGCTTTTTCCATCCCATGTTTTTGTATTTTCCCAACATGGATATGCCATAGAAAAGGTGTCTGGCATTCACCATCAGCGTCAGAAAAAAAGCATGGAGCGGATGAAACGCGGATACAAGGAGATTTGCCGTCACAAATTCCATAGACCCCGCAAAAATAACCATACTCATCACCATCGGATAAAAAAGGGAAAAACCCTTGCTTTTCATTAATAAACCATAGGACATTCCTAAAAAAAGAAATCCGGCGCAAATCGGCAAAGTATACGGAAGCCGCCTGGAATGCTTTTTTCTTCATTGTAAATTCTCCCTGCCCTTTTTATACTTCTTCTCGATCATAAGCGAATAAACCGCCATCGCCGCAATGCTTTCCGCCATCACTCCCACGATGGAAAGCACAATCCATGCGGAGTTCTGTCCATCGAGCAAAGGAATTCCCAAGGCAATAAATACAATTCCAAATATACAAAACAGCCTGGATACCGCACGGTTGTATTTTTTTATATCCGTCACTTCGAACATCTCCGCATTCGCCCAAAATCCCATCGGCATCGGCCTTTTGAAAAATCTGGCATATATGCCCATACATACAAACAAGCCGCCCGCAATGCACCATATAATAAAACCGATTATCCTGCCTTCCATCTTTAATCTTAGCACCTCCATTTCCATTTCCCTAAATTCTAACATAAACACCCTATAGATGCAACGCTCCCACAAAAGCCAATTTTGAAACTCTGAGGCGTGGCGGGGAAGGTGCAGGAGGCAAGGAAAAGAGTAGATGCAGGCGGGACGGGACAGGCGGTGCATGGATTTCCGCTGCTTCGCGCAGGGAAATGAGATTTTCTTAATATTCCGTTCTGCAAACAGCAATTTGGGGACATGGATGTCCCCAAAAGCCGGCGATGAGCCAGGACGGCGAATAGCCGGCGGTTGCGTCCGGTAACGTCTGTTTTCCCGGAATATTTAGAAAATCCATTTCCCGAAGCCGGCACGGAAATCCATGCACCGCCTGTTCCGTTCCGCCTCTGTCTGTCTTTCCCCGTCCCGTCTCCGCCCGCCCTTTCCCCTGCTGTCTGCACCCTCCCTGCCATGCCCTGGACCTTCAAAATGGATTTCCGTGTGGTAAAATCCTCCTAAAATGCAAAAGAGCGCAACCCGCAAGCCACGCCCTTTCCAAATATCTCAATGCGCCAGCATCCCGCCCAGCATCCCGCTTCCCGCGCAAAGACAGAACACCGTTACAAAATTGGTCGCCACATCCGCTATGCTCCTGTTTACCGCCAAAGATACGAGAGCCAGAACCGCGAAGTAAAGCGTCCCCATGCAAAGCCCCCATAAAAATTTCCTGCTTCCGGCGCGTTTTCCTGCCAACAGCCCCGCCAGAAAGGTAACCGCTATGTAAATCACAATAATTCCGATATTCACAATTTTTTCCTGCAAGCTGAAACGATACAGCAAAAGAGCCAGCAAAAGCAACAGCCCTGCGGTCAGCACATAGGAAAAAAGCAGACATTTCATTATAAAAAGGATTCCCTCCCCGCTCAGCATATTGCCCATTTGGGGTTCTCCTTTATTTTTCGATCGCATCCTCCCCATTCTTTCCATAATCAATCTCCTTCCGCTATTTCTATCTTTTTAATATATATTCCCCTTCTTCCCGTAAATTGCCTGAATCATGAAATATCTTGACACCCAACATACAATATTGTAATATTTCATATATGCTTTCGGCCATTGCGGGCGGAAGACGGCAACACAAAATTATTAAGTTACATAAGGAGTGAGAAAATTTTGGATACCACTGGTGTCATACAACTTGTTACTATCTTAGTTTTAGTCGGTCTTTCGGCCTTTTTTTCTTCCGCCGAAACGGCCTTTACCACGGTGAACCGCGTGCGCATGAAAGCCCTTGCGGACGAAGGCAATTCCCGCGCTTCCGCCGTCCTTACTGTTTTGGATCATTACAGTAAAATGTTAAGCACCATTTTGATCGGCAATAATATTGTCAATCTGACAGCTTCCTCCCTGACTACCATCCTTGCGTCTAAAGTCTTCGGGAGTTATGCGGTCGGGATTGCTACCGGCATCCTGACTCTGACCATTCTTATTTTCGGGGAAATCATCCCAAAAAATACCGCCATGATCTATTCAGATAAAATATCGTTAATATATGCCAAAATCATTCTTTTCCTCATGAAGATATTCACCCCTGTGGTCTTTATTATCGACAGGCTGTCCATGGGTATTTCCCGGCTGCTGCATATCGATATGAGCAAAAAGGGAAGCGTCATGACGGAAAATGAGCTGAAGACCTATGTGGATGTCAGCCATGAGGACGGCGTTATCGAATCCGAAGAAAGAGAGATTATCTATAATATTTTCGATTTCAGCGATGCGGTGGCCAAAGATATTATGATTCCCCGCATCGACATGGTAAGCATCGGCCTGGATATGGGTTATGAGGAAGTCCTTAACATTTTTAAAGAATATATGTATACACGGCTCCCCGTCTATGAAAACGATAAGGATAATATTGTGGGCCTCATTAATATCAAGGATTTTATCCTGTTATCCGATAAGGAACATTTCCAGGTAAAAGATATTCTGCGGGAAGCGTACTATACTTATGAATACAAAAAAACGGCCGATTTGATGATCGAAATGCGGGAAATCACCGCCAACGTAGCCTTTGTACTGAACGAATACGGAGCAACGGTAGGCATGATCACTCTGGAAGACTTGCTGGAAGAAATCGTGGGAGAAATCCGGGACGAATACGATGCGGATGAAGAAGAATTGATCCAGCAGATCGACGGGCATACCTATCTCGTGGAGGGCGGCATGAAACTGGATGATATTAACGATGCTCTGGATATTTCCCTTCATTCGGAAGATTATGATTCCATCGGCGGCCTTATCATCGAGCATCTGGATCGTCTTCCGGAAGCCGATGAAACCATTATTACCGAAGACGGAATTACTTTACAGGTAAAAGAAATCAACCAGAACCGCATTAAAAAAGTATCCATGACTCTTCCGGAAGAAACCGGGGAAGATTCCGATACCGGAGCATCCGAGGAAGATTCCACTCCGTCTGCTGAGCAGGAGCAGGAAAACCAGGCTGGCTCATAGAAAGGAGCTGATCCATTGAACGAGTTGGAAAAATGCATGGCGGGAGAATGCTATAATTGCCACGACAAAATTTTTACCGGCTTCAAAGCCTCTGCCAGAAAATTGCTGGCGGAGTATCATGCCCTGGCATATGAGCAAAAAGAAGAAAAGACGGCTGTCCTGAAACGGTTATTCCATAAAGTCGGAACAAACGTGTCTGTCGCATCGCCGTTTCTCTGCGATTACGGACGAAACATTTCGATCGGCAATCATGTGTCCGTCAATATGAATTGTACATTTGTAGACTGTAATACGATCACTATCGGGGATAATGTTCTGATCGCATCCAATGTCCAGCTTTACACCGCAACCCATCCCGTGGAACTGGCGGAAAGGCTCACGCCGGACTGGGATCCTGAATCGGAGCAGTACTTTTGCCGCACTTACGCGTTGCCGATTCGGATCGGAAACGGCTGCTGGCTCGGCGGAGGCGTCATCGTCCTTCCGGGCGTAACGATAGGCGATGGTTCCGTTATAGGAGCCGGAAGCGTTGTAACGAAAGACATTCCAAAAAATTCCCTGTCGGTCGGAAACCCGTGCCGCGTCATCAAAAAAATCAATCAACCCAAGTCCTAAACTAATTTCAGGATATCCAAAGGCGTATCGGCAAATACTTTGCCGCCCGCCTTTTTCTGTTCCTCCCTCGTGCGGAATCCCCAGGCAACGGCAATGCAGTCCATCCCCGTATTTTCTGCCGTGGCAATGTCCACTTCGGAATCCCCTATATATACCGCATCTTCCTTATCGATTCCCAATTCCCGCAAAGCCTCTACCACCGTATCCTTTGCCGGCTTCCTGCGTATTCCTTCTTTTTCCCCTATCGCTATTTCAATATATTCTTCAAAATAAAGCTTTCTTAGTTCTTGTACCGCGTCATAAAATTTATTGGAAACCACTGCCATTTGATAACCTCTTTTTTTCAATTCCGACAGCAATTCCATAATATAGGGATAAGGCGCTGTCTTATCATTGCAGTGCAAAGCATAGTGCTTTTTAAAATCTTCAAATACCTTATCGAACTCCGGGTTTTCCTCCCCAGACGGCACGGCAAGCTCCATCAGCCGCCGCACGCCGTTCCCTACAAAAGTCCTCACTTCTTCCAGCGAACGTAACGGCATCCCCGCGTTTTCCAATGCATAGTTTACGCTGTCCTTCAAATCTTCCAAAGTATCCAGCAGCGTGCCATCCAGATCAAAAATAACCGCTTTGTATTTTTTCATAAGTTTTTTCTCCCTATTTTCCCTTTTTTCTTATATCCATTATTATCCATTGTCCGAACTATTATCCATTTGTATTATGTATGATCCGCCCTCAAAATGCAAGAAACAAGTTATGCAAAATCATAGGGAACAAACATTAACAAATTTATAATTTTATCCGATATAATGATATATTACATAATGTATCTCATAAAAAACAAGAAAGGGAGGATGGAATATGGGAATAGATATTACGAACACATACAACAGCTATGCATCTCAGATCATGGCAGAAAACAATACGCCGCGCGGCACAAAGAAAAAAGAAGCGGAAAAATCTTCGCCGACAGCCAAAAACGATATGGATGAGAGTATGGCCGATTATGTCCGCCAACTGGCCAAACTCGTTCCCAGCGTAGAATTCCGGGTCGGAAATTCTTTTTCTTCCGCCAAAACCGGCCTGACTCTGGCCGTAAACCCTAAACTGATCGAAAAAATGCGCAATAACCCGGAGCAGGAAAAGGAAACGAAAGAGCTGATCCGCGGCGTCGAAACGATGACGAAATGGGTGGAAAGCCTGAATAAAGCCACAGGCTGGAAAACCGTGTTCCGGCATAGTTATATCGATGAAAACGGAAAATACTATTCCTGCTCCCTTACCGTAAACGAGTTCGGCTATAAAATGAGCGAAAAGCTCCGAAAAGAAAGACAGGAAAACGCCAAAAAACTGATCGAAAAAACAAGAGAAAAGACGGCAGAAAGGAAAAATAACCAAAAAGAAAAGATAGAAGAAACAAAAGCCGAAAAAAAGAAAACAGAAAAGGCGCCAGAACAATCTGCCAAAGATAAAGCAATACATCTTTTAAACCAGAAAATGAATGCATCCCCTGACGGTATCATTTATATGAACCATACCGATATGCTGACTATTTTAGAAGCCGCAAAGACGGACGCTAAAGATCAAACAGCGGAAGATGACGCCGGCAAACCAGGCACAAAGCCCCAAGCCGCTGCCGGTGCAAATCTGGATCTGCAAGTATAGCAAATATCCGGGACACGGAAAACAATTTTTATAAGCGCCATGGGAAGGAAGGCGAAGGGGACAAGGTCGGCTGCGTCAAGGGCGGGCGGGGGCCGGTTTTCTGCCGTTGCGTACAATCAGTAATTTCACTTATGAAATGGTCGAAATAGTAGGGAAAAACCGCATGGAGGCGGTTTTAGGGAGCCCAGGACAGGATGTCCGTGGCTCCCGGCCCGGCCGCTTCCGTAATCTTGATCCATTTCATTAGTGAAATCTGATTGGAAGCTTCGGCAGAAAACCGGCCCCCGCCCGCCCTTGACGCAGCCGCCCCTGTCCCCTTCGCCTTCCTTCCCATGGCGCTTATAAAAATTGTTTTCCGTTCACCAACTATATTCTCCATTGAAAAAAACGGGAAAGGATGATAAAATAAATGAAAATAAATCGTTGGCACTAAGGACAAACATCATGAAAATAATCAAACGCTTTTTCTACATAATATTTGGAATCTTATTAATCGGCACCATATCGCTGACAGGCATTATGCTTTATGCGGAATATAGCGGCCGCCGCTTCCATCCCGGCTCGCTGGAAGAAATAACAGGAAACAAGGAAGAGGACTCTCGTCTTGCTTACGACAGCGAAGGCAATATTATCGAACTGCCAGGGAATTCGCAGCCTTCTTCTCCCGAAGCGGAAGCCGTGCCTTCAAGCGGCATGGATACCTCCGTTCTCCCGGAAACTTCTGTCGCAGATACGATGGGTACGGATGTTTCCAATGTCGGGGAAACGGCCGCTCCCGCTTCCGATCCGGGCGAGTCCCCCAATTCGGAAAGTTCCGGTACGGAACCGGCCGAAGCGCCCGCCGAGGCTCCTGCTGCGCAGCCGGCATCCGATCCCGATACCGAACAGCTCTATATTATGGATTTGGGAACCGGGCTATTCCATATTGCCGACTGTTCCGATGCTGCCGAGATCCCGGTGGATAAGCGGTCCGAGCGCACCGCCCTCAGGAATAAGATCCTCGATGCCGGCTACCAATCCTGTCCCCATTGCAATCCATAATCATATCATTCATAGGAAATGCACCGTTTTCACGCTCCATCATAAAGTAAAATAAGTAACGATTGGAGCAATTCCTATGGCATATACCATTGTTTTAGATGCCGGGCATGGCGGAGCCAATCCCGGCGCTACTTATAACGGAAGGCAGGAAAAAACAGATGCCCTCAACCTTACGCTTGCAGTAGGACGCCTGTTAGAAAATGCCGGCGTAAACGTAGTTTATACGAGGACATCGGACATTTACGACAGCCCGGCCCGCAAAGCGGAAAAAGCCAATGAATCGGGTGCCGACTACTTTGTATCCATCCACCGTAATTCCAGCGTTTATCCTAACCAGTATACGGGAATAGAATCCCTCGTATACAACCGTTATGGCGATGCGGCCCGTATGGCGGAGAATATTAACGAAAACCTGCAGGCCCTCGGTTTTATCAATCATGGGGTAAATGAAAGAACCAATCTGGTCGTGCTGAACCGCACGCAGATGCCCGCCCTTTTAATAGAAGCGGGATTTATCAATAATGACAGCGATAACGCCCTGTTTGACAACCGTTTTGATGAGCTTGCCCAGGCTATCGCAGATGGAATTTTAGACAGCTTGCCATGATCCGCGGCAAGCTGTTATTTTAATGCCCGGCGATAAGTCGCCACTCAGCCTTTCGCCCGGAAACTCCCTTCCAGGCTCCTGTCCTTCGCCAGCGTACTGTATTCTCCTTCACGGTTATAAGAATCCAGCAAAAAGCTGTTGTCCCCTATGTTAAAATCCGCTTCGCTTTCCGCAAGTCCTGATTCCATTTTCTTTTTTCTTTTCAGGAACTGGCCCGCCTTTGCCGCAGTCTCTTCGAATTTTCGGAGAAATTTCCGTATTCCTCCCTGCTCCTTTTTCAATCCCCCTCCTACAGCCCCTTCTATATTTTCTACTCTCCGTTCCGTCTCCTCTTCCGTCTCTTTTTTCTCCGTTTCAGTTCTGATCATTGCGGTGGACATCACCGCCGCCGACACGCCGCTGGCCGGAGAAAGGATATTCTTTGCTTCTTCCGTCACTCCGGCTGCCGACCCGGATCCCCTTTTATCTTCCGCGGCCAATTCATTCCGGTCGCCCGTTCCTTCTTCGCCCATCTTTCTCCAAAACCCGGATACTCTCGAAAGCAGATCCCGCATACCGTCTGTCAGCCATTCCTGTAAGGAAAAAGTTTTCCTCTCCTGTCTTATCAGCGAAGAGGAAGCATTCATTCCGGCCCTCATTTTTCCCCCGTCTTCGATTTTCGCTGCCCCGGATTCATGTATGCATTTTGTCACCTCATGTTTATGGTAGTTGCCGGAATTTACCTTTCCGCTGCCTCCGATCATAAATATTTCTCCTCTTTTTCCTTCGAATAACCGATATCAATAAAACTATGTTCCTGTAAAATCTTAAGCCCCGTCAGCGCATTCTCCTTCTCCCCTACCGATACGCCGAACCGCTTTTTTTCCCTGGTCGCCAGCATCAGAAAATGCGTCTCCGCATCGGCTTCCTTTCCTTTCTTTCCCGGGATCTCTCCCAGCCGCCTATATGCCCAGACAATATCATCATAGCCTATGTACATCCATTTTTCCATACCGGGAAAAAATACGAAATATCTTCCATATCGCACATTTCCTACTTTCCTCGCCCTGTTAAAATCTCTCCGAATCCCCCGCAGCTCCCGCTGCAAGCCCAATACATGCTCAAATCCATGGATACCCTTCATATCGATCGCTGCCCCCAGTTTCTGTCCTTTCCCGCATGGCCTATCCGCCGAAAATGCTATATTCGTACTTCCTCTCTTTGTATATCGTCATCTCTGTCGTAACTGCACACCGCCATGCTGTACTTGCTTATTTTATCCCTCTCCTCATAAATTTTAAAATATGCCGCTCCTTTTCCCGCCTTTTTTCTGATTCTCCCCTGCTTCCATATACCATCCGCATCTCTTTCCGGCATCGTCCCGGCATCGTCCTCCATTTCTATGACCGTCGAATCCAGTCCCTGCCTCATTCCTTCCCCGGTCAGCTTCATATAAGCTTCCTTTACCGTCCACATGGAAAAAAATATTTCTTCCGAACTTCTTTCTTCGCCGGCCAGTTTTTCCATCAATGCCCTGTCCTCCATGGAAAAAAATCGCTGGGCGATATCCCCTTTTCCCTTCTTATGAACCTGTATATCGATGCCCACCTCTCTGTCCGAAAAGGCGCAGACCACATAATTTTTAGAATGGGAAATATTGAAATACAGATTCTTTTCTCCCCTTAAATATGGTTTTCCATATTCAGAATAGACATAAGACAAAAAAAGCGGTTTTGCATCCCCCTGCAAGCCGCCCTCTTTTGTCCTCCACTCTTTTGCCCCCTCCCGGATCAAATATCCCGCAAGGAGGCTCCTTTTTTTATCTTCCAAATTTTTACACTGCCATACCTTCCGCTTCCGCTCTTCATCCAAAAATACCATATTTCTCAGAACCGCTTCTTCATCGGGCAGCAGGGCAGTGTCTGCCCTGTATATCCTTATCATACCCTTCCCCCAATACCTGCTTCCGCAAAAAAATGTTCCTTCCTTACCCCTGAACTTCTATCGTTTCAATCCCCAACTCTTTTAATTGTCCTTCATCCACCACATCCGGCGCATTCGTCAGCAGACAGGACGCATCCTTGATCTTCGGAAATGCCATCACGTCCCTGATGCTCTCTCCATGCACGAGCAGCATCACCAGGCGGTCCAGCCCGTAAGCCAGTCCCGCGTGGGGCGGAACCCCGTATTTAAACGCATTCAGCAAAAAGCTGAAACGGTTATAAGCATCCTCTTTTTCAAACCCTAATACTTCAAACATCCTCTCCTGTACATCGTTCTGGAAGATTCGAACCGAACCGCCGCCCAGCTCCACGCCATTCAGCACGATATCGTACGCCTTGGCGCGCACTCTCCCCGGATCGGAATCCAAATATTCCAGATCTTCGTCCATCGGCATCGTAAAGGGGTGATGCATCGCCACAAAACGATTCTCCTCTTCATTCCATTCCAATAAAGGAAATTCCGTTACCCAGAGGAATTGGAACCGGTTCTCGTCGATCAGCCCCATCTGCTTCCCGAGTTCCAGACGCAGGGCACCCAACACGCTCCACACGATGGCGTTTTTATCCGCCGCAAACAAGAGCAGATCTCCGTTTTCCCCATCCATAGCCTTAACCAATGCCGTCAGTTCTTCTTCCGTCATAAACTTTGCGAAAGAAGACTTGTAGCTCCCGTCTTCGCCAATGCAAAGATAGGCCAGCCCTTTTGCGCCGTAACCCTTTGCCATATCCACAAGGGCATCTATTTTCTTCCGCGGCATAGTTCCCTGCCCTTTGGCGTTGATTCCCCTGACGGAACCTCCCTGCTCCAAAGCGGAAGCAAATACGCCGAAGCCGCAGCCCCTTACCGTCTCCGATACATCCGTGAGTTCCATGCCGAAACGGGTATCCGGTTTGTCGGAACCATAGCGGTTCATTGCATCGATCCAGCGGATGCGCGGAAGAGGAAGTTCCACTTCCAGTCCGATCGCTTCCCGGCATACGAACTGTATCAGCCTTTCATTCACATCAATGACATCTTCCACATCCACAAAGGAAAGCTCCATGTCCACCTGTGTAAATTCCGGCTGTCTGTCCGCCCGCAGATCTTCATCCCTGAAACATTTTGCTATCTGGAAATAGCGGTCATAACCGGAACACATCAATAACTGTTTGAACAGCTGAGGCGACTGGGGAAGCCCGTAAAAAGTTCCCGGATGGACGCGGCTCGGAACCAGATAATCCCTCGCGCCTTCCGGTGTGGACTTACCGAGGATCGGCGTCTCTATCTCCAGAAAACCTTCCTCCGTCAAAAACTTACGGATATTAGCGGTGATCGCGCTGCGCAGGATCAGATTCCGCTGCAGATCCGGTCTGCGCAGATCCAGATAGCGGTATTTCAGCCTCAGTTCTTCCTTCGTCCTGGAATCCGCCTCGATGGGAAATGGAGGCGTCTCCGCTTCCGACAGAATGCGCGTCTCCTTCGCGCGGATCTCGATCTCGCCGGTAGCCAGGTTTTCATTGACTGCCCCTGCCCTTTTCTCCACCGTTCCCACTACCGCCACGACAAACTCGCTTCTCATCTTTTCCGCTTTGGCAAAGTTTTCCCCTCCGCAATCGCTTTCTTCAAATATAATCTGAAGCAGCCCGGAACGATCGCGCAAATCTACAAAAATAATTCCTCCCTTGTTTCTCTGTTTCTGCACCCAGCCCATCACGGTCACTGTTTCACCCGCATGAGCCAGGGAAAGCTCCCCGCAACGGTGCGTCCTCTTTAATCCTCTCATCGCTTCTGCCATAATCAATATTCCCTCGCCTTCTGCTTTTTTGTCCTTCTATTTCTTTAACGGATCTTTGTAGAACTCGCGGAACTCCATATATCCTTCCGCATTTAACTGTTCTTTTTGAAATTTTTTATTTTTGTTCATACGAGCCACCAGCACTTGCGTTCCATCCGCCCGCTCTTCCTGAGCCTTCGCAATAATGGAACAAAGTTCTTCCGTGGCAACGCCTTTTTCGATCAAATAAGCGACTTTTTTATTCCCGTCCGGAATCGGAAAGCCGTTTTCCATCATAATGAGGATAATTCTTTCAAATCCGATGGAAAAACCGCAGGCCGGCACGTCCTTGCCCGTAAATCTTCCCACCATTTTATCATAACGCCCGCCGCCTCCGCAGCTCCCGCCAAATTCCGGCATGGCAATCTCAAAAATCGTTCCCGTATAATAAGACATCCCCCTGACTAACGTGGGATCAAAAACAATCTCAAATTCCGAAGCTTTCGTCGCTTTTACGCTGGCAATGATCTCTTTCAGACTCTGGCCTACCTCTGCGTCCAGCGTCCCTTCCAGTTTTTCCGTCAGATAAACCAAGCCGTTCTCCGCCTCTTCCATCCCCTGGAAGAGTTCCATGTATTTTTCCACGCTTTCTTCACCGAAACCGTTTCCTTTCAGTTCCGCCGCCACGCCATCCAGCCCTATTTTGTCCATCTTATCCAAAATAATAAATACCTGGTCATAGGACTCCTCCGGAAATCCGCTGTAAGCGGCCATCGCTTTTAATATCCTTCTTTCATTAATGCGTATCTGAAACCCGCGAAATCCCAGTTTCCCCAGCGTAGTAGTAGTTGCCAGTATCAGCTCGATCTCCGCTAAGTTGGAAGGCTCGCCCAAAATATCGATATCGCATTGCATAAACTGGCGGTAGCGTCCCTTCTGGGGCCGGTCCGCCCTCCATACATTCCCCATCTGCAATGCCTTAAAAGGAGATGGAAGTTCATTGGCATGATTGGAATAATAACGCACCAAAGGCACGGTCAGGTCATATCTTAACCCCCCGTCCACCAGATCTTCCTCTCCCTTCGCCGTTTCCAGATTCAGCTTTTCCCCTCTCTTCAATATTTTAAAAATCAGCTTTTCATTTTCTCCCCCTTGCTTACTGCTCAAATTAGCTATATTTTCCACGCAGGGAGTCTCTATAGACGTAAAACCAAATTTCCCATAAGTTTCTTTAATGACTCCGATAACATAATCCCGAAGCTGCATTTCCGCTGGCATAATATCTTTCATGCCTGTAACCGGCTTTTTACTAAGCGCCATATGAATAACCGTATCCTTTCCGCAATTAATTTGCAAACTTTCACTTATGAAACGATTTTACACCGTTTGACAAGGTTTTTCAACCACGGAAATCAATTTTTATAAGCGCCATGGCGGAGGGAGGCCAAACGGGCCGGAACAGATGGGAAAAGGGGCTGGCAGGACTGCGGTTTTCTGCTGGAGCTTCCAATCAGATTTTACTAATGAAATGGATATATAATATCCAACCGGACGAGCCGGCAGCAACGGCATCCATGCCTATGCTTCCTGAAGCCGCCATCCCTGGCGGCTTCGCTCTGACTATTGACCATTTCATAAGTAAAATGACTGATTGTACGCAACAGCAGAAAACCGCAGTCCTGCCAGCCCCTTTTCCCAGCTGTTCCGGCCCGTTTGGCCTCCTTCTGTCTTACTCTCCTGAAAAGTCCGATCACCCATTCAGCAGCAAACGTTTCTTCCGTTCTATCATTTCATCTATTTTCTCTATATATAGGGCTACATCCTTTACGTTATCGCACCGCTCGATCCGTCCGTCCCCGTATACCCGCTTGGTAATGGATCCCGCGCCCAAAGCCATGATCGTCTGCATTTCCTCCATAATAATACCATACCGGATATTACGATGTATTATCGTGTACTACTTGATTTTTCTACCTTTTCAAAATTCTATTATTGAGTATTATATGGTATTACGCAAAGGTTATTTGTTGGAGTTTTGTTGGACTAGCTTATTTCATGTTGGACTAGCCCTTTGCGCCAAACGCTAACCTTAATGCCATCCCGAAGCTCCCCCAGGAGCCTCTCGCACTCAATATTGAATTAAAATAACTTCATCTGTTCAAAAACCTGTTCCAAAGACTTCTTTTTCTTATCTCCGGTTACTTCGGCATAAATATCCATGGTTGTCTGTATGTCCTTATGCCCCATGATCGACTGGATGACTTTTATATTTACATCCGCTTCACACAGCCTCGCACAAAAGGTATGCCTTAAATGGTGACAAGAGAACTGTGGTAAAATAACCGCCTCTCGCTTTTCCTTTGCAGCCCTGACTTCCTCCATTGAGTTGTGGTTCTCAATCACTCGGCGCAAGTTCCTGTTAATCGACTCCGGTACATATAATTCACGGAATCTATTACAAAAGATAAAACCTGACATATCATCAACGGTAGATATGCAAAAAGTCCCTTCTTCCTCCTGCCTTGCCTTTTCTTCAATAAAAGCTGCATATACAGTATCAACCATTGGGATAACTCTTACCCCTGAATCAGTTTTCGGCATATTGATTACCCATTTATTTCCTGTCTTGTTTCTTCGGCCTGCGAAATAGAAAAGAGAATGATTTATATCAATCGTTCTGTTATTCATATCAATATCTTCCCATCTCAATCCGACCAGCTCACCGATTCTGCATCCTGTTCCAATCATTACCGTGAATAAAGGCTTCCACTTGTTATACTCCGGCATCTCGTCCAGATAGGATAAAAACTCTCTCTGTTGCTCCAATGTTAAAGCGTGTCTTACATAAGAACCTCCGCTTTGGGTTTTCTTATTCAACTGTTGAATAACACCATTGGCTGGGTTGGCTCGAATAATATTATCTCTCACCGCTATCTCAAGTGCAGGTCTAATCAATCTCTGAATATACTGGACAGTCCCTATGTGAAGCCCCAGATCGCAAATCAGATGATTGTAAAAAAACAGAATGTCGCTATACTTGATTTCCCCGATTTTCTTCCTGCCAAACTCATTCCGGATATACCTGTCATAGACTTCCAGATAATTCGCTCTGGTAGATACCCTTAGCTCAATTTTGGTTGACATATAACGGTCAAACATGAAATTCAAATCGGCTACTCCTGCCGCATAGGAATCAATGCCATCTAACTGATCTTTCTTTAATTGTACCTCCTTTTCCCGAAGCGTTGGCAAGTCCTTCGCATAAATATATCTCCGCTTACCAAAAGGATCAGTATATGCGTACAGATACATCCCCTTTGAATCACTGTATGATTCTCCTTTATGAAGCACTCTGCCTTTCTTGTCTTTTCGTGATGCCATGCACATTCCTCCTTCCACTGCAAAGGAGAGAATCCATTAGTGTTTTTTCTCATCCAAGATAATTGAAACACCTTTCTGCACCACCTCAGTAACAGTCATTTCAGAAGAATCCGCATATTTTTTTAATCTTTCATAGTCCTCCGGCTTCATTCTAACGCTAACAACTTTTTCTTTGGTAACGTCAGCCTTCGGTCTTCCTGCTTTCGCCATTGCGCATCCCTCCTTAATGACCATTATATTTTTGTCATACAAAAATGTCAAGTAGAAATTTCAATTATTGGACTTTGAAGCCTTCTAAATATCTTTCAAAGATTTCGCAGTTTACCAGTACCGTTTTCCCTGGCTTATAAAGTGCCTTCGCTTCTTTGGCCAGTTTCATAAAACTGGACTTACACATTCCATAATAGTCGGCTCCATCATCATATCGGCGAAACTTCTTCCACTCTTTTACAATCGTCACTGTTTCACTCATAGTTCTGCTCCTTTCGCTGTCCTTTGGCATTATCTGCCAATAAGGATACATCTGCTTTCAGATGTACCCTTATTGACAGACAAATTTTCCAAAAAAACACATACAGGTGACAGCTCATTACACTGTCCACATCGGTATCGCACCGTCATTCTAAGTTGACCGGAAAATCCGGAAGTATCATTATCAAAGATACGCTTCATTGCCTCATGTAACTGCTACACTTTTTGCCAGACATTCATCGCTCCCCGCCTTAACTTCAATATCAGATAACAATATTCCCTCGTATGCACTTCCACTTCAAAAATGGAAACAGGCTTCTCTTGGCGTGTCCGCATAGTGGCTCCACATATCCCACACGTCCCGTATGTATTTTGCATATTCAATTTTCAAGGTACACATGCCAACTTGCGTTGGCGGGCAGATGTCCTCTGCCTGTTTTGGATAAAATCATTTGCTGCACTTGTCAGCCCAAAAAGCACATAAGCACTCACGTCTGCTATGAACATTCTGTAAAAGATTATGTGCTTTATAGGAATGACAAGTTCATACTTCCAGTTTATCAGGCCCGTATTTATGAATTATCTGTAACAGAATTTTCTTTTGTACCCCTTCTGCCTGCTGGTACACATCACGCAAAGTTTTCAGTTCATCAGTGGAAAGGGTATTTATGTATGGCTTGTAACTTTCTTCTATGAAAATCCCACCTGCCCCGCCCTGCAACGTATAAATCGGATACCCCGGAGATAAAGCCTGAATATCTTTCCGTATCGTGCGGGTGGTAACACCAAATTCCTCTGCAAGCTCTCTTGCCGTTGTGTGCCGCCGGACTATCAGAATGTTAATAATTTCCATTCTGCGGTCAGACGTATTCATGCTTCACCTCCTTCCATGAATAAGTCCCAATCTTAGTCTACAAAACGTACCGGAATAAAACGTTCCTATACGCAAAAATATTTTTACAAAAATGTTCTGACTGTTTTGGTATCATCTTCATGCTGAAAGTAAAGCCAGTTTTTTGTTTTTGTACGGTATCTTTAGTTGACTTTCCCCCTGTCGCTTGTTAAAATCTTTAGTGGATAAAATCATATATTTCTTAAAACAAAACTCGAACTGCTATAAACCGATGCGGGGCAGCTATGCCCGGCCCTGGTTATAGCGGTTTTTTATTTGCCAGGGCTATGCTCCGGTGACCAGACAGCCGAAAGTCCGTCTGGGGAATGGACGGTAACGCCCTTATGTGTTGTGGGACACTCGCCGAAGCTCGTACAACACGCAAACTCCCTGCGGGCAGTTTGCCAAAAATAGCAAGCACTGCCTATGGACGTCCATAGGCTTCGGTTTCCCCAAGTTTCTCCAAGTGGAAACTTGAGAAAACCGGCTTGCAGAGGGCATATCCCCCTGACCCCCTTTGCGCTCCAAAATCCCGGAATTTCCTCTGCGGAATTGCCGGATTTTTACGCTTGAAAAGCCCCGCCGCCGGATACGGCATATTGCAGAAATGAAACCATTTTTTAAGAAAGGAGCTTCCCAAACAATGGAAAACAGAGAGCGCCAAAACCGCATGACCTTACGTCTGAGCGATGATGAACTTTACATACTGGAGCAGAAATTCAAATCCTCCAACATGAAAGACAAATCCGCTTTCCTGCGTCATTTAATCATCTATGGTTACGTCTACGACGTTGACTATTCGGAGCTGCGTGAATATAACTCTGTGCTTGCAAAAATCGGGAATAACTTAAACCAGATTGCAAAGCGCATGAACGCAACAGGCAATGTATATGAAGCTGACGTAAAAGAAGTAAAGGAGCTGATGAACAAGGTATGGCATACACAAAAATCCATGCTATCACGTCAACCGTCAATAAAGCAGTAGATTATATCTGCAACCCGGAGAAAACAGACGACAGCATACTGATTTCTTCTTATGGCTGCAGCCCTGAAACAGCCGCCTATGATTTCAAGTTTGCGCTGTCAAAAACAAGCCAGTCCGATCCCAATAAAGCCTACCATTTGATACAGTCATTTTTTCCCGGCGAGGTTTCTTATAAGGAAGCCCACAAAATAGGGATAGAACTTGCCGACAAACTTTTAGAGGGGAAATACTCTTACATTGTCAGCACGCACATTGATAAAGGACACGTCCACAACCACATCATTTTCTGTGCCGCCGACAACGTGAACCACAACAAATACCATGACTGCAAAAAGACCTATTACAATATCCGCCGCCTGAGTGACGACCTCTGCAAAGAGCATGAGTTGTCAGTCATTACTCCGGGAGAAAAGCGGGGCAAAACTTACAAAGAATGGCAGGCGGGCAAAAGCAATTCTTCATGGAAAGAAACACTCAAATCCGACATTGACGAAGCCATAAAAGCCTCCGCAACCTATGAGGACTGTATCGCACTGATTAGAGCAAAAGGCTATGAAGTCAAGGGCGAGGACTTCGGGGAAAAATCACACAAATTTATCTCCTTCCGCCCTCTGGACAGAGAGCGTTTTGTCCGGGGCAGCGTTAAGTCTTTGGGCGCTGAATACACCAAAGAACGGATAAAGGAACGCATCGAGGAAAAGGCGCTTGCAAAGGATAAGAAGCGTGTTCCATTCCCCACAAGGAAAAAGCCACTTGTCAAAGACTATTCAAAGAAAAATCTTATCGACACCACCGAGGATAAGTTCGCCGGAAGTCCTGGCTTGAAGCATTGGGCAGACATTCAAAACCTTAAAATTGCCGCCGCAAGCTACAGTCAGGCAGGTTCGATTGCGGAGCTTGAAAAACAGATTGCCGCCAAGTCCACACTGGCAAAAACAGCCCGCCAGAGCCTTGTGGAAACCGAGCATCAATTAAAGGATTTAGGGCAGGTCTTGAAATATGCCGAGCAGTATAAATCCAACCGCATCTATCATGTGCGCTACCAAAAATCAAAGGACAGGGACGCATATTTCCGGCGGCATGAAAGCGAACTGATTCTCCATGACGGTGCAGAAAACATGCTGAAGCGTTATGGCATCAATCCGAAAACCCTTGACGTTGAAAAGCTCCGCAGCGATTACAATGCGCTTTATTCCAAAAAGCAGGCTTTACAGGCAACCTATAAATCTGCTGAGAAAGAAGCCGCTGATCTGAACCGGAAACTGGATAACCTCAACCAGTATCTTGCCCGCACTCCGGAATCGCAAATTGTTGACAAAAAGCCAGACAAAAGCGCACAATCTCTCTAAATTCGACATTAAAAAAGGTGTATCGTTTAGAAGCTGTCACTTCCTCACGATACACCTTTTATCATCTGGCAGTCCGCCTATACTTTTCTTTGTACGCTTTGGTACTTTTTTATTCCTTTTTATCATGATACTCTCCATTTGCATATCAAAACCATTGACCGATTTTCATATCAATCAACAGTCTTTACCCACCTGATGCTCTTTAATATATTGAAAGGCATACTGCTTTCGCATACTTATATGAAACGCAGTACACCTTTCAAAATATACTTTTCTATTGCTGTCTTATTTTCTCTTTACTTTTAGCGTTTTTCATATACCATTTCCATTGACGGCGATTGAACTATGATGAAACATTACTTAAAACCCAAGTCCCTGTTTTATCTTCTCCATAATTTCATTATCAAATTGATAGTTCATTTCTCTTAGTCCTATCGTAGCGCCTTTTTGGGGATATATCCATAAAACTCCCATATCCCTTGCCGCCTGCTTTAAGGTATATTTATTCCCTGGTGTAGCCGCCACAAACAAGACATCTTTTATTTGTGAATAAGGCAGCCGTTTATTTTCCAGCACCAATCCCTTTTCATAAAAACGTGCTGCTCCATTCCCCCGTTTCTTCGGAACTTCTACGACCAGTTTCCCAAATTCTGCATCCGGCACACCATCTGCAAGATTTCCGCTCCACTCCAAAATACATTCTCCGCCATGTTTTCTCCGATGTTCTTCTGCCTTTTTTGCCCGGTTTGCACGTTCAGCATAGAATGATTTCAAATACCAAACGATAAGAGCGATTCCACCCACAACGAACAATATAACAATTAGTCCTGTTAGCATAATAAAATTTCTCCTTCGATTTTCTTGTTTCAAATTGATTGCTTATCTGTTTTTATCCTCTTAAAGATTACCACCATATCACAAATAAACGGCGGATCTGGGCCGCTTCCTTGCGGTTCACGCTCTTTCAATACATCTAAATATTTCTTTGCTGTTGTCATACAGTCCTCCCTTTTGAAAATATCAGTTTTTATATCATGGCTTCGATGAAATGAAATACTCATCTTCCCAATAGCGGTAAAGGTCATATAATGACCTTTCCTCATGTTTCTTGCAGGATTTTATCATATTGACAAAAACAATCCGGCTTGGATCGAAATATTGTCTTTTACTTTTCAAACGAAGTATCACTGGCCTGTTAGCGGAAAACTCATTCTTTGGCTTCGTTCGATATCCCCAATATAAATAGGGATAATTCTTAACTATCATTTCCCCAAGGTATATGGCAATATCCAAAGCAAGTGAAAGGGTTATATCTGTATATTTTGTACTTTCCTTCCGAATCTCATCCTCAATCCATTGAGGGTACTTTGCCACTTGATACTCAATTTCTTTCCCGCTCATGGGAACCTGTTCAATCTTCGTTTCAAACCATTTCCATAACAAAACCAAAGATTCCGGAGAAAAATTACCTATCCGGATTTCCGGAAAGTCTCCTTGTATGTACTCCCACAACAGTTCCAGACGATACGGAATTTCACTTTTAAACCACTTGAAATACTCCCCTGCCTGTTTCGGTGTCAGTTCAAAAAAAGCATAATTATCAAAAAGCTGCCTCGCCGCAATTTTATTGTGATTGGCAAAATCGAAAGGTGCCATCATCATAGAGTAGGCCATGGACAGTCATTCTCCTTTCATAAATATGAACCGGAATTTTTTCTCTCCTGGGCAGATAGAAGATGCCCCAAGTCTGCTGTCAAGGTATGTAGCCTGTCCTTTCGTGGTAGCAATATGAATGGACAATAATTTCGTGCCGCTCATAAGAAATGAGATCAGTCTTTTGTTCTCATGACGAAGTGCCACCTTTTTCCTGAAAGGACAATTTTATAATCTTTTCAATTTCTCTCAAGGCATCTGTTCCGGCGGGATTGACGGTCAACAGGGTCAGTGCAATGTCACCGTCCAGTAAGGTCAGTAAAGAATTTGAATCTTTGCTGATATACGCAGCTAAAATATATGTGTTCATCTCGACTAATTCCGTATGGTCAGAGAGCGGTATGAACATCTGTAGGATATCCTTTGCTTTTTCCTGTAAGTAAGCAGGATCACTGTGTAAGCTCTCACTTCTAAAATAGTAAGCAAAGCTATTAGATTCCTCGGCGGTTATCTCTGCCCATTCGCAAAGTGAGTGTACTGCCAAATACAGACAGTATGCATCTAATGAGTTACAGCATTTCGGAGATTTCACCATTTTGCATGGAACAATATCAGGGCTTCCCATCTTATCCCAATATTGCAAATATGCTTGGGCTGCTCTTTTCCTGCCATTCTCGTCCCCGGCTTCATCGCAGGCATCAAATTCCTCTGCAAACACATAAGATTCGCCTTCTATATCATTTTCCTCCCAATAGTATAGCGCATTGGGTGAATCGTCCTTACATATCCCTATGATTACGTCAGATTCCGGAGAATCAAAAAAGCCGATACAACCATTGTCCCAATGCAACAATTCAAGTGGCCGGAGTTCGTAAGAATTTATAAGCAAATCACCCATCATAATATATAATGTTCTGATTGGAGACGGCAATTTAAAATGCAGACGTTTCTCTACAGTCTGTACTTCTTCTTCTGAATAGCACCGTCTGTTTCCTATATATTCTTGTCTGACAAAAGCCCGTAATGCCGTAAGTTCATTTCTTAAAGAATATATCTGATCTTCTTGTTGGTTCATTGCATATCCTCTTACAAAATAATCACATTATTATTTGCATCTATTCGAAAATCAAAATTCCGCATATCATATTCGACTACTCGGAAAGTTATTTGATGCCGATGCTGATAGATTCTTGGGCTAATATAAAACAATTCCCCACCAGGCGCAGTCACAATATGGAATTGCTCTTTTATTCTGGAAATAAACGATTCATACAATGCAACGCCAAATGGGTTTGGATAGCACCATGACTGGCTCGATTCGATGATAAGTTCACTATCCTCTTTTGGACAACGTATTTTCATCGCTAAAAGCAGGCGGCAGGTTTCATCATAAAGCATCCACGGAATAATCTGGTACTGCTTGGTGTTTAATACATTATATATTGAATGTTGAATCGAAAACTGTGACCGCAACTGACCACAAGGAATATATTTAGAATCATGGGCTGCTTCTATCTCACCACAAATCCCAACAAAATCTTCTTTATATGCGAAGAAATAAATATTCCAATCATGGTGGCGTCTCTGTTCCAAAGTTTCTCCCTGGGCTTCGTAATAATCATTGATTCGAATAGGTTTTAGTTTATCACCATCGTCCATATACCAGGGGCTGGATAAAGTATTTACGTTTTGCTGAAGGAAGATAACTTCATGCCGCTTTTCATAAACAGAAGGCGAAAGATACGCATATCCAACCTTTTTGAAACGCTTTGAAATACTGCGTCTTATAGTCTTATATATATTAAGATATGAGGCAATTTTATCTTCTAAATATACAGACCCTTCGCCAATCAAACGTGAATCTGCAACCGAGGATGGTGGGCCGCTAAATTTGAGAATAACCGGATAATAGTTTCCAACCGCCGGGTCATCAGGGCAGTAAACAAAAAACCCCGTATCATTACCCGGATATATCTGTCCAAAATTATGAAATTCTCTGTAAGAATTGATCGGAGTCCTAAGAAGATCATCAATATCTTTTACCCATGTCACATTCAACCGATGAATGCAATATACAATGTTAATCTGCCTTTCTACCTCTGCAAATACTTCTTTCAATTCATCAGGATTGCAGTAAAAAAAGAATTGCATAGTATTCATCCTCCTATCGAAGAGTCAAGTTGTTTTCTATTTTATCCCAACTATAAATAGCCTTTTCAGTTCTCCAATATACAAAGAATAGCCCCGCTTTGTATGCTTGCTATGCGACATTCTTACCTCCAGACCATTACTTCCGCCGCCAGACACCGAACCAACTCTTTTTATAATGTGTCAGAGCTTCCTTTGCCGGGGGATACTCGATTGCCGCTTTCAGATACTCCACGCCCTTTTCAATGTTCTCCTGAACGCCAATCCCCTCGGCATACATCATCCCCAGGCCATAGTTTTTATAAATAGAATTTTTGCTTTTCTCCAAAAGTGCCTTTCCCCTGGCCGAATCCTGCTGACAGCCATACCCCAGCAGATAACAGATTCCTAACAGATCATGCCGGTAATATTCCGGCTCCCGATCCCGCTCTAAATATTGAATCGCCCGTGCGTAATCCACAGCCGTACCATACCCATGAAAATACATCACTCCAATCTGACGGCAGGCATAGCTGTCATTCCCATAAGCGGCGGTTTTCTCATAGCACTCCAGGGCATAGGCCAGATCCCGTTTCACCGCCTTGCCGTCCCAATAAATATCCCCTACAATATGCCAGCTCCACAAATGTCCTGCCTCTGCCGCCTTCAGCGCCCAAGTGAGGGCTTCTTTGTGGTTTTTCTCTGTATATGCCAAATGATTGGCATAAGCGTGCATCCACTCTGGATAGCCCCGTTCTGCACCCTGACGCAGAATTGGTATTTCCTTTTCCGGTTCGGGCGGAATCAGATTCCCTCTGCCATATTCATAATAATGACTGTAATTCCGACCAGCCAGAATCATACCGCCGGAAAATGCCTTTTCAAACCAGGGAATGCTCTGTTCCATCTGCTGACGCCTCCAGTCATCCCAGGCTTTCCGATCCGCAAATTCGCTTTCTTTCCTGTCCTGAATCTCTATAATATCAAGAAAATAATACGTATTCCCAATCATATACTGGCAGAAAGCACAGCCCTTTTCCGCTTTTTCCAGAATTTCCTTCCAGGCTTCTTCTACACTGTCAAAGGGCATGGCCTCCTTAAGCTCCGGTGTCAGCATATCCATCCGAAGCGCCCCTAAGACCCCTACGGCGCTGCCAAGGGAGATTGACTGATGAAGCATGGCATAAGCCGCAGCTTCGTTTTCCTCAAATGGATGATACTCCCAACTGTAGCAGGAACCGGAAAAACAGCGGGACAGGAAATAGCAGGCATCTCCATCCCCTTCCTTTGCAGCCAAAAATAATGCGTCTGCCGCTGCCTTCGCTTTGTCATTGTCACAGCAATAGTAAAGATCTTCTATGGCTTTATCTACCACATCACTAAAATACTTTCCCATGTTTCTTATCGCCCTTTCTCTTTTCTTTTTCAATCCGGTCAGTAACGTCAGCCCAGCCGTTCCTTTCAAAAAAGCCACTATTTATGTAGCCTGCCATCCAAAATTTCACCTGTGTCATAGTTCCTTCCTTTGCCAAAAAACAGGGATTCCCTTTCCCTGGGTGATTGGTACACCAGATAACCATAATGTCATTTTGGATGCCTCGAAGCATAACCACTGCCTGCACACCCCATTTCAGAATCACCTTCTGATATTTACCCTCATAGATGCCTTCCACAGCCAGCTCCACATCTCTCGTAGAGAAAAATTTGAGTTCGTTATGCCAACTTTCCCCAAAAACAACCAATAGCTGGTTCCAATAAGTTATCGGTTGTCCATTTTGTTCATCCCAAAGCTGATCTAAAAAGAATGCCTTTGCATCCTGCTCGGCATCCGCCTCTTCCAGAGCAGCATCTTCTTCCATGTCGGCATCTTCTTCATTTCCATAGATATCCTCATCCTCTTCTTCCTGCCCGATATCTTCTTCGTCACGCCTGGCATCTATTTTCATATCTCCCCATCCTGAGAAATCGGGAGCGCCTGCCAATAGCTGCTTCAGCCACTTTTCAGCCATATCTGGCTCTATGATTTTTTGCAGTATCCGGTATCCGTCCTTTGGCATTTCAAAATATGCAACCAGTATAATGCCACCTTGATAAATGCAGGAAATCTGCTTTAACATGCTATATTCACCCACAGAAAGCGGCGGCAATATTTGCAGACAAAATCTTTTATACTCGCTTTCCATAAGTGCATCCATCTGTTTCCGTAAAAGTTCAGGTGTAACATGGGAACTCTTGATTCCAGATATGTCAGTGAGGATAAACTGGCGAACTGGCGGTGTTTCAACCTTTTTCTCCGGTTTAATCAAATCACGCACTCCGTCCCATATCCCAAACAGGCCAAAACCCGTCATGCCAAATCCGATCAGGAGCCGTATTATCCCGATTCCTTCCTTAATTTCAGCAAGTCCCATAGTAATCAGTCCCAATCCAAGAAATACGGCATAACCTCCCAATATAAGGGGAAACAGACGTAAGCCTTTTCCGGTTCTGTTATTTTTTCTCATAATCCGCCCCCTTTCTGTCCAAACCTTTTCAAGAAGGTCACTATCTTTCTAATGCAATAAATATCCATTACCAGCTGTCCCAATAGCTTGGCTTTACCGGATCAAACTCATCCTCACTATATCGGTACAAGTCATACAACCGATTTTTGTCACGGTTCTTGCTGGATTTTATCATACATACAAAGACTGTTCCTGCTGGGGGAAAATACATTCTTTTGCTTTTCAATTTCAGTATTACTGGTTTCCTGGCAGAAAACTCACTCTTTGGTTTTAAAAAATACCCCCAATACAGATTGGGATAATTCTTTATAATCGTTTCACCCAGATATATGGCAATATCCAAAGCAAGGGACAACGTTTCGTCCGTAAATTTCATGGTTATTTTTCGGACATTTTCCTCCATCCACTTTGGATATCTGGAAACCTCGTAGTCGATTTCTTTTTTACTTTTGGGAACCTGTTTTATTTTTGTTTCATACCAATCCCATAAGGGAATCAGTGATTCCGGCGAATAGTCAAACGGCTGGGTTTCCGGACGTTCCTTCTTCATATATTCCCACAGCAGAGCAATCCGACCAGGGATTTCTTTCTGAAACCACAAAAAATATTCATCCGCTTTCTTCGGTGTCAGCTCGAAAAAAGCATAGTTATCAAAAAACTGCTGCGCCGCAATTTTTTGATGTCTGGCAAAATCGAAAGGCGCAATCATCAAAGTGTACCCAGGAGCTATTTGCGTCTCTTTTTCATGTATCACATTTTCTTCTTTACCACTTTGAATCACTTTGCAGTGATTTCTCTTTTTCACTGCCTTATAATAAATGACCATTCCTATGACAAGCACCCCTAAAATGAGGATTAACCATTTCTCCATAGAAGTCCTCCTTGCTGGCCTTATCGCTTTCCTGTTCGGTCTGTCTCTCCCTAAAATCCAACATGAAAGGCCAGTCCTGTCTGTTCCTGAACTTTTTCTAAAAGCTCTCGCCCGGCAGCCCCCTTTGTCAGCAGCATAAAGCAGACCGGCTCCTGTCCAAGAACCAACAAGGCTTCCCTGTCTTTATGGACATATGCCATCTGCAAGGGGAAATCCTGCAGCTCGATCAGTTCCGGGTGGTCTGAGAGCGGCTTAAAATCATCCTTTATCCTGTCAGCTATATTTTGGAAATACTCCCGTCGAAACTGTGCAGGGAAAAATTCACTGAACAGGCAGGTTGGCTCATCGGCGTGTTCCATCCATGTCATTTCTTCCCATTCCCGGATAGCATGGAGCACTAAAAACAGCCCATATGCGTCCAACAGGTGGTTAAATCCGGGGCCATGTTCCAGTTTATGAACGTTCAAGGGAGAGTGAATCAAAGGGATATTCAGCCTTTTCCAATATTTCTGATAAGCTGCCGCTGCCTTTCGTTTTTCCTCTTCAGCCCCATCCTCATAGGCAGTTACCAGTTCATCCTCATATTCCCAGGCCGTGTCATTTGGATCATTTTCTTCCCAGGCGTATAGCTCACCGGAAGATTCGCTTATTTTTATCCCAATGATGTCGCCTTCGCCCGGAGCAAGGAAAAATCCCAGATAGCTTCCCTCCCGGTGCAGGAGTTCCAGCGGGCGCAGGTAGCCGCTTGTAACTAATAGATCTGCCATGTACCGGTAAATATCTCGGATAGGAAGGGGGAGCTTCCCACGCAGCCGCTTTTCTGTTTCTGCTATTTCATCCTCCGAATAGCACTTCCATTTTTCCAAGCCTTCCCTATGCTTCGGGCTGATGAACTGCCGGAGCATCTTCAATTCTTTTTCTATTGCATACATACCTCTCACCTTTGAAACAAACCTGCCTCCCGCATTTCCTTTTCTTTTTCGTCCACCCGCTCCCTGCCCTGCCCATTCTTTGACCAGAACAGCATTCCTGTTTTTTCTTCCACCTGCTCCACAAAGGAGTAGGGGACCGGCTCCCTGGTGATCAGCCCATACTGCTGTTGGGCGCTGAAAGACAATAGCAGGATTGATCTATCAGGGTCAGTATAAGCATAGACAACATAATCTTCCGGCCCCACATTCTTTCCGGACAGTTCCATTCTCATAAGCTCCGGCTTTGACGAAACAGGGATCAGCCACCTTTCCAGCCCCTCCCGGACTTTCCGCATTTCCTCCAAGGGTTTTGGCAGGGAAAAACTTATGTAAAAAGGAGACAGTTCCTCTGTCATCCGGGTTTCATGCTGGTTCCACCAGTCCCACAGGACTTTGTCCAGTACATGGTGGATAATAAGGATATCCCAGTAAAAGCAGAGCTTCGAGAAATACTGAGGTCTCCCGCTTTTTCTTACTACCTCTGATCTCGGCTTTTCCGGCTTTTCCTCTCCATATGCGTTGACATCATCTCGGCTCCACCTGTAAACCGAGGCATAAGGGTCTTTTCGGTAAATCCCATGTCCCAAACTGGTTCTTTCCATGGCTTCCACCAGCAGGTATTTTCCGCTCCAGTGGAGTTCCTCCGGACGGCAGAAATAGGTGTCTTTCTTGTCGCAGGCATAGTCGCCCAGCACCAGATAAAGCTCCCTGAGTGGCAGCGGCAGCTTAAAATCCAACCGCTGTTCTACTGCGTCTATTTCTTTCTCTGTATAGATCTTGCCTGCTGCCAGTTTGGGTTGCCAGCAAAACTTCTTTATCAGTTCCAGTTCCTCACGGATGGAATACAATGGGCGCACTTCAAATTTTGGTTTTTCTTTCTTCCAAAACATAGACCTCTCCCTTCACTGTTTAACATTTCTGTAAATTGAAGTTAAATATACATCACCCAGTCATCTGCAAGCTGGTTGAGCCGCTGCTGTATTGCCAACATCCCGTTTTCCTCTTTGCACTCCCAAAGAGAAAGTAACTCTTCCAACAAAGCCAATTCCAAAAACTGACGGTGAAAGACCTCCCTAAGTTCCGGCTCACAGTTTGCCAACTGTGCATGATAGCTCTGCCGTGCATAGTTCAAATAAGGCACTCCTTCCTCAAACCGTCCCAGATGCCAAAGTAGGATTCCATGAGCTGCCGCTTGGGAGCTGCATATAGCGCATGGTTTTTCCAAATCTATTGTTTCATAGGCAAGGAAGAGAGCCTGCATATTTTCATCATGCCTCATTTGTCGAGAAAGGAAGGTGTCTATCGTCATATTTTCCATTTCAGGCAGAACACACTGCTCAAAGGCACAAGTCACATCACGCCATACGGTTTCAAAATAGCCTAACCCATTCTCCCATAATAAATCCGTATGCCAGGTTAGAGCGGACGCTGGTTTTTTAGCTGCCCGCCAAAGCCGTTCTTCGTCACATTGCAGCCATGCAAAGGGAGCAGAACGAGAACGGATATAGTATTCAATCTTTACATAGATACGCCTCGCATGATAGATGTAAATTTCATCAATAAATTTGTCCCGCACCCGCACGAACCGATCAGTAGAGCGGGGATAAAGCTGAAATCCTAAAGGTTTCAAAAATATCTTCAAGCGTTTTTTAATAAGTTGTACGCTTTCCTTCTTTGTAATCTTCTTCTCCATCGAAAGCACCTCTTTTATCTGCTTTCAGAATCACAGCCTAAAATCTTAACAGCTTTGCAGCATATTCTTCCGGAAGAATCGCATACTGGCGGTATTCCTCCCGAAGAGCCGGATATTGCTCAGGCACAGCAGAAAGCGCAGTGAGCAGTCCGTTTTGAATACGCTCTATGAATTGCCGAAACAAAGGTGTCTGATAAACCTGTTCCTGTGCCTTCAGCATATCCTTTGCTTTATTGGACGGGCATGGTGTATCGGTAAACTCAATGCAGGCATCCGCCAGCATATTCAGCATTTCTTCCATTTCGGCAAAATCCACTTCCTGCTCGTATTCTTCATATTCTTCAAAATCCAGACGTCCACCATTGATCGCCACCACTTCCATAAGGAGAACGGAAAGCCATGTGAGGATCTGCCATTCACAGGTGCTCCCCCAAGGTATATCTACGCACTTCCTGTAAAATTCCGCCTGTGAATCGGTTATTTCTTCTCCTACATTATAGTGGAGAGTAGCCGCATAAAGGTTATTCGCAAAATCCTGAAATTCAGACGTTGCTTTCTTTCCTTCCAGATAATCCCAGAGCAGGTCAAGCGCCTCCTGGGAAAGTTTGGAAAAAGCCCTTCCGTTGTCTGCCAGTCCCTGACTAATTATATGTATATATGGTTCCAGAATTAAAAGGTTCCCCAAAAGCCGTGAAGAGCTGCTGCTGTCTGCAAAAGCAGCCTCCACCATATCCTGAAACCCCGTGATCCAGTTAGCAGCCTTTGGCCCATTTAGTAACGAAAAATCTGTATTGAGCGTATATTTCATAAATTCCTCCTGTTTAGATTTTGATTTGTCTATCCTTCACAATTAGAAGTTGTAATTATGATAAAGCAGTTGCAATAATTCCAATCGTACAAACTAATATCACACCAACACTAAATACCACGATTACTTTTTTTAGCTTTTTATCAGCATTAGCCGCCCTATCCATTTTATCTGAAAGCAAAATACAAACGATTGCAAATACCAGAAATATCCACAAAATCACTTTCAAAACTATCACAATATCCACCTCCGCAAATCAGAATTTACTTTTTAGCCCATTTTCGTATTTCAAAAAAACCATAAATGCCAGCACAGACAGCAAAAACTTGTAACGAAATAGGTATATCGGAAAACAGCGCAACCGCTATAAGCGCAGCCAAAACTATACCCATACAACTTGCTGCTATAATTTTGGCTATTGAAGCCTTATCCATACAAATACCTCCTTGCCAAATACCGATTTCTGCATCTGATTAAAATAACAGATCCTCCTGCACTCCATATTGTGTATATAAGGTCTAAAAATATAAAAAACCATAGATAAATATAGCCGTAATGATCACTTGTGCCACTGTTAAAAGTCCGGTCTGCCATGTTTCAGGAACATATCCCAATACAATCCGATTCCAAACGGAAACCGCAAAAAAATATATCACAAAGCAGATAACGATACCGATACCTGCTTTTAATGCTCCATACTGCGGTATTTTACGCAAGAGGCATTGATAGCCAAAGTACGCAAATACCACTGGCGAAATCGCATGACTGATGCCTGCGATAACGCTGAAAATCTTATAGCCGGTATTTTCAATTAAACTGCATATCACTATGAATGCGTAAAAAAGCTGGAAAAGTGTAAATGTAATTCCGAGTATAATTGCAATCCAATGTAGCATATGAGTCGTCCTCCTTGTATCATAGATAATATTTTGTTCTTGTATGCCGTATTTTTGGTTAAGTCAAATACCGTTATCCGGTTCCATCTCTGCAGTTTCTGCGTTGCACGCACAGACAATCGCTGCCAAAACGGTAATGATGCGGTCAGATGTACGAGGTACACACTTTTTCATGGCGAAGTACTCCTTGTATTCTTTTTTCTGTTTTGTGCCTGTTTCCAGCTCCACCTATCCATATCCCGGTTTACATGACACCATGGGACAACACTTCAAACTCAATCTGATCATCCGGTGAAGCAATCTCCGCAACCAGATCCAGGCTCATATAATCTTCTTCCTGTCCGTTTTCTGTTCCAGTCAACCCAACCTGGATAAAGATTTTATAATACTTTGTGATTTCATCGCTGTCCAACGGGAGATATGATTCTTTTCGTTCATTTCCTTTATAGCTTACATTTCTATATTGTCCATTCTTAATATGATAAGAACGGTAATTTTTATCCCGATAAGTGAAGCCATAGCTCTCATACACAACATAATAATTCCCCGTAAAATAGCGGATATCGGGAAAGCTGTCAATCTCCGAAGCAAGGTCTTCGCTGGTTTCATCAAGATAATTGCTGAAAATAATTTCTTCAATTTGTTCCAGCATTTCATTCCGTCTTTTTGCAAGGAGCTGATATACTTCCTGTGGGAAACCCTCATCAATAGAGATTCGAGGCTTTATCATCAATTCAAAGTTCGCATAATCGTTATCAACATTTTCTTTCTCAAAAACAATCAATTTTGGTCTTTTTACTTCCTTTTTCTTTTTGAATTTTTCAAAAATTCCCATGATTCAGTCTCCCTTTCGTTTTTTAATAGATTATATAGAAAAATAGGGAACCGCATCCTGCGGTGGTTCCTGAAGATAACTCTTCACACAATCGAATATCTTCTTTGTTTCCGGCAGCATAAGTTTCTCAGATTCATTCTGTAACGGATACCAACTGCGAAGATATTCCAGAACAGTTACCTGCAATAAATTTCTGACTTCCATATCCTCACTTACAGCCATTTCCTCTAAAAAAGCAAATACTTTTTCTATCCTGATAGTATCCCGACGCTCATTCATCAGCAGTCGGCCAATATAATCACAGAAACAGCGGTCAAAATAGGCTGTCTGGCCTTCCGTTTCCTTTCCTTGAAAAGTGTCTTTGATCCAGGCTATTTCTTCTTCATAATTTTCGCTTATTTCCGGAAATTCCTTTAACAAATCATTTACTATCCCACACAGGACAGTTCCCTGCTGTTTAGGGTTATCCGTATTGTATGATGTTTTGAAATCGTCTGACATATAACGGCCTCCCTGTTCCATGTCCTCTGACAGCCTCACCCATGATTTTTATTGATACACAATAGCGATACCCACATTTTCCCGGCCCCAGGTGCAATATCCTTTATAGACATCATCCTCATAGGACGGCTTTTCTCCAGGATATAAAGCCGGGAAAATAGAAATACTGGAAAAACCCACATCTGTTATCCGGTCTGAATTTTCCAGAACCTCTCTTATATCGCAGCGGTATAGCCCATTGTCTGTATGCAGATAGAAAAACATTTCCCGTGTTGTGGCCTTGTTTCCGTCTATTGTTTCCATATTCTCTGTCCAGGTGTACGGCTCCCAGGAGATTACCTGATTTTGTAAAAACTCCGTCAATTCCGGTATTTTTTCTTGAAGCCCTTCTGCATTTCTTTTTGCTTTTGGAGCAAACGCCTCATAAACCGTATCTGTATTTTCGCCATTCGCTAACTGCATCAGTCTTTCCATAGAAGATTGCTCTATTGTAATATCCTGCGGCATATCCTCCATCCGATATACAATAGAAATCCCTGGCAGCGCCTTCGGCGCATATTCCTTAGACAATTCTTCGGGAAAAATAGATATGCCCGAAAAACCAATCGTTTCTATTTGCGTATCGTTTTTTATCACATCCGAAATATCACACCTGTAGATTCCGCTTTCTGTTTGAAACTCATAAAGAGCCACTCTTTTTGAAATCGTGATACCGCTCCTTCTATCCGTTTTCTCGCTCCCGCTCTTGAAATCCCAGGCTGTGACATTTTCTTTCGTAAATCGTATCAACTCCCAAATCTGTTCAGAAAGGCTCTCCACATTTTCCCGCACATCAGGGGAAAATACCTCATAGATATAATCGGCGTCCTCTGCCTCTATCAGCTCCATCAGCTTTTCCATTGTTTTCCTTGGGACATTGAAAGGCTTGTATTCCCCTTCAACCACTAACTCCGTATGTTCCGGCGCAAAAGGATTCCAGGCGATGCTCTTTTGACAGCCGCAAAGCATTACACAGCAGAGTACCGGAAAAACCATTCCCCATCGCCTCCTGGAACTTTGTTTTGCTTTTTTATAAACAAAATAATCCGACATATTGCAACACCCAATTTATTTCAAATTTCCTTTGACAGATACGAAAGACACAATCCATCAAAAGGTTTTCCAACAGAACTGTCTCTTTGAGATACAAGAAATTGGATGGCCTCCTTTGCCGGGAGAGGCACACCAAACTTTTCCATGATTTCTTCTGCACTGTCAATATAATGGAGTGCGTCCGGATCATAGACAACCTTTTCAGGCGACCATTCACAGACTATGGCATAAGCGTTCTCCATCAAAGCATTCACAAGTATCATAATCGTGCCAGACCTGGTATAAAGGTTTTGGATTTTTCCCGTTTTGCCTGTGAGTACCGTGCTTGGCAATAGTTCCCCCACAGTATCTAACCAATTCCCGATCCAGTCACCTTCCGTACTGTCTGTAATTGACCATAATTTCCGCAAGACACATTCCCATGCGGAAATATCCTGTCCGTAAAACCGCAGGGTTTCTTCCAGGCAGAGAATGAGATAAGCTACCCTGCCACGCCCCGAAACCTTATAAAAACGATGAGAACGAATCCTCTGTTCCTCTTGTCGTATTTTCGAGGACTGAAACACCTTTATCAGCCGATAAACCAGATAAAGAAAAACAGTAAATCCCGCAAGAGCGGCGGCAAATACAATCCCGCCCCAAAATCCTCTTTCTAACAGTTGCCTTATCTGTTCCATACCGTCTGCCTCCATAATATTCAACCGCAACACAACTATTTCGGCACATACCCAGAGCCGCCACAGCTCTTGCAGACTTTTCCCACATCCACCTTCAGCAGTGGGAGTTTTTTCAGGTGCAGTCCTTTTCCCTGGCAGTCCGGGCATACGATACAATCACCTTCCGGTTTTGGCTGTACGGAATGGGGATAAGTCTCCCGGTATCTTTTGTACTGTTCCCATGTCTGCTCTGCGTTCTATTTCATCTTTTCGCTTGTTATGATAGCAGCTCTATCCAAAACGCCAGTTTCTTTCAATGCCTTTTCAAAATCGCTATACCCACTGTAAAAGTGGTTCAGGAGAATCGTTCTCAACCGTCCATTTTTCTGGATGCAGAAAGCATATCCGCCGCCTATTCGCCGGACTTGCACCCGGCTCCCTGGTATCTCTTCCCACTGGAGCTTATATTCTTCTTTGCGGGAATAGTGGAAGATTACTTTTTCCCTGTCATATTCCACCCAGACCAGCCCCAAATAAAACATGCGGTAAATGGCAAAAGCCAAAAGGTCAACACACACAATTAAACCAGTCAAAAAGATTAGGTTTTCCTCATGGTGTGTCTGTGGATAAATGAATACAAAATAAAGAGCAATACCCGTCAGCGGAACGAATAAAATCATTAAGACCAAGAATGTAATGATTTTTGAAAACAGTCCTATGGTACACCTTTTCATTCTCATAGCCTCTCAATCGTATTTTCGCTGTAGCTTACATCATTTTTGAATTTCCGTTTCTATTTCCGAAAGAGCTTTCCGCACTTCCGGATTTTTAATTTTGGGCAAGGTGCTTTTCAGCAAAGCAAGACATTCCTGATCCCGTTTCATTTCTTTCAGCAGATAAACCTTATGAACAGAAATATAGTCATTCAGAGAAATGCCGGCATATACAAGCCTAATTCCTGTATCATTTTTTAACTCCGCCTCACACTGTTCAATCTCCTTCAGATATTCCTCTGCCCCGCCGCCCGACTTCCAGACTGTATAGGCTGTGTTCCACCGGACTACCACACTGCGCTGGCGTACATAAGCAGACACAAGATTGACCAGAAACCATGTGACACCCACCACACCCATAAAAGACAAAGCAAATTGCCAGTTTAATGTTACTCCAACCCATCCAAGCCAGAGCATCTCCGCCAGTGAAACAAAGAAAAAGAAAAGGGATTGTTGATTCCTTTTCAAATTGGACTGGCTGATTACCGAAAGGAAGAACATCAGCGTTACAAAGGCCATAAAGACCATGAATGGCAGATACTTATGATCTTCCTCCATGTTGAACGCAAATCCCAATGAAAGCATGATGACGCATACTAAAAAGATGCGGATAATGTCTTTCTTATCTTTCAAATAATTCCACCTCATTCACCAAATATCCCTGCCGCCTCCGGACTGGTTTCCAGAGCAGGGGATGACCAAAACAAAAAGACGCTCTCCGCCGCACAGTTTCCTGCGGGCATAAGAGCGCCAGTTTCGACGGTATAAAATTGAGCATGACAAAACTGCGGACTATATAGTTATAGCACCGCTCCGCTTGCTTGCTTGCTTGCTTGCTTGCTTGCTTGCTTGCTTGCTTGCTTGCTTGCT
>OFFG01000173.1_pt1 | contig 62576 bp, 60 predicted proteins | sample 1521331 | NCBI WGS metagenome assembly OFFG01 (sample SAMEA3504129, study PRJEB24116) | mouse gut metagenome | biome: mouse gut; feature: mouse-associated habitat; material: faeces | place: Denmark | collected 2011 | reverse complement strand
TGTTCAAATGAAAAATATCCTTTGAGATTTTAACCTGTGTTCGGTTTCCAAATACGAAATACGCTCCGAAAAGAGCTGAAAAAATCTGTCCTATTACAGTAGCACTTGCAGCTCCTATAACACCCCAATCAAAAACAATAATGAAAACAGCGTCCAAAATAATATTTGTGACTGCTCCTATGCCCGTTACGCACATTCCTAAAACCGGTTTTCCCGACACACGGACAAAATCACAAAATAACTGTGATAGTCCTTGAAAAATACACCCCAAAGCCACAATCCGATAATATAAAACTGCATATGGATATGCGGTTTGTGTAACTCCGAAAACCTTTAAAATCGGATTTGAAAACAGGAGCAGCAAAGCACTTAGTATGATTTCAAACACACAAACAAGCACCATCGCATTGCCAAAAGACTGATTCATCTTTTCCGGCTCGTTCTGACCGGAGAATAAACTGAAAAAGGTAGATCCTCCCGCACTGCACATCAAAGCAAAAGCCATCATCATATAGGATAAGGGAAAACAGACTGATAAGCCCGCTAATGCGGAAGTTCCATTAAAATTGCCAACAAACATTCTATCCACGATATTATAAACAGCTGTTATCAATAGTGAGATGGCTGCCGGTATGGAAAATTTTAAAATCATGGGAAACAGTTTCCCGTTTAAGTAATCCACTTTTGTTTCATTCATAGTGACACCTCCATTTATTAGTTTCCTAAGTTTATATTTAAAAATACAGCTGCCGATTTATCGACAGCCTTAACACTTTCACGAAATGTTATCAAGCATTTTTTCAATTACTTTGAAAAAAATATCCAGCTCATTCTGCGAAATATCTTTCGTCAGTTCTTCTTCCAGTGCGGTAATATCTGCTATCACCATATCCTTATACTGCAATGCTTTTTCACTGACAATGATTCGTTTCATTCTTGCGTCACTTGCCATAGCTTCCCGATAGATCAAGCCGTTTTTCTCCATTTTTTTCAGCAGTTCGGTTGCTGTTGGCGGGCGCAGGCTATATTCTTCTTCTATATCTTTTTGAAAAACATCATTGCTTTGAGCCAAAATAAAATGCAGCACCCGTCCCTGAGAACCGCTGAAAGATTCCTTACTTGAAAAGGCATCAATTTTTCTGCGTAATTTATTTGACAGCTTGCTGACATAACGTGCTGCGTGCTTATCGTGTTGCATATCTCTCCTCCATTACTTAGTAACCTAAGTATAGTGAATATCTCTGTATATGTCAAGTCGGTAAAATGAAAATTTCTCTATTTTAGTCTATCGTTGAGATTACGTTTTCCTTTACGTTTTCTCTCTGCGGCTGTATGATAGTCTTACAGACAACAGAACGGAGGCGGCTATGACACAGACACAACGACTTGAATTTATGATCAACTATCTGCTCAATGAAAGCGGGCAGTCAGACGCGGTTCCTGTCCCTGACGGGGACGCTGAACGGAAACGCCTGCTGCGTTCCCTTATGAATATCCGTCCGCCCCGTCTGATCGATATAGAATTTCTCAGGATGCAGGACGCATATCTGACTGAGGAAGTGAGGGCAAAAGGCATTACTGACAGTGATACGTTACCCGTATCCCCCGTCGATAACCGCCTTGTCCTTTGGCGTGGTGATATTACCACCTTAAAAACAGATGCGATCGTCAATGCCGCAAACCGCACGCTGAGAGGCTGCTTCATACCCTGCCATTCCTGTGTGGACAATATCATTCACAGCGTCAGCGGTATCCAGCTGCGCTTAGCCTGCGATGAGCTGATGACAGAACAGGGCTGTGACGAGCCGACGGGAAAAGCGAAGATCACACCCGCTTTCAATCTTCCATGCAGCTATGTGCTTCACACAGTCGGCCCGATCGTATCAGGCGCTTTGACAAAAAAGCATTGTGACCAGCTTGCAGACTGTTATAGATCCTGTCTGGAACTGGCATCGGATCAGGAACTGAAAAGCATTGCCTTTTGCTGTATTTCCACAGGAGAATTTCATTTTCTGCAGGAAAAGGCGGCCGAAATTGCGGTACAGACAGTCCGCGATTTCCTGCAGACAGACAATAGGCTTGAAAAAGTGGTATTCAATGTTTTCAAGCAGGAAGATTACGATATCTACAAAAGACTGCTCTACTCTACCGCCCCGACGGCCTCCACGATGCCAAGCCGTGAGATCCGGCGCAGCGGCAGCGCCGTGGCAGCCAGACATGCCGCCACCGAAACCACCGCAGACTCCAGAATCGGTATCACCGGCACGGGCACCAACGTAAGCACATTGGACATGGCAGCTTCCATAAGCATCGTACACAGATAGCTGGTGAGGCTGCCGGTCACGGCCGCGATCATGCCATAGTAAGCCCCCTCCCACAGAAAAGTTCGATACAGGCTTCCCACACTCATACCGATTGCCCGTTTTATCCCGATCTCCGTCACTCTCGTATGAATATTGGTATAAACGGTATTGATGATATTCAGAATCCCGATCATGCCGATCAACAGGATCATCCCCCAGGCCAGCAGATTGATCTGGCCGGCGCTCTTAGCAAGCTGTCGGTCCGTCTGCTCGTAAGACACCCAGGTCGTCCCGGCCACACGGCTGCCAAGCGATGCCAGCTTCTCTTCAAAAGTCTCCCTGTCCGCGTCTTTTTCCAGAATCGGCCGCAGCTCCGCATAACAGTCCGTACCGGTCAGTTCAGGATAGAGCCGGTCACTTACGATCACCTGCACGCCGTTGATAAAACCGCTGCTGCCCACACTGAAATAACCGTCATACCCATTCATGGCCAACAGGACCGGCAGCTTCTTCCCTGCCACCACGATGGTACTTCCCTCCTCGATGCAGGTCGTCCCGATTTTCTGCCCTGCCACTTCCATCTGCAGGGGATTGCGTACAACACACCCTTCTCCCGCCTGTAAGGCATCCCACGCCTCTTTTGACAACTGTCCTGCAAAAACATCCTCCATCCACGTATCGTTTAAGCCGAAGATCTGGAACCGTTCTCCGATCCCCAGTGCAAAATCCGTGTCGATCCCCACCGGCCTGTACTGTTCATCCAGCTCATAGATGGAAAACTGCTGCGCCGCCACTGCCGCCACATTCCGGTCTGCCGCCAGATCGTTCATTTCGTCTTCTGTAAATCCGGCGTACTCGTTGACCACCGAATAATCCCCCAGATGTTCCGGCACCCTGTTCGAAAGATCCACCAGTGCGAGAACGCTCTGCAGTGTGATAAACACGGTAATGCTCATGACCAGGGACATAACCGTGATCACCGTGCGGCTCCTGTTGCGCCGCAGGTTAAGCCCTGCATAATACCGTTCGAAATTCCGTATGGTTCGCATTTTGCGGCTTCTGCGCTTAAGGTTTCTGCCTGTCATTCCATGCATGGCCATCACCGGAGACACCCTAGCCGCGTACCGTGCCGCCGGCGCCGCCGCCAGAAATGCAGACACAAGGGTGATCAGAGCGCTCAGCGCAAGAAATCCCCACTTACCGGAATCATTGGCGGCGATCAGTTCCTGCAGCCTTACCGCATCCTGTACCAGAAACAGCTCCGGGGAAAGCTGGCTCAGCGCCGCCTCAAGAATCCCTTTTGCCGACAGCCTTCCAAGCAGCATCCCGATCGGTATTCCCAATGCGCACAGCAAAAGCACCTCCGCCGCCACGATGCCGTACAGCTGCCTTTTCTGCGCACCGATCGCCCGCAGGATGCCGTACCGGCCCATACGCCTTGTCACGGCGATCTTCAATATATTATAGATCACCAGTCCGGCCGCCGTCAGCACCAGTCCCGTTACCAGAACACCGGCCAGCATCATATAGGAAAACCCGGCGTCATCCATGCCGTCTGCCAGATCAGCATGATCGTGCTCCCCGCGGTAACGGATGCCAAGCGCATTCAGGTAAAGCTGGTTATAGATCGTATCCAGCTCATGAATCTCCAGTTTCTCTTCGATATCGTCCATACAGTCCTGAAAATGCCTGGGATCCTTCACCCGCACATTCACACTGTAATAGAAATACTCATCCGGCAGAACTTCCCCGGCCGTCCCTTCCCCGACCAGTCCCAGAAGAGAGCCGGCCACGTACCCCAGATAATTACTCTCCGTAATACCGGTAAGTATAAACTCTGCCTGATAGTCATATGCCTCTATGGCAACGCCGTGCCGCAGCGCTTTTGACAAAGACAGCGTTATTCTGTCCCCTGTTTTTCCGTCAAATCCCAGAAACTGCAGCGCATCCTCTGACAGCGCGATCTCCATCGGCGCCGCCGGAAGCCGCCCCTCCACCAGTTTCGTATGGGCGGGGATCGTCTCTATACTTTTTCCCTGATATTCCACAAGATCCAGCCGCAGCAGATCGTTCAGCTCCACACTGCCCACAGGAACGGAGCGTCCCGTGTAGGAAAACCGCTCGTCCGCCTCCAGCATCCGTACTTTTTCCTCATTCATCTGGACGAAGGTCGCATGGTAATCTCCTCCCAGCATCACCGCCTGCTGCCTGCGCATGGCGGTAAGCACGCCTGCCGACTGCCCCACCGCCGTTGTCATCATCGTAGATAAGACCACCGCCGTCAGGATCAGAAAAGACACCACCTTCTGTTCCAGAATTTCTTTTTGTGCCAATATATAACACGATATACGATATGGTTTCATGTTCACCTCTCCAGAATCTCAGTCTTTACGCCAACAGGTCTTTGTGTGCTGACGACACCTCGGACAGCCTCCCGTCCACGATCACAAACTGCCGGCTGGCCCGCCGTGCGATCCGGCTGTCATGGGTGATCACCACCAGCGTCTTTCCAAACTGATGGTGGATCTCTTCCAGCATCCGCATCACCTCCCCGCCGCTCTTACTGTCCAGATTTCCGGTGGGTTCATCTGCAAAGATAATGTCCGGCCTGGCGATCAGCGCCCGGGCGATGGCCACCCGCTGCTGCTGTCCGCCGGAAAGCTCATGGGGCAGGTGGGTCAGCCGGTCTCCGATTCCCAAAAGATCCGTCAGCTGTGCCAGATAAGAAGCCGTGTCCTGCTCCTCTCCAGCCTCTTTGGAGGACCCGTTCTCTGCCGCCGCCCGCCGTCCTCTCTTCTGCCCGCCTGCCTTCCCGCCGGAAAGCAGAAGCGGCATCAAAATATTTTCCTGCGCTGTCAGTACCGGCAGCAGATGGAACTGCTGGAAGATAAAACCGATCCGGCTGCGGCGAAAGGCCGACAGCTCCCTGTCCCGCAGCCCGTAGATATCCTGCCCGTCGTAGAGCAGCCTGCCGGAAGTCGGCCGGTCCAGTCCCGACAATAAATGCAGCAGGGTGCTCTTTCCGCTGCCGGAAGGCCCCATGATCGACAAAAAGTCTCCCGGCCTTATCGTCAGGCTGACTTCCTGCAGGGCGGCCACCTGACTGCTGCCGCTGCCGTATAACCTGCTTACGTTTTCTGCTTCGATCAACATAAAAAACACTCTCCTTTTGTTTGCTGCGGCGCTGCCGTGAACGATCCGTCACCTGCAGCTCCTAAGGAGAGTGTAAATGTCAATTCTCAAAAAATTCTCAAAATTCTGTTATTTGATACAGATCTCCGAGACCGTATCTTCTACGCCGTTGATCTGCAGCCTGACATAAATCTTTCCGTTCTCAAATTCCTGCAGCGGATAGGATAACGGCTCGGAAAGATCCGTAACATCAACGGACTGCACCACATCTCCCTGTACCAGCCACAGGACAAGTGTGGCCCCCTCCGGCACCGTGCCGCAGGAAATATCCGCATAAAGCAGCTGGCTGTCTGCATCCTCGATGGTCATGCTCTGCTCTTTCACAAATCCGCCGCTGGCGCTTCTGAAATCCAGTTTCCAAACGCCATCCATACAGGCGTTATAATTCATGCTGATCACTCCCGCATTCCAGATCCGCTCATTGGAAGCGATCTCTCTGTTGATCCCCTTTCCGGTGACCGCGCAGATGATAAATCCTGTCAGGCAGGTCAGCATGAGCACCAGGCTCATAATACCGGCAACCATAAAGTGCAAATGATGTGTTCCCTGTTTTACCATAACTCTGTTATCCTCCTTTTTGACTGGTGTTCCGCATTCTTCACAGTAGTTTGCCCGCCATGAAATCTTATGTCCACAGGCCGGGCAGGTCTCTTTTATCTCCGAACGGCGCAGAAAATAAAGCAGCAGGCCGATAAACGGCGTGGCAATAAAAACTATAACCGCCCACAGAATCGGGTCGTCGCCCCGCCTCCTGCAGTCCTGATACACCCATGCAGCAAAAAAACCGGAAGTGCACAATGCGGCGGCGATAAAGCACAGCAGCAGGACGGGCAGCATCATGGAAAGGCCGCTGAAACCATCGCTTCTCAAATAGAACAGGCAAAACCGCAGTAAAAGCAGCAGCAGGATGATACCTATACCGATATAAAGCGGAAATTTTTTGTTTTTCGTATTGTTCATGCCAATACACCTCTTTTCTCAATACGGATCGTGATGTCCTCTTTTATGTTTGTTCTTTTTACCCCTACTATGGTGATCAATATGCCCGCCAGGGCAATATAGAAGCAGATCCCGGCGGCAAAGTAAGACAGGTAAGCATTCTCGATCACTGTAAGAGCCAAAACGGCCAGCAGCGTAAAAGTTACCAGATTTAAAAGCATGGGCATATACCAGAGCGACAGGGTATGTGCGGCAGGCCGCTTTTGCAGGACGGCTTCCTGTTGATACAGGGCCGTTTTGAGCTTATCATTCAGTTCCGGGGTTGGTACATCGGTCATTTTCATAGAAGCCCGGATGATTTCTTCTATTTCCGTGTCAATGCGGTCATCTCTCATAACCAGCGTCCTCCAATCTTTTCTTGATCATGTTTCTTCCCTTGAACAATCGACTTTTCACAGTACCAGGCGGCTTTTTTATGACAGTCGCTATCTGCTCGATGGAACAGTTGGAAAGATAATATAACAGCAAAGGTACCTGAAACTTTTCCGGAAGGGTCTGTATGATCTGACGTACTTCCGTGATCAGCTCCTTTTGAAAATACCGCTCTTCGATATTCTCTCCGGAACGCAGTATCATCTCCGCGTCGTCATCGAGATTGTCACAGGGAGCGATCTGACTGCGTCTGGCCTGTTTTCTCCTGTCGCTTTTCCAGAGATTGTGCGCCAGGGAAAAGAACAGCGCTTTCGGATTTTTCTCCCAGTCAAGCGTCCACTCCGTTTCCAGCGCTTTCAGGAACGTCTGTTGATATAAGTCCTCGGCATCCGTTTTGTCCCCGCACAGCTTCAGGCAAAATCTATATATATCTGTACCGAACTCATCAATACATCTTTCTATCTCTTTCGCATTCAATGCCTCACCTCCTCTGCCTGTTCACTCTATATTCGCCATGACTTTACAGGTGGTTCATTTTTTATAGAAAAAAATCATAAATAAAACCGGAAACGAAAATGCGATACTTCCACTTCCGCTCCCGGCACAGTCTGGGCAATGCATTGCCTGCCTTACCCGTCAACTTCAATGTTGTCATACATCAAATATCTTGTCCTGATCGTCTCCAGCGTCATCTTGTAGTTGATATAGCTATAATCCCTGCCGTCTGTATCCGTATACTGCAGGAACAGGCTGTATCCATTTGCACGCTGGGCGTCCGGCTGATCCCAGAGTTTCAGGACAGAACCGTCTCCATACGAAAGCACGATCGGTTCCCCTTCCGGTATACTCCTGCTCTCTTTGCCGGACTTGTTAAAAGTAATATAAGAATAGATCCCGTACATATTGTCTGCCGATATTTTGTAATACCTGCCGTCCATCTCGGCGATAAGACTCTCATTCTCATAGGCGTAAGTGGTGCTGTTCGAGAGATTTTTGACAAAAACCTTGAACCGTCTGTTATACCCTACAACCCAGCCACCGACAATCAGGACCACCGCAGCCAGGACCAGTATTCCCGCGATAATAACTGTCAGTGCTTTGTCATGCCCTGTTTTTACATCCTTCCTGATATTTGCATACAGATCATCCATCCCTTATTCCCCATTCTTTCCGTTTTCTTAAATTATAAACCTCATCCATGAAATGTGCAATCTGTCAGTATACATTGGAACAGGCATCTGAAACCGTTGGTGTAGCAGTTATCGGTCAAATGCCCTGCTGCGAGAAATCTCCTATCCTGCCAAGCAGTTTTCCGATGCTGTGATACATGCCCGAATAAACTACCGGATCCAGTTATGTAAGGTCAACATCAAAAGTATCTTCGCACGCAACCTGCTCATCTACCTGAACATTCCTGATTCGGCAGAAAAAAGTGGTAGAATCTCCGGTTTCGACTGAGCGCACCACTTCACATTCATAGACCCACCGGCTTGCGTCCAGAATCGGGACATCCACGACCTCTCCCCTGCAGACATCGTATGAAATATCCTCCTTCTTCCCGTCTTCGGCGTGATGTGTGCCAAAATAGTCCATAAGCTCCAGCATATCCGTACTGACGAGGTTGACACTCAAAACACCCGTCCTGATCACATTCTGTTTCGTTCTTTTTGTCCCAAACATACTGATGATCAGCAGATAATCGCCGTCTTTCTCCCCTGTAATGCTGACCCATGTGATCGGCGCAAAGTTATGGCTTCCATCCTCATTGTTCGTGCCGATGATAAACGCCGGCTGGACACACATCGAAAAATGTGTTCCCCTTGAACTTCGTTTTACAGTTTTCATACTGTTCCTCCTTCACAATTCTTTAGTAACCTTCCCCCGATTCAACGTTAAAAGACTTACACGCCCTGTGCCCGCATCTCCATGATCAGCTTTCCGACATTGCTGCCTATCGACTTTTCCAAATTTACAACATCTTCGCAGAATTTCTTTTCGTTATCAACAGCACGGTCTATGTCCATCACCAATTCCTCTGCTTTATAAGAAGTTTTTTGATATCCGGGGCAAATCTTCCTCAGCTCTTGTTCTACATACCTTCTTTTTGCCGTTACTTTGGGATTCTCCAACAGTTTGTCCCTGTCAAGCTCAAATACTTTATCAAAATGCAGCAACAACCAGAATTCAAAACATGGATTTGTGACATATAACTTAAATCCCATTTCTTCACACTTATCAACAACATACTTATACTGATCGTTTTTAGATGACGAAAGGAAACTCTCCCTGTCACGGTCTATGATCAAACAAATTTTGTCGAATCCTTCCGCATATGTGAAGCCACCTTCTTTTATGATGTTTGAAATATCTGAAATCACATGAACCAGTTCATACTCCTCCTGTAGTGTTTTTAAAATCAGACTACAGCTCTCTTCAATATCATCAACATATGAGTCAAGTGCTTTTAAACATGTTTCTCTGCAAATTCTGCACATTGTATTCCAAACGCTTCTCGCCTGCACTTTGCTGGACGTTATTATCTTCTGCTCATAAAAATAATCCATAATCCGATTCAATAAAGTTTCATACGAAATTTGGTTCGTTCTGTTTTCTTCCAAATTTTCAATTACACGGTTCAGAATTTTTTTCGGGTTACTCCATCCATCTTCACTATAGCTTCTAATGACAGGTATAAGCTTAATCAAAGGACTGATCCCAATAATATCGCGCATGGAATCAACCGCCTCAAAGTATATAGCCTCTGTCACGGATCCTTCATATACAAGAAAATACTTTCTTAAAGTCTTATCCGATAAAAACACTCGTGTCCGCTCTGCAAATGCTCTCTTTTCCCTCATTCCTATACCTCTCTGACCGGAAATACGGTATTGAAAACGGGAACACCCCCATAACGTCCTTCCAAATAGGCTTTATCAATTTTCTGATCGAATCTGGCATTGTATTCCTCTAAAGAATAGATATCACTTTCTCCGGATCTTCTTTTATTTACAAACCAGATCTCATCACGCCGCAACAGGTCAAAATCCAGCAGACGCGATTCATGAGTCGTCACTATTAACTGGATATTTCTCTGAGCCGCCAATTCTAAAAATGTTTCAACAAATTTATATGTCAGACCTGGATGCAGGCATCTGTCTAATTCATCTATGATATATGTCTTACCGCTTTCAGACATTAACACTTCCAATAAATCCAAGAGCCTTACCGTACCATCAGATTCTTCTGACAATTCAAACAAAATATTCTTTTTCCCATGCGAAAACTTGATCGTCCTGCAGATCATGTTTCCTTCTTTATCTATATTGAGAATAAAAAAGTCCCGGTTACTCCGCATAATGATTCCTGTTGCGGCCTCATCAGGCTCTGTCTTCCTATCCACAGTCTTCTTTTCCATGTCAGCGAGCAGATCTTCCTGTATCCTTTTCGGTAAATGCCCCAACACCTTTTCCGCAGGCACTTCTACCATTTGAAAGTCTGTGATACCGGTTCCAAAAGCTGCTATAATTCTACAGATTTCTTCAACATTTTCTGTTTCCGCCATGTAAGAATAATCAGAAATGGGTCTATCCGGATAGTTGATATCCAGCCCATTTCTTATCCACATATAGACATCCTGAAATATGGCCGCCTGTTCAAACTGCTGATACAAAGTTTTCTTGTTCTGATTCATGATAGACAACAGTAATACGCCGCTATCCTCCTGGATGTCCTCTGCATAAACATTCAGTTTTTCCAGCAGTCCTTTTGTCTTGACCGCTCCACCGAATTCATAAGTCCCTTTAACGATATCACGACTGAAAATCAATCTCTCTTTATTGTCTGCTGTCAGTTCCACCAACCATTCCGACGTAAATCTGCTTTGATTTAAAATCACTTCAAACCCATAGGCATAATATTTATCATTTAACAAAATCTCTAATTCAAAATAACTTTCCTGATCTCTGCATTCCGCTGCAACTTTACAATATCTGTCAGTATGTCCCTCCGGAAAACCGGACACCACGATCCTTTGCATAAAATCCAATGCTTTCACCAGATTAGATTTACCAGAAGCGTTTGCACCATAAACTGCGGCAAACTTAAGCAGTTTAAGTTTTCCATCCTCATATAGATGTTCTTTTTTGCTTCTTACTTTTCCTGCGATCATAGAAAACTCTTCTGATCTTCCATCTTCCCTGTCCGAAAACGAAAGAAAATTTTTTATATTAAACCGAATAAGCAATTTAAACCACCTCCCATATTGGATACATATAATTTATGTGATTTTTTCACTTTAGTCAATAAATTATGCAAATATTTTTTCATTTTTTCTATTACAGCAGGTGTTTTTTTCTCCCTTATTCCTATTTTAAAACCACTTCTTCTTTCAATCCTCTTTTACATTTTCCCTGCCTTCTCCAATCCCCGGCAGAATACGGCTCTCCCGCAGTGCCGGAGCCGAATCATAGTCATATTCGATGGTATGTATATTCACACCTGGGTAGCGTTTATGCAGTTTCTTCATAATCCCCCGCTCACACACATGGCTGACAAGGCAGCCGAAAGGATGCACGATCAGAATATTCTCATACCCTTTTTCCACCAGGTCTGCCACTTCTGCCGCTACCAGCCAGCCGTCTCCGGTGTGACATCCCTGGTTGATCACCGGCTCCGCCATTTCTTTCATTGTTGCAAAATCCGCATCCGGTACAAACCTGCCGCCTTCTGACATACTCTGACTGATATCATGCTGCATACGAAGCAGACAGCGGATAACCATATCATGCGCTTTTAATACCATCCGCCCGGAGCAGCGAAGTTTGTGATCTTCCAGCTCACTGTCCACCAGATAAATGACATATATGACTTTCATATAGGATGGCTTTGACAGGAGCCGGAAGCAGAAATTTACTATGTCGCTTACTATATTTATTATAATATCGGCAGATGATGCCCTTTTGATTTGTCATCATGCTTCTTTTTTCTGGCGATTTAGTCCGGGTCATGATCCGCCTTGAAAACGCTGCAGCTTATGAGCGGACAGCATGAACGCCATAGCGCCGGTGCGCTCTGCGCAGCATGTACGCAGAGCTGTTACCAGAATTCTTTTTTTAATAAACGGCACTAATTAATACTTAAACCAGCGCTTGCATATCCTACAACAGTATTGAGCAGAGACACCCCGCTTGCCGTTGCCGAGAATACCAGCATCAGACGGGTTTGTGCCGTTACCGGAATATTGAGCCCTGTCAGAGAACCGTTTAACAGAGTGCCAACCGATACCGCTCCGGTAAGTGCCGGCGCCAGATTTAACAATGTTCCGGAGATCGGAGAAAATACGTTATTCGGTGTCGCCGACTGATAGATCTGTGCTCTTACCGTAACTGTCGAACCGATTAATGAAAGCGCCAATGTTGTACTAAAGAAGGCACTGAACGAAGTAATGATACCGCTGCGTGGAACCTGGAATGCAAAGTTGGAAAGCGTTCCACTGGCATTGGTGATATCTATAGTTGATCCCAGAAGCGTTAACCCCTGTGCGCTGCTTCCAAAGCCAACAAAAGCGGGAATCCCTGCCAGCCCTCCGGCGATCGTCGTCACAGAAACCGGAACCCCTGATGCAAATGGAATGATCGCTCCCGTACCCGCAACCCCTGTTGGTCCGGTCGGACCCGTTGCACCGTCTGCTCCTGTTGCTCCGGTTGGGCCTGTCGCTCCTATCGCACCGTCCGCTCCTGTTGCTCCGGTCGGACCCGTCGCTCCATCTGCTCCTGTTGCTCCCGTCGGACCCGTCGCTCCATCTGCTCCCGTTGGGCCTGTCGCACCGTCTGCTCCCGTTGCTCCTATCGGGCCTGTCGCTCCGTCTGCTCCCGTTGCTCCGGTCGGACCCGTCGCACCTGCTGCTCCTGTTGCTCCTGCTGCTCCTGTTGCCCCCGTCGGACCCGTCGCGCCCGTCACACCGTTCGCACCCGTTGCACCTGTCGCTCCCGTCGGACCGGTTGCTCCCATCGGGCCATCATCACCCGGACACCCCTTCGGCCCCTGCGGTCCGATCGGCCCTGTCACACCCTGAACGCCCTGCGGACCTGTTACACCCTGGGGCCCCATGGCACCCGTTGGGCCTGTCGCTCCCGTCGGGCCGGGAATTCCCCTGGGTCCCTGCGGCCCCACATCTCCCTGCGGCCCCACAGGTCCTGTCGGGCCCGTCGGTCCTGCCGGCCCCTGCGGACCGGCATCTCCTCTGGGGCCTTCACATCCCGGATCCCCTTTCGGGCCAATGTCACCACGAACACCCTGAATGCCCTGAATACCCTGCGGACCGGCATACCCTCTTGGACCGGCATACCCTCTCGGTCCCGTGTTTCCGGTAGGTCCTACCGGACCTGTATTTCCTCTGGGTCCTCTCGCTCCGGGAGTCCCGGGAATACCCTGCGGCCCCATAGGACCCGGCTCACCTCTGTCACCCTTCGGCCCCGGACAGCCGGTATCTCCTTTGATTCCCTGGGGGCCCATCACTCCCTGATCGCCCTTCGGCCCGGCAGGACCACGCTCACAGCAGGGTGCACAACAATGATGCTGACAATGCATTTGATAATTGTTACACGAATTGTTACATGAACCGTTACCAGAGCTGTTACATGAATTGTTTCCGGAACTGTTACATGAATTGCTACATGAATTGTTACATGAATTCTTATTATCCATAAAATCCGTATCCTTTCTACTCAATGAATTAAAAAAATACATTTAAGTATCTTTTTCTACAAATAATTTATGCTTACCCGAAATTTCTGTTACATATTGTAAAAAAACAATAGAGCGTGTCGAAAACACGCTCTAAGAAATCTGCCGGCTGTCAAAATACTGTTTATTATAAAGATATGCTTTAGAGTAGGGCTTAAGGGTCCCTGCCCTTTCATTGTATTCTTTTGCCTTTTTTAAATCGCCCATTTTATCAAAGCAGACACACAGCTGTAAAAGAGGTATATAATCATAACAATCAGGAAGAACAAACCCGTTTGCCTGTTCATTCCTCGGTCGGTTCAACGCAGTTTCATACCAATAGGCAGCCGTAGGGTAATCCCCATGCTCCAAAAAATATTTCCCGATCTCACAGCACAATTCTGCTCTTGGCTGGTCAAAACTCATGCTGCGAAGCAGCGTATCCAGCGCAGACCGCTCACGCCCCAGACCGCGGTAACAATCGGCACAGATCGAACATGCTTCTATCTTATTCTCAATCCATCCTTCCTCCGAGAGCAGAAATCGTTCCAGCACTGAAACAGCCTCTTCGTATTGCTTATGATAATACAGCTCCCGGCCAAAGTAATACTGCTGCCGCGGATCCAGACTTTTTCCCTCTGCAAGCAGCTTCCGATAGATGTTCAGATTACGGTCAGGGTCGCCGGCATTTATTTTTTTATGACTGACCGCAATATCGGAATACACAACATTGCCCGCCGGAGGGATCACTTCATGCACCGCACCGACCCAGCGGTATTGAGGACAGTTTCTGATCCATCTTTCCCGGAAATAAGAAAAAGATGGTTTGCCGGCTTCATCAAAAGAAGTATGATATTTCATCATCACAAAATCTATATCCAATGACAAAGTCTGCTTTAACTGCAAAAACTTATCCTTTTCCTTTTCTTCCAGAATGTCGTCCGCATCCATCCACATACAGTACTCCATGGATGCCCTGGAAAACGAAAAATTCCTGGCATCAGAGAAATCATCTTTCCATGGATACGAATATATTTTGGAAGTATAGTTGGATACAATGTCCACCGTCCTGTCTACGGAGCCGGTATCGACAACAATTATTTCATCTACAAGTTCTGTTATACTCTCAAGACAGCGCGCAATGTGCATTTCTTCATTCTTAACGATCATGCAAAGACTTATTGTCGGCATATTAATCCCCCATTCTTGCTCAGTCTGCAAATTTGGGCGCAGGCACAAATTTGTGTGTGAAAAATCTGTCGCATATGGATTTTTCACACCAGTCTCCCGCTCCTCCGGTTCATTGTCTGCCAAGTTTTTCTATGATCAGATTCATATCGGCCTGCACTTCCCCTGCCGAAGAATCCCATGTGAAGAACAATGTGGACTCGCATGGTAATTCAACAATAAAATATCTTGACAGCACGGACATTTTATTTCTTTTTTCCGCCTCGGCATATGCACTGTATACCGTCTGCGCACAGTCGTTAATGACCGGCGTAAGTTTCATAAAGCCATGCCGCCTGGTCTCTGCTGCAACATAATAGTAAACAGCATAGCATCCGGGATTCAGCAGCACGGAATCATCATCGCAAAGGAAGATGCTGCCGGTCATATCTGCTATATCCATTTTAAGCGGAAGTCTGATCTTCTCCGGCAGGATAAGTTCCTCTCCTGAAAAAGAGGCAACTATACTGTTTTGCGGATGACCGGGAGGACCTGCCGGACCGCGCGCACCAGGCTCCCCTCTCGGCCCCTGAGGCCCTGGTTCGCCCTGCGGGCCCTGCGGCCCTGTGACCCCCTGCGGGCCCGTCTCACCGCGGTCCCCCGGACAACCGGGCGGGCCGGCTTCTCCTCGTGGTCCCTGTGGCCCCGGCTCTCCCGGTTCCCCTGGATATCCCTGCGGCCCCCGTTCACCTCTTGGGCCCTGCGGGCCGGGTTCTCCGCATCCACCGCAGTGACCGGACCAGTCACATCCCGCTCTTATCCGCTGCCGGTCACATCCCTCTCTCATCCACTGCCGGTCACATTCTCTGCATTCCTCCGGACAACCTGTCAGATCCGCTTCCTCTGCCGGCCCCAGCTCTCCGGATTCATAGCAACCGGATTCGCAATAACCGGACCCACGATCGTGCGGAGGCCGCGCCGTATTCTGATCATAGTTTCTGTTGTAATTTCTCCTCATCCCGAACAGATTCGGCGGATTAAACATGCAATTAAAGTTATTCATTGAAACAACCTCATTCCGGTATCGATCGCTGTTATTTGTATCCTGTCTTCTCACCGCTCCGTAGCATTCCGTATCGTGCCTGCCGGAGGGTATAATAAATTATATGCGTGACATACGATTTTGCCTTTGTTTAATATCCATACCGCTTTTTATATTTCAGGAACATAAACGCGGACAGCATAAGCGCCATCAGCTCCGCCGCCGGAGTCGCCAGCCAGATACCGTTCACGCCAAGAAGCAGCGGAAGCACGATCATGGTGATCAGCATAAAAACAAACGATCTGGAAAATGCCAGCACGGCCGAAACGATCCCGTTGGACAATGCAGTAAACATCCCGCTGGCAAAAATATTAAATCCGATAAAGAAAAGCGCCACCGTACAGATCCTGTTCCCCGTTACCGCCAGTTCGTACACCGGATTATCCGGCCTGGCAAATACCGATACCAGCGGTCTTGTCAGCATAAAGGAGGCGGCAACCGTGATCAGGCAGATACATGCGATCACTTTCAGACTCGTGACAACCAGCTTTTTCAGTTTTTGGTGATTTTGTTCCCCGTAGTAATAACTCAGCATGGGCGCCACACCGTATGAATACCCCGTATAGAGGGAGCTGGCAAACATCAGCACATACATGATGATGGTGACGGCCGCAACCCCGTCCTCCCCGACATAGTGAAGCATCGTCCAGTTAAACATCATCGTGATGATCCCGGTGACAAGCGCGGTAGCCATCTCCGAGCATCCGTTTGTGGCCGCACCGGCGAGAACCTTGAAGCGGCATACCGGTTTCGTAAAATGCAGCAGACTCTTTTTGCGGCTGAAAACAAACAGACCGGCAACCGCCGTCACCGAATATCCCAGCCCTGTTGCCACCGCCGCACCGCTGATCCCCATGGAAAACCCTGCGATAAACACGTAGTCGAGTACCATATTGAGGACGCCGCCTGTCACGGAACAGATTAAGGACAGCGTCGCCTTCTCGCTGGCGATCATATAGAGCGTAAAGTTGTTCATCAGCAGGATCGGCACGGTGAACACCAGATAGCGGCTTAAATATTCCACACAGTATCCCTCTACGGCCGCCGAAAGATTCATGCCGGCGAAAATATGCTCCATCGCCACATATCCGGCCCCGCACATAACAATACCCACCACTGCATTTACCAGGATCAGAAAGGTAAAATCCTGCTTCGCCTCCTCTGTTTTCTGCTCTCCCATCTTTTTCATGATCACCGCGCTCCCTCCGGTGGCGAGCATGGTAGAGACTGCCGTCACAAGCTGGATGACAGGAGCCGTCAGATTGATGGCCGAAAGCGCATCCGTACCGATCAGATTCGATACAAACAGGCCGTCTACCATCGTATAAAAAGACATGAATACCGTCATGGCAATGGTCGGCACGGCAAATTTCAATATATTTTTCAGCGTTACAGGTTTTTCATATACATTTTTGTTTTCCATATGTTTATCCTCCGATCATCTTGTATTTTCTTCCTGTATCAGGTATCATAGACCGTACAGTAACTGTACGGTCAAGACAATCTTACAAAAAATCACATGGAAAATTTTTTACACGAAAAACAAAGAAGGAGACAGATCATTATGGACAAAAAAAGCAGGCTGCTCACCATAGGCCAGTTCGCCGCCATGCACGGAATCAATAAAAAAACACTGATGTGGTACGATGAGATCGGTCTGTTCAAGCCCGCCGTCATCAATCCCGAAAACGGCTACCGCTGCTATAACTACCATCAAAGTCCCATTCTGGAGACGATCCTGCTGCTCCGGGAACTGGACGTTTCCATTCAGGAGATACAGGATTTCATGCAAAACCGCTCTGCCGGCAGTTTAAAAAGCCTGCTGGAAGACAAGATCGCGGAGCTTGACCTGCGCATTACCCACCTGCAGGCAGTCCGCTCCACCCTGTGCTCCCACCACCGGAACATGTCCACCCTGCTGACGATGGATCTGTCCGAGATCAGCATCATAGAGCGGGAAGCGCGCTGTCTGGTCACGGTCCCCATCGACCGGGAAACCTCCTTCGAGGAGGAAGTGGAGCTGATCACCGCCGAAACGGAAAAATACAGGCTGGGACGACTCCATGATGCCTCCTATGGCTCCATGATCGCCGTCTCCAGCCTGCTTGCCGGCAAATATGACGAGTATTCCAGACTCTTTATCGAGATTCCTTTCCTGCCCTGCCAGCCGGATCTTCACACGGCTCCCGGCGGACGCTACCTGAAGGCTTTCCACAAAGGATCCTTTGACAGACTTCCCGGGCGGTATGAAGAAATTTTTGCTTTTGCCGGAGCACACGGCCTGACACTCCACGAATTTTCCTATGAGACGGGTATCAATGAGAATGTCATTGACCGGATCGAAGACTACATTGTACAGATTGAAATCCCTGTGAAGGGATGACCGTGCGAAACGTTCAGAAAGCTCGCCAATAGACAACACGGATCATCACCTTCCTTTTCTTTCTTGCAAGTATATACACTGCCGTAAAGGTAACGTCATTTTTGTTTTTCCAGATCGATCACCCGCTGCGCCCATTCTCTGTAAAACGCTTCCTCATGCGAGACAAGAAGAATCGTACCCGGGAACTCGATCAATGCATCCTTCAGCGCATCTTTTGCCTGATGGTCCAAATGGTTTGTCGGCTCATCCAGAATCAAAAAATTGCACGGTTTAAGCGTCAGCAGACACATTTTCACTTTGGCCTGCTCACCGCCGCTCAATGTTCCCACTGGCTGCATGGCATGTTTGCTCGAAATGCCGCATCTGGCAAGCGCTTTGCGCACCTCCTTCATCACCATACCCGGATAACTGTCGGAAACAATCTGTACAGGAGTTCCCGCTCCATCTTCCCAGATTAAATCCTGCTCAAAATAGCCCGTCGTAACCTGATCCGAAAACCTATAGTACCCCTGCAGGGCCGGAATCTGTCCCGTCAGCGTTTTCAGTAACGTGGATTTTCCGATTCCGTTGAAGCCCGTTATCACTACCTTCTGCCCACCCTTGATCGTAAAATCAATCCCTGATAAAACCGGGTAATAATAGCCTGCTGCCAACCGCTTGACGAAGAGATGTTCTGCATTTGTAAGTGGCACTTCCGGAAAATGAAAACAGGGCGTTGTCTCATTCTGGACCAGGGCATCCATTTTCTCCATCCGCTCCAGCTGCTTTCGACGTCCTCTGGCCATCTTAGATTTTCTTCCGGCAATATTTTTACGGATAAATTCTTCCGTCTTCCTGATCTCTTTCTGCTGCGCTGCATACTGACGCACGTAATCCTCCCGCAGCAGGGTTTTCTTTCTTACAAACTCCGAATACGTACCGTAATACTTTGTGATCGTGCCATTGTCAATATCGCAGATCCTGTCTGCAATTTTTTCCAGAAAAGCGCGATCATGTGATACCACCATAAAAGCATTCTCCAGACCTGACAAATAGTCAGCGAGCCAGCAGATATGCTCCTTATCCAAAAAATTAGTCGGTTCATCGAGCAGCAGCACGTCCGGTTTCTCAAGAAGTAATTTTGCCAGAATCACCTTTGCCCTTTGACCGCCGCTCATTTGATCGAGCGGTCTGTCCAGCCCTGCTGCCTGCAGCCCCAGACCATTAACCACTTGTTCAATCTGCGTGTCAATTGAATAGAAATCATGGATTTCAAGCTGCTCCTGATGCTTCGCCGCAATAGCAAAATATTCCATATGCCCCCTGGCCGCTTCGTCATAAGCTGCTGTCATTTCTTTTTCAATCTTATACAACTCCCCAAATGCCGACCTCAAAAAGGACTGCATCGTCATTTCTTTCTCAAGCTCCGCATATTGGTCCAGGTATCCAACGGTTATATTGGGCTGCCAGACCACACGGCCTGCATCGGGCATAATCTGCTCGGTGCAGATCTTGATCAGTGTGCTTTTCCCGGTTCCATTTTGTCCCACAACTCCGATATGTTCCCCCCTGTTCAGGGAAATTTCCGCGTTTTTATAGAGCACATTTTCTCCAAAAGAATGGGTCAGACCTTCTATATCCAATAAACTCATATGAATCATTCTCCTTTCACTTCTCAAATATCTTTATGGTCAACGTAAAAAGACAGAAAGCGTCCACACACATCTGTGTACTGCCTTCTGCCCTTACAATTTCAAATTCCCAAACATGACAAAAGGCTACAGACAAAACATTGTCCATAGCCTTTCATACGCTTAATCTGCACACGGAAAACAGGCAATCACGATACTGCTGCACAGTATCCCTATTGCCTCATTTTCCGATGAAATCTAAATGCGTCCTTTATGCGCCATACTCTGTACAATGTTTCATCGGATTGGATTGTACAGAGCTAAGTTCCCTCGTAAGTCGATCTGTCCTATAAAAATTCATCTCAATTCTCCCTGCTTCGATGGATGATTCCATTTCGGTTATGATACTATAAGTGTGTTAATGTGTCAATCTCCAGATTTTCTTCCTCGCACTTCATCTTAAAGACCCACAGAACAGCGTTATTCTTGAAACAGGATTGAATTATATCCGCTTTGCTGCTTTTTGTCATTTCTCTGTGTGCAAATTCACGCCTCACACAAAATTTATGTAGATATACCGCTTCATACTCAGGTGCGTTTTTCCAATATTCTGAATCACTCCATTGGAGAATACATGGAAACAGAGGGGACTGTAAGACAATACTTTCCAAACGCCGCCCGAATACCGTCCTCCCACACCGCAGGACAGATCTCATCTGCCAGTTCCTTTAACTGTTCGCTTCCGTTGGCCATACAGATACCAAGGCCTGCCGTCTCCAGCATCTGCCTGTCGTTCATGCTGTCCCCGAAAGCGATCGCATCCGCCACCGGGATACCCAGATGTGCGCAGACCTTCTCCACCGCTTTCCCTTTATCAAACTGTCTGTTGATGATCTCGCCGTTTATGAAACCGTAAGGATCCTCTCCATGAATACAGAAGTCAAACTCCTCACGAAGCGCTTCCTGCGGCCTGGCAAGGGCCTCCATGGAAGGACTCATAAACACGACCTTATACACCGGCTGCCCCCGGTATTCCCGCATGGGCAGAATATGCAGAGACTGCTCAATCTGCTCCCGCCAGCGCAGAAGCTCACTGTTTCTCCCCTCCGCGGCATGTTCCTGTAAAAAGGTCTTAAAGCCCTCGTCCGTAAAGGCACCTTCCATGCATTCCACCGTTCGAAACACTCCGTTCCCGGCCAGCACCGTCATAACCAGCTCCGTCTGTCTTCTCGTCATCGGACAGTCATAGAGCACCTCGCCCCGGCACTCAATATACCCGCCGGCACTGCCAATCACACCGTCAAAACCATACTGCAGTAAAGGAGAAAGCATATCATAATTCCTGCCGGTGCACAGAAATACGAAATGCCCGGCCTTCCTGGCCTGCTCTATAGCCCACAGCGCCGACTGCGGCGGCTCGTTTTTGCCCGCCTCTGTCAGTGTACCGTCAATATCCAGAAAAATAACCCGCCGCCTCATCTCTTCCTCCCCCTGTGCTAATGACAGGCCGCACAATGCACAAATAAATTGAAACTTACCAGCATTTCAGAAAACCACAACAACCAGGTTCAGAAAACCCGCCGAAACCCGTTGCTTTATAAAAAGCAGTAATTTGATTATAAAATATTTGCCAGCCACCCGCAATGCATATTTATTACCCCATTTTCATTGAGTACACGATTCCGAAAAGAGAATATTTTTTACAAACTGCAGATATGATATGTCATTTCTCCAGCACGACCGTCTCATACGGCCGCAGCACGATCCTGCCTTCTGCCATCCGCTCTCCCATCCTGTCTGGCCGGCTCCCCGTCACTTTATCCGCCTGTCCAGCCGGTCTTTCCTGTCTTTCTGCCCCAGCCGCGATATCCTCATAGTTTCCAAGAATCTTCCGATACGCCGTCCACGCCGGTTCTGCCGTGACCGTGGTTTCTTCGGCTGTCAGATTGTTGAGTACCACCAGCTCTTCTCCTTCCCACTGCCGCCTGTAAGCCAGCACATCGGCATTGTCCGGCGCGAGAAAAGCAATCGAGCCCTGTGAGATCACGGCCTTTTCCCTGCGCAGGGCGATCAGCTTTTTATAAAAGGAAAATATGGAGCTGTCATCATACCGCTGCGCTGCGGCGTTGATCTTTTGATAAGAATCCGGCACGGCGATCCATGGCTCCTTCTCGCTGAATCCGCCGTAAGTCTCCGACGACCACTGCATGGGCGTGCGGCTGTTGTCCCTGGAACGGGCTGCCAGTATGGCAAGTGCCTCCTCCTTCGTCTTCCCCTGCCCTAATAGGATCATGTAATAATTCAGGCTCTCCACATCGCGGTACTGCTCCACCCGGCTGTAATGGGCATTCGTCATCCCCAGCTCTTCTCCCTGATAGATATAGGGTGTCCCCCGCATCAGATGGATACTGGCCGCCAGCATTTTGGCCGACTCTTTCCAGTAGCGCCCTTCGTCCCCGAAGCGGCTGACAATTCTCGGCTGATCATGGTTGCACCAGAACAGCGCACTCCACCCGCCCTGACTCTGCATCCCGGTCTGCCACTGTTCAAACAGCTTTTTTAAAGCCCTTCTGTCCGGTTCCATAAGCGCCCATTTATCCCCGTCCCTGTAGTCCACCTTCAGATGATGGAAATGAAAGCACATGGACAGTTCCCGCTCCTGCGGATTGGAGTAGCGGGCGCAGGCTTCCAGCCGCGTGGAGGACATCTCCCCCACCGTCACCAGCTCTTCTATGCCGGTATCCCGCGTCAGCTCTTTTAAATATTCATGGATATGGGGGCCGTCCGAGTAGAATCTCCGGCCGTCTCCCTCGTGATCATCCTCATAGATTTCCGGCTTGGAGATTAAGTTGACCACATCAAAGCGAAAGCCCCGGATACCCTTCTTCTTCCAGAAAAGAATCACCTTCTTAAGCGCCTCCCGCACCCGCGGATTTTCCCAGTTCAAGTCTGCCTGCGTCACATCAAAAAGGTGCAGATACCATTTTCCAAGCTGCGGCACATACTCCCAGGCCGAACCGCCGAATTTGGACTGCCAGTTGGTGGGCGCCCGATCCGGCGCCCCCTCCTTGAAAATGTAATAATCCTGATATTCCTTTTCCCCCGCCATTGCGCGCTGGAACCATTCATGGGCCGTCGAGGTATGGTTAAAAACCATATCCAGCATCAGTCCGATCCCGCGCCTGCCGCTCTCCCGGATCAGTTCCTCCATGTCCGCCATGGTGCCGAACCGGGGATCTATCGCACAGTAATCAGCCACGTCATAACCGTTATCCTTCTGCGGAGAAGGAAACACCGGCGTGATCCAGATATAGTCGATCCCCAGCTCCTGCAGATAGTCCAGTTTCTCTATCACGCCCTGCAAATCGCCAAATCCGTCCTTATTGGAATCCTTGAAAGATTTTGGATAAATCTGATATACCACCTTGTCTCTGAATTCTGTCATGTCTTATGCCTGCCTTTCTCTCAGCCGCTGTGCCTTATATGTCTTTCTATCTCCAGGCTGCGACCACCGATTCTCCTGCTTTCACATCCATACCGGTATGATACAGGATACTGCCTGCTGCCTCCCCTTCTTCCGTAACGACACAGACTGTCGTGTCCGGATGCCCGGCCTGCCGGATCTTCTCTCTGTCAAAACGGATCAGTACATCACCCGCTTTCACCTGCTGTCCAAGTGAAACAAGATAGGTAAAACCGTCCCCTGCATATCTACCGTGTCGATCCCGATATGCAGCAGAATCTCCACATTGCCCGCCAGTTTCAGCCCGCAGGCATGTCTGGAATCCTCCATCAATACCGCCACCTCCGCATCCGCCGGCGCCCGCAGCACCTCGTCAGTGGGCACAATAGCCAGACCGTCTCCCATAATGCCTTCCGAAAACACACCGTCCCCCACTTCCTTAAGGGAAATTGCTTTTCCCGATAAAAACGCTTTCAGTTCCTGCTGTGCCGCGCCGCTCTGTGATGGCGCAGATACCGCCGACAGCTTTCTTCTGCCGACCATCGTTGTCAGCGTGAAAGGCACTGCCACCGCAATCGCCATGCAGATCGCAAAGTTAAGCATGGAAGCCGGCTGGATGGAAAGGATGCCCGGCAGGCCGCCTACGCCGATCGCATTTGCCGTGGTGGAAGTCGCCACACAGACGATTGCCGCCAGGGCAGAGCCGATCATGCCGCACACGAAAGGATACCCCTGTTTCAGATTAACGCCGAAGATGGCCGGCTCCGTTACCCCCAGATAACAGGAGATGCAGGCGGGCACATTCACTTCCTGCGCCTCCGCATTCTTTCTCTGCAATGCGATCATCCCCAGAACCGCAGATCCCTGTGCAATATTGGACAGAGCGATCATGGGCCACAGCATGGTGCCTTCGTAATCGGCGATCAGCTGCAGATCAATGGCATTCGACATATGATGCAGTCCCGTGATCACCAGCGGCGCATAGACGAAACCGAACAGCGCGCCGAATACTACCTTGACCGGGCCGGTAATGCCCGCATATACCACCGCCGAAACCGCGGAACCGATCTTCCAGCCCACAGGCCCCAGCACGAAGTGAGAAGCCATCACCGCCAGCAAAAGGCTGCCAAAGGGCACCACGATCATGGAAACCACCTGCGGCGTTATCTTCCGCAGAAACCTCTCCAGATAGACCAGTGTAAACGCCGCCAGGATCGCCGGGATCACCTGCGCCTGATAACCGATCATGTTCACTCTGGCAAAACCGAAATCCCATTTCGGAATGTCCGCCGCTGCCGTGCCGGCTACCGCATAAGCATTCAACAGCTGTCCCGATACCAGCGTCAGGCCCAGGACGATGCCCAGCATCTGGGTGGTTCCCATCTTCTTTGTCACCGACCAGCAGATGCCCACCGGGAGCATGTGGAAGACCGCCTCGCCGATCAGCCACAGGAACGAGTCAAGCCCCGCCCAGAACTGGCTGATATCGCACAGGGTCTTCGTCCCGTTTTCAAATAGATACAGACTGTCGATACAGTTGCGGAATCCCAGGATCAGACCACCGGTAATGATTGCCGGGATCAGCGGTGCGAAGATCTCGGCCAGTGCGGTGACGATCCGCTGCAATACATTCTGGTTCTGTTTCGCGGCCTGTTTCACCGCATCCCTGGACATCCCTTCGATTCCTGCCGCCGCGATAAAATCATTGTAAAAATCAGCCACCGTATTGCCGATGATCACCTGAAACTGCCCCGACTGCGTAAAACTGCCCTTGACCACCTTCATCGCTTCGATGGCCGCAATATCCGCCTTCGAAGGATCCGCCAGCGCAAACCGCATTCTCGTCATGCAGTGCGAAACCGCCGCTATGTTCTCCCTGCCGCCTACCAAACGCAGCAATTCCATCGCGTCCTGCGTATACTTACCCATATTCTCCTCCATTCCGAGGTTTCACATTCTCAGGATCTGCAGATTCCTTCTGCGCTTCCGGCCGGTCTCTGTTCTATCTCCGTGCCGTCCCTCATTGCAACTCCCGCATTCCGGTCCCCACAATGAACTGGCTGTTCTGCAGCATCCGTATTCTATGCCCCTCATGTCTGCTTCGTTTTCGCTTCGTAACTTGTTTAAACATGTTATGTATTATATATATCACACTTGTTTAAACATGTCAACATCATTTTCAAAATTTGTTTAAACAAGTTTTCTTCCACCCTTGACTTTACTGCTCTGTAAATTATAATAGATTATAATAGAAAAGAAAGGATTCTGCTATTGCAGCCGACATAACGCAGATTACAGAAAGGAGCACTGCAATGCCCAGAAATAAATACGACACCATCTATCAGGATCTGAAAAGAAAGATTGAGACTGACGAGTTTGCCTATCAGGAACTTCTGCCCTCCGAAAACCTTCTGATCCAAACCTACGACTGTTCCCGCAACACCGTCCGGCGCGCCATCGGCCGCCTTGTCACCGACGGCTATGTCCAGACGATGCAGGGCAAGGGCGTCCGCAACATCTACCGCCCGGCCGCCCAGACGGCATTTGCCATCGGTGAGATCGAGAGTTTCCGGGAATCTGCCCGGCGCAACGGCCAGACAGCAGCCACGAAGGTGCTTCTTTTCATGGAGATACAGGCCAGCGCTTCCCTTGCCGAGAAGACAGGATTTGCGCCCGGCACACAGCTCTACTATATCCAGCGGCTGCACTATCTGGATGACATGCCGCTGATCATAAACCACAACTACTTCCTGAAGGAATGCACGCCCGGTCTGACCAGAGAGATCGCGGAAGCCTCCATCTACGACTATCTGGAAAACACGCTGCATATGACGATCGTGAACAGCAGACGGATCATGACCGTTGAGAAGATCACGGAGATCGATGAGAAATATCTGGATCTGAATGCGGAGGATTATAACTGTATGGCCGTAGTCAGCAGCTATACTTACAACAGTGACGGCATCATGTTTGAATTCACCCAGTCCAGACACCGCCCGGATTACTTCCGGTTTCAGGAAAACGCAGTGCGCAGGCCTGTCAGCTGACAGCGCCTGCGCACGTTTTTTGTAAAGATTATGTAATTCTTCAACTCTTCCTGCACTTTCTCAGCACCAGGACCCCAATCCCCAACATAGGCAGCCCTGCTCCCAGAAGCAGCAGCATGTCAGCGAAGGTAACGCTGTCTTTGACAAGCATCGGCACGACTCTGCCGGCCTGCTCCGGAAAGTAGGTGACGATCACACTGCAGGCATTGTTCAGAAAATGCATCAGCATAGCCGGATAGATGCTTCCCGTCTTCCATACCACATAGCACAGCACGGCGCCCAGAAGCCCCGTCGGGATAAACTTCACCAGACTCATATGATAAGCGCCAAACAACGCCGCCGTTATGGCGATCGCCGAAACCACCCTGTATCTCGCCTTCAGAGAATGCAGGATCAGCCCCCGAAACAGCATCTCCTCACAGACAGCCGGCGCCAGCGCGATCACCAGAAATGCCGCCGGCACATTGTCTCCCATGATCCCGGAAAAAGTCGTTTCCACATTTTCCGCACTCTGCGGAAAGAGCTTCATCAAACCGCCAGCCAGCATAATATTGATCAGATACACTCCCACTGCCAAAAACGCGCTGCCGACAAAACCTGCCGCCCCTGTGCCTGTAAAACCGTAGGTCAGCTTCATATCTTTTTTCGTATAAATCACCAGTGCCAGCGGTACAAGAAGCAGGATCAGCTGAGTGCCGAACACGCCCGCCAGCCCATATTTCACCTGCAACAGACTGCCCGCATACAGAACCAGCAGGATCGTCACCGCCACCACAAACCACACGTCAGACACGGTGGGCACGCCGCCTTTTCGCAGATTGCTTCTTTTCTCAAAAAGCTGCAGACTCCCCTTCTGCTCCGAGAACAGAATCGCCTCGCTGTCATAGATCTTACTTAAGAACAGGATCGCCACCACCGCATAGGCCACATTGCTGATCAGCACCACCGCGATCAAACCGTAATCCACCTTAAAGACCAGCATATTCTTGATCAGCAGACAGATATTCGCCACCGGCATCATGGCCATGGCCCGGGTCAGCTCCAGATTGGGAATGAACCCGATATAGCCCACAAACATTACCACCAGCATCAACGGCGTAATATAGTTGTTGGCCTCTTTATAGCTCTTCGCAAATGAAGTCACGCACATGGTCACCGCACTGATAAACAGCGAAAAGGCAAATATGGCCAGCATACATACCAGGATCGCCGGCACGAACATCGCCATGTCAAAGGAACCTACATCCGACTGCATCTCCAGAATCGCATAGATATAGAAGGCAATCCCGCCCATCGAAAGAATATTCAGGAGCGCCGAGATCATGCCGATCACCGCCACCGTAATGAACTTCGACACGATCAGCTGCCTGTTCGTCACCGGCAGGGTCAGTATGGTTTCCAGCGTTCCCCGCTCCCGCTCACCCGCCGTCGTATCAATGGCCGGATACATGGTGCCCATCAGCAGACTGATGATAAGCATGAAAGGCAGGACCGAACCCATGATACTGCCCAGAGACTGCTCACTGCTGGACATGTTTTCCTTCTCATAGCCGATCGGCTCCAGAATCTCATGCACGTTAAGACCGGCCGCCTCGATCCGCTGTCTCGTCATCTCTTCCCGCAGCTCATCGAAAGCCTCCATGACAATGCCGGCCGCGTAATCCGAGTTGGTGACAGAGTTCAGATAATATACGTCATACTGCATCCGCCCGTCCTGCATCTTTCCCGCAACATAGACGTCTATGGTCTCCTCATTCAAAGCGGCTTCATAGTCCGCAACGGAAGCCGCATCCACGATCGTGATCTCGTATGCATTTTCCTCTTCGTCAGCTTCCCCCTGTTCCAGCAGCTTATGTAAAAAGGCGTCGTCATCCCCGGCATCCACCGCGATCCTGTAATTCTGCGTCTCCATACTGGAAGAGATGAAAGCTACCACCTGCATGGCGCCTATAAAGATCAGCGGGTACAGGATCACCGGCACCACCATCATCATAATCACGGTCTTCTTGTCGCGGAAGACATCCAGCATTTCTTTCTTCACCAAAGTCCTGATAATCTTCGTGTTCATTATGCACGCCCTCCTTTTATACCGCCTGTCTGCTCATATGAGCCGTCGGCTGCATCCGGCAGTATACTGCCGCTTTCTTCCAGGATCAGCCCTGAAAAAACATCCCGCAGGCTGTCCTTCTTCGTCCGCTCCTTCAATTCCGCCGGCGTGCCTTCGCTGATGATCTTCCCCCGATGGATCATCACGATCCGGTCGCAGAGATATTCCGCCTCTTCCATATAATGCGTGGAGTAGAGCACTGTCTTTCCTCTGTCTCTCTCCCTTTTCATGAAATCAATGATAGACGCGCTGCTGATGATATCCAGTCCCAGCGTCGGCTCATCGAAGATATAGACCTGCGGGTCGTGCACCAGACATCTGGCGATGGACGCCCGCTGCGTCTGTCCCGTCGAGAGCTTCTCGATCCGGTTATCCAGAAAAGCATCCATGGACAGGACCTCACTGATCTGCCTGATCCTCTCTTCCACCGTCTGCTCCGGGATACCGTAGATGGTGCCCAGCATCTGCAGCAGCTCACGGGACGAAAGTCTGCCGTAGAGCTTCGTATTGTTGGACAGATAACCGATATGCCGTTTGACTTCGATCTCGTCCGTCATCTCCGTCTCTCCGATCCGGATGCTGACCTGTCCGCTGGTGGGCTTCATCAGCCTCGACATCATGCGCAGCAGTGTGGTCTTGCCCGCCCCGTTGGGCCCCAAAATACCCACGATCTCTCCTTCCTCCACCGTCAATGAGATATCGTCAACGGCATTGATCTCCATTTTCCTGTTCTTCTTTTCATTTCTGACAAAAGTTTTTATCAGATGATCCGCTTTGATCACGTTTACTTCCCCTTTCCCTTTCTTCTTTTACTTCCTGACGCTTTGCTGCAGACGCGGACGCACCGGGATGCTTCTCACGCCATGCGCTCCGCCGGATGGATCCTATTGCTCATCCTCCTCGTCCTCTTCCTCCTCCGACTCAAGCCGCTCCACCCGCCTGCGGTAGAGAAACGCCACGAACGATACCGCCGCATAACAGACTGCGACAGTAAATACCAGCATAAATACACCCGCGGCAGCCGAACCCGCCAGGGCCTGATATTTCCGGTAGGATCTGGCAAACTGCAGTACCCCGCAGACGATTCCGGCAATGATGCTGGCGCACAGATTCACTTTCGGCGTGGGTTCCAGCTTCCGGTCCCAGATACCGTTCTTCAAGCAGGCAATCACAATGTAAAGAGACAGCCCCATAAAGACGATCCATTCTCCTACCAGATTTCTCCATTCCAGTCCCAGACAGTACCCCACAAAAAGAGAGATCGCCAATCCCCAGAAGGCGATCCAGCAGCCGTTATGTTCGATCTGCAACAGCTTCTGCTCCTGCCTCTCATCCAGTCTGTTCCTTCGCAGCTTTCCTTTTCTCATACATCATGACCTCCTACTACCATCCCCTGCTTTTGCGTTATTGCGCCCTGACTGCTTCCTTCTCATTCTTCCTCCCATTCCGAAGCGTTTTACGCTGAGGACGCGAGCAGAATTTCAAATTCTGCTCTGCGATCAATAGAATTTGTGACGCTTCTGCACAAATTCTTGGTTGAATAAATTGCTCATCAGAGAATTTATTCAACCTTCCTCCCAGAACAGATCGTCAAGACGCTTCCCCAATACCCGGCAGATGGCACGGCACAACCTGATCGTAGGATTGTATTCTCCCTGCTCGATCGCATTTATCGTCTGTCTGGAAACCCCCACGGCCTCAGCCAGCTCCTTCTGTGTCATATCCTTCTCGGCACGTGCTACTTTGATCGGGATATTCCTTGCCATTTACCCCCCCCCTTTCAAAAACAGGGTATCATATAGCAGTCTTTGTGTCAATTATATTTTACCTTTTGTCAGATTGGAGCCTTTCCATACCGCAAATGTTAAAAACGCAGTCCTTCCTCTTTTTTTCGTTCATCCCCAAAAAAAGACACCGACCGCTTCCGGCCGATGCCACTTTATTTTTCAAAATCTGTTTATTACTCTATTTTTTCCCAAGCACTCCTGGCACAACAGGCTGCACACGCCCCGGCCCCCTTCTATCGGCCAACCCGATAAACCTTCACTCCATGTGCCGGTACCTGTACCGCGATCCTGCCGTCTACCGTGCTGCTCTCCTTTTTCTCCCAGATCTCATACAGCTCTGCATCCTGCTGCTTCTCGCAGATCTCCTCGCCAAGCGCAGAAAGGGCAATGGAAAGCTCTCTGTCCCCGTCGCTTAAGTTAAAAAGCGCCACACAAAGCTTGCCGGACGCCTCGTCTTTATTCTTCCAGACAGCGTATTCTTCCGTGCGCACAAGCTGCGTTCCGCTGCAGTTCTCCCCCAGCATCGCAAGCAGCTCTCCGTTTGTCAGCAGAGACAGCGTCCAGTCATCCAGCCGTGTCAGCTCCGCCCCGATCATCAGCGGAGAGCGGAACATGCACCATAATGTCATCATGGTCTTCTGCTCTTCTCTCGTAAAGCGGGTATCCCACTCGCCGTTCCCGAAGCCCTTGCCCAGTTTCCCCAGCGGCAGCATGTCGCAGTCCGGGAAACAGCCTTCCCGCACGTGATCCTGCCACATCTCACAGCGGACAAACATCGCCTTGAGCAGGCTCCACTCATCCCAAAAGTCATCGGTGATCCGCCACATATTCGCATACCTGCAGTACTCCCATGCCCTGTCGATATGAGCCGGTCCCGGTGAAAGGCTGAGGACGATGGGCCGGCCGCACTTCTCGATGGCCCGGTGGATCATTCTCGTCTCCTCCCAGCCGGAGAAAGGCTCCGTCCTGTACAGTCTGCTGTCACAGATATCATCGCACTTGATAAAGTCCACACCCCACTGCGCGTACATGGCAAGCAGGGAATCATAGTAGGCCTGTCCGTCCGCCGTACCGCGCACACCATACATATCCGGGTTCCAGATACAGATCGAAGAAGGGTCCGCGATCCTGTCTGCCGTCTCTTTGGCCCCCGGCACCGGACAACGCTGTTGCGCCGCAAGACGGGGAATCCCCCTCATAATATGGATTCCGAACTTTAATCCCAGACTGTGCACATAGTCCGCCAGCGGCCCGAAGCCCTTTCCGCCTGCCGAAGAGGGAAAACGCTCCGGCGCAGGCTGCAGCCTGCCGTACTCGTCCATCTCGATATCCCCGAACGGAATGTACTGGAACCTGTCCCGCACCGTTCCCGCATCGTTACTGTACCATTCAATGTCCACCACCACATACTCCCAGCCGAACGCTTTCAGATGCGCCGCCATATAGTCCGCATTCGCCCTGACCTGTGCCTCGTTCACCGTGGTGTCATAGTAATCGTAGCTGTTCCACCCCATAGGCGGAGTGATGGCAAATCTGTTTTTATCCATAGCAATCTCCATTCCGCCGCCTTTCCGTCAGCGGCACAAATAGTAATGAAGGTCTACTTTCTTTCACAGTAGTCTCCCTCTGTCTATCCTGTTTCAACATTTCTTATTTCAACATTCCTTCCAGGCACGGATCAAATCTTCCCGATCAGGTAGTCCTGTCTGCCTTCTCTCAGAAATACCGGTATGGTATGAATGTCCGCCGCCACCTCGTACCACTGGCCGCCCTCATATCTGTTGCCCGTCCCGGCGTGCACGAAGAACGTGCCTGCAGGCAGATATACGCTGCGGCCTGCTGCCTTCTCATAACAGATGGGTGCCACCAGAAGATCCGGCCCGAACATGTAGGCATCCTGAATCTCCCAGCATACCTTATCCTCCGGAAATTCATAGAACATGGCCCGCATCACCGGCGCCCCCACATCATGTGCCGCCTGCATGACGCTCCGCGTATAATCACGCATCATCTCCCGGATACGGATGAACTTCACCATGATCTCATAATTCTCTTCCCCGTAGCTCCAGACCTCATTCTCCGCGCCTGTCCACTCACGCACCTCGCCCGCTTGATTGACGATCTGCTGCCCGGGCTGGCGGCAGCCATGAATACGCATGACCGGACAGAAAGTACCGAACTGGAACCAGCGGATCAACAGCTCCTTAAAACCATCGTCGTGGATATTGCCGCCGTGGAATCCACCGATATCCGTGGTCCACCAGGGAATTCCGCAAAGCCCCATATGTATGCCCGCGCAGATCTGTTTGCGGAAGTCCTCATAAGTTGACATAATATCTCCCGACCAGACAAGCGCTCCATATTTCTGACTGCCCACCCAGGCACAACGGATCAGATTCACGATATCCTCCTGTCCGTCCGCCTTCTGTCCTTCATAGAAAAGCCGTGCATATTCCCGCGGATAGATATTGCCGATCCGGGCCACGGAACCGGCATGATAACGGTAATCTGCAAAATCATAGGTGGTAAACTCTGGCTCCGCCTCATCCAGCCAGAAGGTGCTGATGCCCAGATCTGCATAATTCTTCCGGCATTTCTCCCACACGTACTCCCTTGTGCGCGGGTTGGTGGCATCCATGAACACATTGTTGCCGTGGAAGATCATCTGCACGTCCACGCCGGAATTGCTTTTTACCAGAAGTCCCTGCTGCTTCATCTCCTCATAATTCTCACTGCGCCAATCCACCTGCGGCCAGATGGATACCATCACCCGGATACCCATATCCTGTATCTCCCGGATCATCGCCGCCGGATCCGGGAAATATTCCTCGTCAAAACGCCAGTCACCGCAACGGGGCCAATGGTAGTAATCGATCACCAGCACATCTACCGGAATCTCACGCTTCTTGTATTCCCGGGCAATCTGCAGCACCTGCTCCTGATTGTAATAGCGCAGCTTACACTGCCAGAAGCCCAGACCGTACTCCGGCATCATCGGCGCCCTGCCCGTCACGGCCGTATAGGCCTCCTCGATCTGTGCCGGCGTGTCTCCCGCCGTGATCCAGTAATCCAGCTGCCTGGTATCTTCCGCGATCCATTCCGTGGTGTTGCTGCCGAAATGCACCTCACCGATGGCTGCATTATGCCACAGGAAGCCATACCCCAGGCTGGAAATATAGAAAGGAACACTGGCCTGTGAATTCCTGTGGGCCAGCTCCAGATTGCATCCCTTTAAGTCAAAGGTTTCCTGCTGGTACTGTCCCATACCGTAGATCTTTTCTTCCGGATCGGACACGAAACTGGCTTTCAGATGATACCCGCCGCCGGCCAGAGGCCGGAAATGCCTCGCCTTCTTCTGCAGCGCGCCGCCGTTGGGAATCTCCTGCAGCAGCACTTTTCCCTTCTGATCATAGAAAGTGATCTGCAGCGCCTTCCCCCAGGGATTCACGGTAAGCTCTGCCCGGATCTTCCCATTGGTGATGGACGCCCGCTGCTCCTCTATGCTGATACTGCCTTCCTGTGCCGGATCCTGCGGCGCAGACAGGGCCACACTCCCCTCTTCGATCTCACCCAGAAACGCCGCCCGTACCCGAAAGCTGTTTGCACCCCAGGGCGTTACCATCACACTCTCCCCGTTCTCCCGGAAAAGCAGGCTGCCGTCCTTCTCTTCAAAATAATGCAGCATGTTTGTTTCCTCCTTTAAATTTTGTAAACCATATGCTTTTCGAGATATCCCTCAAGCATATCCTCAACGCACTCCCGTATATCGCACGCAATTTTTCCTGCGTTTCCCTGATACCTGCCTGAACCGCTACCTCCAGTATTTCTTCCATATCCGGATTTATCCCGTTGCCGTTGACCGTCGTAGCATGCTCCCCGTTAAGAGAATGACTGTAAGTAAGATCATAGGCCGGAGTAAGTTTATAACATGCTTCCTGCTCATCATACAGGAAAGCGCCCCATACCCGAGTCCCCTACGATAGCAAGCCTGTTCAGATTTCCGACCGTGACAGGATCTATATGGTTTTTCAGCATCAGGCGGTCTACCAGCAAACGGCCCCATCCATCGGGAAGACTATCCGCGAACACACCAAACAGACCCCCGAAGGGATCTGCTTTAGGAAGAAAGACTCTCTTTTCCAACGGCAGGGAAAACGGACTGACTGGAAATCCACTTTCGATCCATTCTTTGTCATATTCAAAAGCTGCCAGCCTTTCCTTGTACAAAGCCAGGGTTCCGACCTTTCTTTCATGATAAAACACATTTAACTGTCTAATCCTGTCCACGAATGATCTCCTCTATAGACGCAGGCGGAACGTCCACAAATAAATGCTCCAGTTCTTCTTCCAGCTCAAGCGCAGTTGCAATTTTGATCAGGGAGAGAAAAGAAATCTCACCGCTTCGTTCAAATCGCTTTACAGACCCCAGGCTTACGCCTGACAACTGACTTAACTTCACCTGTGATATTTTCCGTCTTCTGCGGATGGTACGGATACGGTCTGCGATTAGTCTCTGTATCTCACCCGGTGTTTTTGATAAAAAAAATGATGTATTCATAGATAATATTTTATCCCAACTCTTCGTAAAATGCAATCACCGGAGCTGTCTTCAACACTCCGCTTTCCGCACAGATGCCAGTGTTCTCCACAAAATGCGGAATGCCTGCAAAAAACTCACCGGGCTTTCGCCAGGTGAGTATCGGAATACCTTTTCCAAAAAGCTGTTGTTTCATGTGCAGCGCTATCCCAGCGCAACATCCAGTATCATCATCAGTACGAACCCTGCCGCAACGCCAATGGTACCGATATTGCTGTGTTCTCCCGCCTGAGATTCCGGGATCAACTCCTCCACCACCACATAGATCATGGCTCCGGCAGCAAAAGCCAGCATATAGGAAAGCGCCGGCACGATCTGCTCTGCCAAAAGGATGGTAACTGCCGCCGCAACCGGTTCCACGACACCCGACAGCGCACCGTAGACGAAAGCACGCCACCTGCCTATCCCCTCGCTTCTAAGCGGCATGGAGATGATCGCCCCTTCCGGAAAATTCTGAATGGCGATGCCCGCCGCCAGCGTAAACGCTCCTGCCATCGTAATGCCGGTATTTCCCAGCAGCGCTCCCGCAAAAGTAACGCCCACAGACATGCCTTCCGGGATATTGTGCAGCGTCACCGCAAGGACAAGCATGGTTGTTTTTTTTAAATTGGCTTCCAGTCCTTCCGGCTCTGCGCTCTCCAGATGCAGATGCGGCACCAGACTGTCCAGCCCCAGCAGGAATGCAATACCGCCAAGAAACCCGACTGCTGCCGGGAACCAGCCCACCTTCCCCTGTTCTTCCGCCATGTCGATAGCCGGGATCAACAGAGACCACACGGAAGCCGCGATCATCACCCCGGAAGCAAATCCAAGAAGCATCTTCTCCAGCTTCCTGTTCATTTCCCGTCTCATCCAGAATACCATTGCAGAACCAAGTGTTGTCCCCGCAAAAGGGATCAATAATCCAAGTGCCAGCTGCATATCACCATTCCCGCCTTTCCCTCTATAGCATTTGTACACTGTTTTATTTTATGCATATTTCATCAAAACGGCATCTATCCGATCAGTACTTTCTTCCCCTGAAATGCAAACCCGTACTTTCTGATACGCTCTGCCGGTATCCCCTCCGCCTCCAGCACTGCCGCATACCGCTTCTCATCAATCTGTGCAAGCGCCGCGCTCACCGTATCCTGCAGCGTTTTTTCCTCTTCCGCATCATGCACTTTAAATTCCAGGATAACGGCATCCGCCTCCGTCATATAGTCGGAGACCCTGTTAAAATATTCCAGGTCTTTTTCCGTCAGGACATTGCCTGTCCGCAGAAAATATTCAACGTCCTGCCAAAACGCCGGGGCCGGATGATCAGCGTCACACTGTCCCCATTCTCCCACCATTCCCGAATAAAATCCGTTTTGTCTACGTAAAAATAATTGTTTGCTGTGATGGTCTCAAAATCCTGAACGCCTATCGCAACCGATCTTCCCATATGCCAAGCCTCTCCTGTTCTCCCGCGTTCTCTTTCCTTCTTCTTAAACAATTAACCAAGTTCCACCAATACGGCCCGACAGGGTGCACCGTCCACACCACCCAGATTGATCGGTGCAGCATTCAGGAAATAGACGCCTTCTTCCACCTCGCCCAGCCGGATTCCCTCTAACAGCGTAACCTCTGCGCCCAGAAGCTGCAGATGCACTTCCCTTGAATCCTCCTCCGGTCCTACCGTCTGCGATTCATTGCCCAGAAGCAGAATCCCGGCCTCTGCAAACACCTTTGCCGCCTCCAAAGAGACAACCGCTTTTCCCTTAATCAAGATCCGCTTCCTGCTCCGGCGGTCCGTCTCCCTGGCCTTCTCCAGAATCGAGATCGCATCATTGGCCGTCACGACGCCCTCATGCACTGCCACGTAAGCAATCCCGATACAACGTTCCAGATCCGTCTCCTCTATGGTCTTCCCGTTTTCATAGAAATGAAACGGTGCATCCACATGGGTGCCGTTATGCGCACACATGAAAAATGCCGACAGATTGCACTTACCGCCTTCCGCTATTCTCATCACCGCCTGCATGTCAGGCGCAGGATCTCCCGGAAATACTTTGCTTCCGAATACCTCCTGCGAAATATCATAAATTTTCATAATTCCCTCCATTCCGTCAATCTCTTAATTTTCCAGCCTGCCTGGGTCATCCTGCCATCCGCATCTGCCTCAGGCTGCTTCATTTCTATCTAATATAGCACATAACAAAGCAAATAGCTATTGTAACACTTCGCATTATCCAGTTTATATTTTTACAGCCGCAGCTCATGGAATAATCCACATACCACATGGTGTGTCTTGAAGCCACCGGCCCGTCATGCTATATTAAAATTATAACAAAATCAGGAAACAAAAAGCAAAAACAGGAGCGCCAAAACCATGCCAAACCCCAAAATTTCCGACTGCCTGACCCTCTTCTCCCCCGACACCGCCCGGTGGTTTCATGAATCGCTGGGAGCCCCCACCCCCGTACAGGAATCCGCCTGGCCGGCCATCGCCGCCGGCGGGCATGTGCTGGTGTCCGCCCCCACCGGGACAGGCAAGACCCTCTCCGCCTTCCTCGTATTTCTGGACCGGCTGCACAAAAAGGCCGCCGAAGGAACACTGGAACAGGCCCTGTATCTGATCTATGTATCCCCCCTGAAGTCACTGGCCACAGACATCCGCGAGAATTTAAGCAGGCCTCTTTCCGGCATCGACGCAGATACTTCCATTCAAACCGCTATCCGCACCGGAGACACCACGCCTCAGGAACGCCGGCAGATGATCAAAAAGCCGCCCCATATCCTGATCACCACGCCGGAATCCCTCTATCTGCTGCTCACTTCCAAAACCGGCCAGAATATGCTGTGTACCGCCAAAGCCATCATCATCGACGAACTGCATGCACTGATCGACACCAAGCGAGGCGCCCACCTGATGTTCTCCCTGGCCAGACTGGATATCCTGTGCGGTGCACCGCTGCAGCGGATCGGCCTCTCCGCCACCATTGCGCCCCTTTCTCTGGCCGCCGAGTATCTGGCCCCGGAACCGGTATTCGTGGCCGCTCCCGCCATGCACAAAAAAATCGAGTTACAGATACTCGGTTCCTACGTGGATACCAGCAGACGGCGCCAAGATCCCGTCTGGCAGGAACTGTCCGAGCTTGTCTACAAATACTGCCAGGGAACCCGGAGCGTGATCGCCTTCGTGGAGGGACGCCGGTATGCGGAAAAGCTGGCATATTATGTAAATCAAATAGGCGGCCAGGATTTTGCCAGAGTCCATCACGGCAGTCTTTCCAAAGAACAGCGCGCCGAGACGGAACTGGCCCTGCGCGAAGGCCGGCTGCGGCTCCTGTGCGCCACCTCCTCCATGGAACTCGGCATCGATGTCGGTGAGATTGAACAGGTGCTGCAGGTGGGCTGCCCCCGTACCGTCTCCGGCACCATGCAGCGTCTGGGCCGGGCCGGACACAACCCGGGTCTTACCAGCATCATGTACCTTTTCCCCCGTACGGCGGCCGAGAGCGTGCTCTGCGGTATGACAGCCCAGATGGCCAAAGAAGGCCTTGTGGAAAAAACCAATCCGCCGCAGGGCTGTCTGGATATTCTGGCCCAGCATCTGGTATCCATGGCGGCTTTTAAAGGCTATGAAGTGGATGATGTGATGCGGCTGCTGCCCCGGGCATGGCCCTTCCGCGACGTGACGAAGGAGGATGTGGAAGCCGTGCTGCGGATGCTCTCCGGCGACTACGAACACAGACGGGACATTCCGGTCCGGCCAAGAATCCTCTACGACCGTCTCCACGGGCACGTGGAAGGAGACGGTTACAGCCGCATGCTGGCCATATCCGCCGGCGGCACTATTCCCGATAAGGGATTATATACGGTACGCACCGAAAGCGGCGTGAAGGTAGGGGAAGCAGATGAAGAATTCGTCTATGAGACCCGAATCGGCGACCGATTTATTCTGGGGGCTTTTGGCTGGAAAGTGCTTCATATCGGCCGGGACACACTGACAGTGACCCAGGCGCCGGCAGAAGGAGCGCGACTGCCCTTCTGGAAGGGTGAGATCAAAGGAAGAAGCAAAGAGACCGGCGAACATTTCGGCAGAATACTGCGCAGCCTGAAAGATGCCGCCCAGGAAGGCCGGATCAACAGTGCTCTCTCCGCCTTGGGACTGGATGAATCCGCCGCTGTGCTGGCCGGAGAATATCTGAAAAGGCAGATTGCCTCCACCGGCACGCTTCCTTCAGACAAGACCATCCTGGCGGAACATTTCCGAGACCAGTCCGGCAACAGCCAGCTGATGATCCACTCTGTCTTCGGCCGCCGCATCAACGCTCCCCTGTCCCTGCTGGCAGCCCGGCTGGCCGGGGACGAAATGGGAACGGAAGTAGGAAGCGTGGATGAAGAAGACGGCTTCCTGCTCTATTCCTATGACGACCAGTCCATGCCGGAAGGACTTCTGTCCCGCATTGACCCGGCTTCTTCAAAACGCATTCTCGGTGCCCTGCTTCCGGCTACACCCGTTTTCAACATGGCCTTCCGCTACAACTGCGGCCGTGCGCTGATGATGGGAGCCAAAGGCTCCGGACGGCATCCGCTTTGGATGCAGCGGCTGCGCGGCGCCGAGATGCTGGAGCAGGTGGTTCGGGAAAAGGATCACCCTTTGATCCGCGAAACAACCAAAGAATGCATGGAACAATTCTGGGATATACAGGGTGTCCGGGAAGTGCTGGAACAAATCCGGTGCGGCGGGATCGTGGTGCGGGAAGTCTACACCGACACTGCCTCACCCATGTCCCTGCCTTTGCAGTGGAGTCAGGAAGCGGCTGTCATGTACGATTATGCACCCACACCCAGGCGCATTCATGCCGCGGTGGAAGAAGCGCTCCAGCAGGAAAAAGAACTGCTGCTGCCTGGCCGCCGGGAGCTGGCTCAAACACAGGACAGAAGCAGACTCCCGGAAAATGAGAAACAGCTCCACTCACTCCTGATGACAGAAGGCGATCTGGCCGCAGGAGACCTGGATGTCCCTGTCCAATGGCTGGAAACGCTGGAACAGGAAGAGCGAATCCTTTACCTGGAACAGGGCCTCTGGATCGCCGCCGAACACCAGGAAGACTACCGGAAAGCGTTGGAAGAAAACGATCAGGAAGCATGTCTTGCCATCCTGCGCCGAATGCTCCGCTACCGCGGCGGCGCAGAGGCCTGGCAGGCTGCCGGACGCTACGGTTGGAGCACGGAGGCCGCCGAAGCGCTGCTGCAGGAGCTGTGTCGCCGCAAAGAAGCCGTCTGCCATAGGTCCGCTGCCGCAGAATCCACAAACGCAGTCTACTATCATGCACAGCTCTACAAACGTGCCCGCACAAAGACACTGAAAAACCGCCGGGAAGAAATATCCACCTGTCCTCCCGCCTCCTACGCTTCCCTGCTTCTTTCCCGCGTCAGCCGCACGGCGCCGCCGGAAGAAGCCCTTTCCCATGCGCTCTCTTCTCTCGCCGGGACGCCGTTTCCCGCTGCCGCCTGGGAAGATCAGCTGCTGCCTCTGCGGGTCAAAGGTTATCGGGAAAACCTGTTGGACAGTTTTCTGGCAAAGGGGGAATATTTCTGGCATATGGAAGACGGCCGAATCCGATTTGACCGCACCGATGAGATAGACTGGGAAGGCACTGCCGCAGGCCTGAGACTGTCGCCAGAGACAGCTTCCGTAGAAGAACTGTGTTGTAAGCCGGAACCGGCTTCCGCAGAAACGCTGTCCGAAAAGGAAATAACCGTTATAGAAACGCTCTCCCGCCGGGGAGCCAGCTTCATGCAGGCGCTGAACAACGTACTACCCGGCGAATCACCCTACGACACCCTGCTCTCCCTGATGGAAAAAGGTCTCGTATGCGCTGACAGCTTCCTGCCCGTGCGCCAGTGGCAGAATCGGGAAAAGATCAAAAAATCCGCTGCCAGACAGCGGATAGGTGCAAAGGTAAAAGCTCTGAATGCCGGACGATGGGATCTGGTTCGACCGCTGCGCCCCCTGACCATTCAGGAGCAGATGGACCGATGTTTTGACCGCTGCCTGATCCTGTGCCGGGAAACCGCCGCATTCTGCGGCCTGTCCTGGTCCGAAGCCCTGTCACGCCTGCGTGTTCAGGAGTATACCGGGCAGGTACGCAGGGGCTATTTCGTGGAAGGCTTTTCCGGCGCACAGTTCATCCGCAAAGATGATTTCGGCGGTATCACAGCCCGGCTGCTTCATCCTGTCCAGGAGCTGATCTGGATCAACGCCGCAGACCCCCTGCAGCCCTGGGGCAAACTTCTTCCCCACACTGCAGGCCTCTCCTTCGCCAATCTGCCCGGCACCGCCGTTGCACTTCGCGGGGGCCTGCCGATCATACTCTTCGAGCGACAGGGCAGAGTGCTTCGTGTCTTTGACGCCTCCTGCCTGACAGAAGCGCTGCAGCTTTTTACAGAAGAATACCGCCAGGGCCGTATTTTTACCGGCAGGAAACGGATCGTTGTAAAGGAATATCCTGCTGAGGCGTCAAAGACGCTGGCAGAAAGCGGGTTTATAAGAGAGGCCCTGGATTATACACTGTATCGATAAGACAAAGCCGAAGTCAGGCCAACGCCCGCCTGGCTTCGGCCACAATCTCCCTGTCAGTCCGGTATATGCTGTACTCACTCATAGCCGGAAGTCCCATGGGCACGCCTTCCCTGCGATAGCGCATCCCACTGTCTATGATCTTCTTGGCAGACAGATGAAAAGCGGTAATATCCGTCTGCTCCCGGAATTTCCTGATCACTTCCGGCGTCACGCCTGCTCCCGCCATGATCTGCGGCTTTCTGTCCTGTCCCTGCACCTTCTCTGCATCCTCATGAAAACAATCCGTCCGCCGCCCTTCTTCCCTGTCAAAACGCCCCGTCTGCAGGCTGCACAGCTTCTTAAGCAGCGGCATCCCTGCCAGACAGTCACTCTCCTGTCCGGATGTCAGGATCGTATCGATTCCCAGCTCCCACGCCTGCTCATAGGTTCGTACCGGATCCGCACACACATCGAAGGCGCGGTGCAGTGTGACCTTCAAGTCCCCGGCAGCATCCATCAGTTCCCGCATCTGTTCCATGTGAAGACTGCCGTCTTCTTTCAGACAACCAATCACGACACCTTCCGCCCCGGCCTCCCTGAAAAGCTCCACTTCCCGTCTGATGATTCGAAACTCATGATCCGTATAGAGAAAATCACCGAAACGGGGCCGCAATAACACTCTCACCGGCAAGTCACAGCACGCCTTCACCTGCTCAAACAATGCCAGGCTCGGAGACGTGCCGCCAATGATCAGACCGGCACACAATTCCAGACGGTCCGCACCGCCCTCCTTCGCCGCCAGAGCGGACTCCACACTGTCAACGCAGCATTCCAGGGTGTACTTTGCCGCCTCTTCACAATTCTGATAACCAGTTATATTTTTGGTGTTCATATTCACGTCTCCTTAATACCGCTCCGTCTGCCATATCACTGCTCCGGAACCACAATATACTTTCCTTCCGCACGCAGTGCAGGATCCGCCAGCACATTTTCCAACTCCGCAAGCCCGATCGTCCTGCAGACCATGCTCTCCACATCCAGCCGCCCGGAATCGATCAGCTGCAGCGCTCTGTGCTGTGTATGCGGATTGATGTAAGACGCACGAAGCGTCAATTCCTTCTGAAAGATCTGGAAAGGCCTGACCGCGATCTGCGCATCCGGTTTGGTCAGACCGAACATCATCACCGTACCTTTCTTCCCGGCCAGGTCAATGGCCTGCTCCATGGTAGCGGGAAGTCCTGCACACTCGATCACCGTGCGAATCCAGGTCATCCCCTCCTCTTCCAGACGTGCTTTCACATCTTCCTGTAAAGGATCGATACACACATCAGCTCCCAGCTTTCTTCCCATATCACGCTTCTTTGCCACCGGTTCAAGCAGAGCCACCCTGGCCGCGCCTGCCAGCTTCGCCAACTGCAGCATCAAAAGCCCGATCATGCCGCCGCCGATGACTACCACCTGATGTCCAGGCTCAATACCGCACATATCAATACCGTGCAGACAGCACGCCACCGGCTCCGCCATCGCTCCCTGCAGGAAGGTAGTATGTTCACCCAGAAGGTATACCTGGCCCGCATCCACCACACAGTATTCCGCGAAACCGCCATTTTTCGTCGTCCCATATCCTACCATATGTTCACAGAAATGTACCTGCCCGTTCCGACAGAAATCACAGTCCCCACAGTAACCATTCGGATCGATGCACACCCTGTCGCCTGCCTGAAACCGCTCCACATCACTGCCCACCGCAGCAATGACGCCCGCAAACTCATGTCCCAGAATCGTAGGCGGCTGCACCTCCGCCGCTCCTTTATCGCCCTCATAGATATGCACATCCGTACCGCAGATACCACAGGCTTTCACCTGAATCAGCACTTCACCCGGTCCCGGTACAGGTGTCTGTCTCTCCTCCACACGCAGATCATGTGTTCCATAAAAAACTGCACTTCTCATTCTTTCCTCCATTCCAAAACGTTGTACGCTTACATCATGTCCGTACCCACCTCAGCCACAACACGACTTTCCATCGTTCATACCTGTACCTCCATGTCTTCTCCGACACAAATTCTCATGAAAGTACGATACAGGTTTCCTTTTCTTCATGATAATAGTATTGTACGTAAATCCATTTTATCTGTCAATGACATTTAATATACGTGCCGGAAATATGACAGTTGTAACATACGCTTCGTCTTCCACTCCCCAAAAAGTCCTTCTTTGACGGATTGCACTTAAAAAATACCACGTCATGTATAGAAAATACTTACAAGGCCACTCTAATGTTGTATGATAAGAATAGGTTTTGTTCTATTGGGCCTCTTACACATCGCATATGATGGGAAAGGAAAAACTATGAACCAAGACAAAAAAGATAAAATTTCGGAGCATTTACGCACAATAGCGGCACAGGAAGGCATATCGGAATGCGAAGTCCGAAACGAGATTGCCTACGCGGTTTCCCTTGCCCTGAAAAGCAGCGATCCCAAGATTCAGAACTTTTGGAAAAAAATCCCCTGTAAAGGTACCAGCCCTACCATCGAAGAAATCATAGACTTTATAGTAACCGGTATCGCAACACAGCACTAAAAAAGGAAGCCCGGCAAATTCCATTCTTATTTTTTTCATATTAAACTATAATTATAATAATATTGAAGACTATCCATTCTCTGCTGTAACTCTTACCAATTTCGGACATTCATCAACTCCCAGGCCTTCTTTCGGCCATGTTGTCAGACCTTTTACCTTCCTGCCAAATCCTTATCCTGCTCTGCCTGCCGCTTGACGGGCCGCATGGCCATCCATACTAAGAAAGTCTATGACTTTCTTAGTAATAAGGCTGTCGTAAAATCAGCCCATCTCACAATACCCTATCTTTTGTTTATGAAAATGTGCTATATTACGACAGCCCTGCAAAAGGATTTTCTGCAGATATCCGGTTCTTTTTCTAATTTTTGATCATCCGTGACATGTATGCAAACACCCGGTCTACAAATTGATTTTTCTGCTCTTTATTGCAGTTTGCCATGAAATAATCCACGTCAAAATCATTTTTCAGACAGGTACCTATGATCAGATAAGTAGGATCAATCCCATATTTATGATACAAGATCAATAGCTTATCCGCTGACAAACCTGTTGCACCGGATTCATATTTTCGATAATGCTCTTCCGATACACCAAGCGACACGGCAATTTCTGCCTGTGTCCGGCCAAGACTATTCCTCGCTTCCCTCAACCGTTTTCCTACCTGAATGTTTGCTTCTTTCCTGCTATCATCCATGATTTTCACCTCCCTTTAGAAAATCATAGCAATACACAGGCAAAACATACAGAATATATATTGACCAACGTGCGGTTATTTTATACTCTGTTTCCATTTTACCGCGCTTTTGTAACTATTATTGTAGATTTGTTACAAAACAGACATTAAGATCCATCAAAACCTATTGCTTTTTTGATACACAGTGCTATAATAAAGTACATGGAAGCATAGCTCAGCCGGGATGAGCGTTCGCCTCACACGCGAGAGGTCATGGGTTCGAGCCCCATTGCTTCCACGATCATAAAACTCCAGCATTTACATTGGATTGTTAATCATCCATATAAATGCTGGAGTTTTTAATTCTTTCCTGATTTTCTGTTTTCTTTTTACGCAACCTTCCCATATCGAATCCGGGAAGGTCAGCGGCTCTTTAATAAGCACACCATCTCAATTTCATCCGTAAACGGAAACATATCCACCGGCGTCATCTCCGCCACCTGGTATCCGGCTTTTCCGCCGGACTTCCCGCTCTCCCTGCGCAGTGTCCCTCCACGTGTCAGATATTGCAGATCCCTTGCCAGTGTCTCCGGATTACAGGATATATAGACGATCCTCGCCGGTCTCAAGCGCAAAACGGCATCCAAAAACGCTTCCGTGCTCCCGCTCCTTGGCGGATCCATAAAGACCACATCCACCTTTTGTCCTGACTCGGTAAGCTGCACCATAAACCTGCCCGCATCGTTCTGATAAAAGTCAGCATTCCTGATCCCGTTACATCTGGCATTGACCACCGCATCCCGCATCGCCGCCTGATTCAGCTCCACACCAATCATTTTCTTTACATGCCCCGCAGCAGCCAGGCCGATCGTCCCAATACCGCAATAGGCATCGATCACAGTCTCCCGCCCCGTCAGCGCTGCATATTCCAGCGCTTTACCATACAATTTCTCCGTCTGGACGGCATTAACCTGATAGAAGGATTTTGAAGAAATACGGAATGTCCTGCCGCACAAAACGTCTTCAATATAACCCTTACCATAAAGAACCTGCTCCTTCTCCCCCAGAACCATACTCGTCTGCTTATTATTGACATTCAGGAGTATCGTTGTGATCTCAGGATGTAGTTTACATAACGCATTTACAAAATTCTTCTTCGACGGCAGGATCGGAGATCCCAATACCAGCACCACCATGATCTGACCCGTCGCATGTCCCACCCGCACAAGCACATGCCGTAACAGACCATACCCTGTATCCTCATCGTATGCCTTTAACTTAAAAGACTTCGCCAGCTGCCGGATGGATCCAATAATTGCATCTGCTCTGCGGTCCTCTAACAGGCACTCTTCTACCGGTACCACATGATGTGTGCCCTCCTGATAGATTCCCGATACAATCCCTCTTCCTTTCTGGAAATCGAAGACAGCATGTACCTTATTGCGGTAATGCTCCGGTTCCTCCATGCCAATAATCTGGTTCACTCTGCCATATGACTTTAACAGCTTCTCCACGGTCTTCTGTTTCTTCTTAAGCTGCTCCGCATAGGATAAGTCAAGGTACTGACATCCGCCGCATTTTCTCTCTGCCGGACACTTGTTTGACCTTATGGGTCTTCCACTCTGTTTCACGCTTTTCTCCTCTTCCACTCACAAAACTATATTCAGGCAAAAAATGAACTGACCGCCAAACGTTAGATTTTGAGGTCTAACTTTTAGGGTCAGTTCGATATTACAGATGCTCCTGCTTCAAATCCTGCCTCTCTTACCTTCACACCACACCCAGTTTCACACTGTCCATGCCTTCCACCAGATCCTTGGCCAGCACACTGTCGGCTTCATTGATCCGAATTGTAAAGACACTTTTCTCCGGACGGATCTCGTGAAATAATCTATCCCACAACCTCTTCTCCTGCCACTCTATAAAAAAAGATATACGGTTCGTCACCAGCAGCTTTTCCAGCTTGTCTTTGCTTTCCATACCATATACTTTACAAAACGCAATCTCATGATTAAAAAATAATGCATTAAAGTTAAGTGCCGCCATGTCCCTTCCCCCATAAAACTAATTTATGTCTCTTGCGTCCGCCTTGACCGACCCAATTCTCATTGTCAGCTTATGAATAGCTTTATGTTAACTTATACGGCAATTATATACTATACATCACCTTAAAATCAACCTTTTTTGACATTTTCTACAATTTCACCAAATATTTATGTTAATCACTCTACCCAGGACCGATTCATTCTGTCTAACCAGTACTCCCGGCGGCTTTTAAACTGCTCATTGAGCCACTGCCTTGCCTGCTCAACCCCTTCCGCTGAGAGTGAAACATCCAGGGTCTCCTTCAGATTTTCCGGCGTCTTGAGCAGATTTAACGGTTCCGGCCAGATCGTCACCCTGATAATATCTTCTTCCCCGGCACTGCACTTCCTGAGCATATAGCGCATGCCTTCCATACTGCCGGAATATTCTTCCTTCTTAATGTAATTCAATGGATGAAACGTTTCTTTCTCTAACAAAATCTTACCTCTCGTCCTCTGACAATCCTGCCTGATACTCCGCTGTTGCTGCTGCGTTGGTCATGAAACAAAAAGGATATTAAAAAGCGCCGTTTTCTCATGCTGCAAACGGCGCTTCATATCGGAATGACAAGACTTGAACTTGCGACCTCTACTTCCCTAAAGTAGCGCTCTACCACCTGAGCCACATCCCGAAAACATTTACAATTATAACCAATCAGAGGAAAAAAAGCAAGCCTTTTTTTAAAATTTTCAGGAATGTGCAAGTCGTGTCCCGTCCCTGCCATCCACTCAGATCCCGTCTGTTTCCAAAGCTCTGCAAAACGCCCGATCAAATAACGGATTTTCCTTTTTCAGGGAGCGCAGTCTGCCCTTCCTGTTTAAGAAACAGTGCTTACTGCTTCCTGTGGTCCTCAGTTCACCCGACGCCTTATCCACAACCCTGTAAGACAGTTCCAATGTCACACCGTTGTAGCTTTCAACTTTTGGAAAAATCTCCACCACATCACCGAAATGTACCATGGATTTGTAGGTGCAGTGCACTTCCAAAACGGGGCTGATGATCCCCTCTTTCTCCATTCCGGCATAATCTACGCCAATCTCATTCATATACCAGATCCGCGCAGACTCAAACCACCTGATATAATTGGAATGATGAATGATCCCCATCTGATCCGTCTCATAATACTGTGCCTGGTGCTCGTAACCTTTCATAACAAACCTCTCATGATTAAAATTGGCATCCTCTTCCAGCCTTTACAAATTCTGCTGTCTCTCTGCCAGAACCTGCAGCAGATATTCCCAGACTCTGCCCACAGAATCAATGCTGAGACTCTCTTCCGTAGTGTGTACATCGGACATGTCCGGTCCTATGGAAACACAGTCAAGCCCCGGGATCTTCGCCGCCAGCAGGCCGCATTCCAGCCCCGCATGAATCGCCTGCAGCTGCGGCTTACGTCCATACATCCTCTCATAGACCACAGACAGCCTGTCGCGCAGCGGAGACTCCTTCCGATATGCCCAGCCCGGATAAGCGCTTCTTACCTGCACTGATGCTCCTGTCTTCCGGGCAATCTCCTTCATCCGCTCACACAGTTCCTCTTTCTCCTGATCAATGGAGCTTCTCACCGCATAACCAAGCTGCAGCATCTCCCGATCAAGAACCATAATTCCAAGGTTCAAAGATGTCTGCACCAGTCCTTTCACATCGTCACTCATGGCAATGATACCATCGGGCAGTGAGGTCAGGCAGGACAGCGCCTGTTCCGTACAGATCGGCGTCAGACACTCTTTTGGCTCCATTTGTCTGCCATTACGGTATAGTTCTCCCATTTTTTCTGTCTTTTCTGTATCAAACTTATTATTGTCGGAATTGTCTGCGCGATTTTCCTGTAGAAGATTCTTATCCGACCCTATTTCCATGCACAAAACGCAAAAATCCCGATCCGTATCCTGCAGTTCCTCTTTAATCTCGTCCCTTTCTCTCCCGATTCTGTCAAGCACCTGCTCCTTCTCCTCTTCCATCACTACCAGCACAGCACTCGACTCCCGCGGAATAGCATTATCGGCCTGCCCGCCCTGCAGCGCAGCCAGACGAACCGTGCTTCCCTCTGCCGCTGCCATCAAAATCCGGCCCAGCAGGCAGTTGGCATTCCCCCGGCCCTTGTCAATCTCCGAACCGGAATGACCGCCCTGCAGTCCCTGAACCTTAATTTCCAGAATCCTTGTTCCCTCCGCCATAATCGGTTCCCACTGCAACGGAATCTGCACGTCTACCCTTGCACCGCCAGCACAGCTGGTGATGATGACGCCTTCCTCTTCGTTGTCCAAATTAATCAGCTGTCTGCCGCGCAGCATGGACAGATCGATGTTTTTTGCACCTGTAAGCCCGGTTTCCTCCTCAGTAGTCACTACCATCTCCAAACGTGGATGTCTGATATCCTGCGCATCCAGCAGCGCCAGAATATAGGCAACCGCAATCCCGTCATCACCGCCAAGACTTGTCCCTTCCGCACATACTCTGCCGTCTCTTATGCACAGACGAAGCGGATCTTTCTTCATGTCGATCTCACAGTCCGGCTTCTTCACAGTGACCATATCCATATGTCCCTGCAGGATATATGGAGCCTCCTGCTCATACCCGGGAGCTGCCTCCTTTATGATAATAATATTATGAGACGCATCCTGAATACAGGTAAGGCCACGATCCCCGGCAAATTTCTTTAAATAATCGCTGATCTGTTTCTCGTTACCGGATCCCCGCGGAATACGGCTGATCTCCTCAAAAAAGCGAAATACGCCTGCCGGTTTTAATCCATCTAATACACCCATGTCTTCTCCTCCAGGATATTGAAAGAAGAGACAGAATTCCTCATCCCATCTCTTCCGCATTTTCTTATTATTTAAATTTCCGATCGTTTATTCTATTTCTGATTTGCCTTTGCAATCTCTGCAAGGGAAGCAAATCCTGCCGCATCGTTGACAGCCATTTCCGCCAACATCTTTCTGTTCATCTCAACACCGGCATTTTTCAGGCCATACATAAATCTGCTGTAAGACAGCCCGTTCATTCTTGCCGCTGCATTAATACGTGCAATCCACAGCTGTCTGAACTGACGCTTTTTCTCTTTTCTTCCAGCATAAGAAGAGGTCAGCGCTCTCATTACGGACTGCTTCGCTACTCTATACTGTTTGGATCTTGCGCCTCTGTATCCTTTCGCAAGCTTTAATACTCTGTTATGTTTCTTTTTAGCGTTTACACCGCCTTTAATTCTTGCCATGTCTATTTTCCTCCTTATGACTTCAAACTTCCCGTCATGCCGCTTTGCAGCACAGACAATTCTACGAAATCTGCCGATTTCAGTATGAGTCTGGATTTCCTGAATGACTTATCCCGCCATCAGGAAAATCTGCTCATGCTCCTACAGATACGGTAAAATCTTCTTCATATTCTTAACATTCGTTGCATCCGTCATAGCAGGCTTTCTGAGATTTCTCTTGGTCTTAGCACTCTTCTTCGTTAAGATATGGCGTTTATAAGCTTTATTTCTTTTCAGTTTACCTGTCCCGGTTACTTTAAAACGTTTTGCAGCCGATCTGCTTGTCTTCATTTTTGGCATGTTAACATTCCTCCTGTGCTATATTCTTCAATTATGAGATATCAGTCTGAGACAACAAACTAAGATATCAGTTTATTTCAACTAAGCAGCTAACGCTTCTCAGCCAAAAACATGGTCATACTCCGGCCTTCCACCTTCGGCGCCTTATCCACAACCGCAACATCGGCAAGCGCCTGTGCGATATCATCCAGGATATGCTTACTGTTATTCATATGCGCCATCTCGCGTCCACGGAAACGGAGCGTGATTTTCACCCTGTCACCCTTGGTGATAAATTTCCTGGCAGCATTCACCTTCGTGTTCAGGTCATTGGTGTCGATATTGGGAGACAGACGAATCTCCTTGATCTCCACAGTCTTCTGTTTCTTTCTGGCTTCCTTCTCTTTTCTTGTCTGTTCGTACTTGAACTTGCCGTAATCAACAATCTTACAGACAGGCGGCTTTGCTGTAGGTGCGATCTTCACCAGATCCACACCGGCCTCCTCCGCCAGCTTCATGGCATCCCTGGTCGGCATAACGCCAAGCTGTTCGCCATTCTCTCCGATCACGCGCACTTCTCTGTCTCTAATCTGTTCGTTAATGAATAAATCGCTAATGGTTCTACCCTCCATACCCATAAAAAATAAAGTGGATAGCATATCTATCCACTTATCAGCTCATTTCAAACGAACTACGCCTGCATGACTACTCTACCACAATAGCAGACATTACAGCGTAAATCCTGAAATATGAACACTTGCGAACCCAATCGTTGCAAGGCGAGAGTGGATACTCTGCTTGATTTTCAGTCCTATGCTATCGCATCTCTAATAAATTAACACAGGATCGCCCCCGTGTCAACTATAAATTTATACTTTGAAGAAGTTTTTGCAGCCGGTTTCATTTGCTGATCCCACCCTTCTCACTTTACCGTGATCGTTGCTGCGCTTGCTTCGTATAGTTCCATATAATCATATTCGCTGGTCTGCGAGTAAGTGATCATATAGCTTTTGTCCGCATTGATGGCATACTGCAGCTGGGTGATCTCCACTCCGCCTACCGTATAATGGCAGAGAATACGAAATGCCGGGTAGCCACTGATCCTGATCTGCTCAAAAGCATCAACAACAATTTCCACATCCTCATCATAAGACGCCTTCAGATCCGCCGCCATCTGCTCTGCAAAGGCTTCCTCTGACAAAAGCTGCAGGGCGATATCCTCTTCCATCACCGCATAATAGATTGTGGACGCATCGATCGGATAGCGCTTCCGCACATACAGATTTGCCACTTCCTCCGATTCCGCAAACCCCTCCGGGATATCGAAACTGCATCCGGTGGTAGTACGCCTGTCTTCCATCACCGAGAGATCCATATTCTCTTCTTCCAAAAGCTCCTCCGTCAGTTCCCTGCGAGTCTCCTCGTCAATTTCCATCTGCTCTCTCGCCTCTTTATTCCACGGCCCGGACTGCTGCGCTGTCTCCTCTACGGAATTTTGATCCTTTTCTTCCTTTGCCGCTGTTCCTGCCGTCTCTGCAGTGTCTGTCGTTCCTGCTGTCTCCTCCGCATCCTGCGTCTCCTCTGGCATATTCTCTTCTGTCTGTGCCTCTGCACCTGTATGTACTGACTCATCTTCACCGCATCCAGCCAAAAGCAGCATTGTGCACACTCCAGCCAAAAACAGCAAAAACAACCTGTGTTTTCTGCTCTTCACACTTTCCCTCCATTAATCTCTCTGTCAGCCGCATTTTCTGCCTGCTCCCTGTCAGCCGCAGACGCCTCAATAAGATCCGGACATCTGCAGCAGCCGGGAACCCTGAAAACACTTCTTCTTTACATCTCTTTAAAAGTCGAACATTCTGTTCCGGCACTGCTGTTTGCACCACCGCCCTTGATATCTACATGCTCTGCATGACACTTATAATTACTATTATACACACATCTGACCGCTTCGCAATCAATGCTGATCGTCCTGCAGGGATGTTCCAGCGAACTTGTATAGGAATCATCTCTCTTCTGCGCAAAACTCTCACAGCATGTATCGTTACAGCAGTCCGCATGTTTGCCGCCCACCATGATATCGCCCTTGCAGCAGCACTTATCTTTATTGTAGGAACAATTGTCTACGCCACATTTTAATTCTGCCATAATAACCTCCTGCTCTCGGCATACTGCCTCCTATGATCACAGCAGAAGAATCCGAAAAACTTCCACTGCACTACACTGTTATTATGGCCTCAAATAGAAATCTTATACAGATTAAACCAATATCGCTCCAGCAGATAACTGCCCGTCTCCTCAATCTGCAGTCCATCCGCTTCCCACTCCTTCACAATATCGTCACGACTGTTAAAGCTGCCAAGGAACCAGACTGTCCTCCCTTTCTCACACCAACTCCGCAGCACATCAGTCCCTTCCACCGTCCCAAGGGGCCTGATGATATCCTGGATCAACGTTTCAGGTATACCGCACCAGAGATAACTGTCAATTCCCTCCGGCAGATAATATGCCGTCACAGCCTGCAGCTGATCGAAATTATAGAGAACAACATCTTCCGGTGCAATGGAAGACAACGCCTCCTCCGTCTCGTTCATCAGCAGGATCTTATACTCCTCTTCTCCCATAAAAGCGCGATAATCTCGCAGCCCGATGATCACAATACCTGTTATGACGCCCAACAGAAGGCCGCGCTTCATTCTATTCCTGCCGCGTACATTTAACAGCGCCATACTCCACAAATTGTCCAATCCTGTCGCAAAACTCAGCCAAAAGCATCCCATCGCCGGGATCATATAGCGATACACAAAAATCGGCCGTAACAGCACGGAGACAATAACCCCAAACAATACAAGCCCGGCCAGCACGCCGCTACCCGCTGTCACGAAGACCGCCTGTGCAGGTAAACCGGTTCGAAACCAGGCATCCGGACGGACGGAAGCCGCTGTCCGTCCGGATATAGAAGCGCCTGTCTGCGCCGGGATATTATTGCTCTTTTTGCCACATTCTCTCCTGTGATAGGAGAGTTTTGCCATACAAATTATACTGCAGATGATTACCGACGCGTAGATTCCTGTCATCCCAACAGCCAGCACCACGTTCAGCGTATCATTCGTAAAAGCAGGTTTCATCAGAAACTTCACGCACCCGCCAAAGGTCCGCCAGCTGAGCGGCAAAATCCAGTAATTGGCATTGACTGCCGTCACCTGACGGTACAGGGCAACAAGCCAGGGAGTATACCCGGCCGCAGCAGCAGCCACCCAGAGAATCCATTCCCGAATCCTGCTCCGGTCTCTGCGCAGCAGCTCAAACAGTACATACAGAAAGACCATGACTGCCGCCACCGCTGCAAAATACTGGGTATAGGCGGCCGCCAGAGCATAGCAGGCCATCGCCGCACCGTGCAGTTTCTGACTCTGAGCACTGATCTTCTGACGCATCCCCTTGGCTCTGTCGGCACCGCCGCTCTCCTCGTCTTTCGGCACATCCACTGCCCCATATACGGCTGCGGGAAGTCTGCCGTGGCGACGCTCTTCCTCGTCCTCCGGTCCCTGCACCGCTCCGTATCCGTGCAGAAAAGCCGCCGTCACAAACAGAAGCGCCCAGCTGTACATCCGCACTTCCACCGTATAACCGCTCAGCTGCGGCATGGAGACCACACAGAACAGGAATACGCCCCCGGTAAAAATCCCGAATCTTTTCCGGATAAAAGTCACACTGTAGAGCAGCAATACAAAATAAGGCAGCACCGAGACCATTTTGGCCGCGGCGACGGCGTGCACGCCCGGCAAAATCAGTTTACATAAGTCCACGAAGAACTTGGTGATCATATAGTACAGCGGCGGGTGCACATCCCGCGCCGTCAGCTCCACCAGCTCTCCGTAAGAATGACCGATCATTCCCACGGTAAAGAGCTCGTCATACCAGATATCATTGCTGAAACACAGCATAAGGCTCCTGCCAAGCAGTACCACGCTGATGCCAGGCAGGAGATATCCCAGGATATCCCTGCCCGGCGCATAAGCGTTCCTGCCATTCCGGTGCCCCATGGTGCGCCCGGCATCACCGTTTAACGGCATCCCTTTATTTCTTCTCATCCTGAGGCACTTCCTGTCTGATCTCCTTCGTCCGGATCTCCTTACAGATCTGGTCGATAAACGCCTGCAGCGGCTTCACGCCCTCGTCGCCCGCATAACGGCTTCTCACAGACACGGTCTTATCCTCCGCCTCCTGCGCGCCGACCACCAGCATATACGGCACCTTGGCAAGCCGGGCCTCCCTGATCTTAAAGCCGATCTTCTCGGAACGGTTGTCACAGGTCACATCAATATCATTCCGTGCCAGCTCCTTTCGCACTTCTTCCGCATAATCCTCATATTTCTCAGAGATCGGCAGGATACGCACCTGTTCCGGACAGAGCCAGGTCGGGAATTTACCCGCATATTTCTCGATCAGCCACGCCAGTGTCCGCTCATAGCAGCCCAGTGACGTCCTGTGAATGATGCAGGGCCGTACCTTGTCGCCGTTCTGGTCGATAAAATACATATCGAACTGCTCCGCCAAAAGCGCATCCCACTGGATCGTGATCATGGTATCCTCTTTGCCGTATACATTCTTCGCATTGATGTCCACCTTCGGCCCGTAGAAAGCAGCCTCGCCCACATCCTCCACGAAGGGCAGATCCAGTTCGGTAAGGATATTGCGGATATGCTCTTCTGTCTCATTCCAGACCGCAGGCTCCCCGATATATTTGCCCGGATTCTCCGGATCCCACTTCGACAGATGCCAGGTGATATCGCCCAGCAGCCCCAAGGTTGACATAACATATTTTGCCAGTGCGATACAACCCTTAAATTCCTCCACCATCTGATCCGGTCTCACTACCAGATGGCCCTCCGAGATCGTGAACTGGCGCACACGGGTCAGGCCGTGCATCTCGCCCGAGTCCTCATTTCTGAAAAGTGTGGAAGTCTCACCGTAACGGATCGGCAGATCCCGGTAAGAATGCTGCGTATTTTTATAGCAATAATACTGGAAGGGACAGGTCATGGGACGCAGGGCAAACACTTCTTTGTCCTTCTCCTCGTCACCCAGCACGAACATACCTTCCTTATAGTGATCCCAGTGGCCGGACATTTTATACAGGTCGCTCTTCGCCATCAGCGGCGTCTTCGTTCTCACATAGCCCCACTCTTTGTCCTCCAGATCCTCGATCCAGCGCTGCAGCTTCATCACCATCTTCGTGCCTCTTGGCAAAAGCAGCGGCAGTCCCTGCCCGATCACATCCACTGTAGTGAAAAGCTCCATCTCACGCCCCAGCTTGTTGTGATCCCGGCGCTTGATGTCCTCCAGATGTTCCAGATGCGCCTCCAGCTCCTCTTTTTTCTGAAATACCGTGCCATAGATACGCTGCAGCTGCGCCTTATTGGAATCGCCACGCCAGTATGCCATAGAGGAAGAGATCAGCTTGTAGGCCTTGATATTCTTCGTGCTCATCAGATGCGGGCCGGCACACAGATCCACGAAGCCGCCCTGGTCATAGAAAGAAATCTCCGCGTCCTCCGGCAGATCCTGGATCAGTTCCACCTTGTAAGGCTCTCCCTTTTCTTCCATAAATTTGATTGCTTCCGCTCTGGGCAGGGTAAACCTCTCGATCCTGTGGCCTTCCTTGATGATCTTCTTCATCTCCGCTTCCAGCTTATCCAGATCCTCCCTGGAAAAAGGAGCCGCATCAAAGTCATAGTAAAATCCGTCCTCGATGGCCGGCCCGATCGTCACCTTGGCCTCCGGGAAAAGCCTTTTTACCGCCTCCGCCAGAATATGCGATGTGGTATGCCGAAGCACTTTAAGCCCCTCCGGATCGCTGGCTGTCAGAATATTCAGACTGCAGTCTTTGTCGATCACGGTCCGCAGATCCTCCACGACACCGTCCACCTCACCGGCACAGGCCGCTCTGGCCAGCCCTTCCGAAATATCATGGGCGATATCATAAATGCTCATCGCCTGTGCATACTCTTTACTGGATCCGTCTTTTAATGTAATTTTCATGATTCCCTCTCTCCTTTGCTTTTCCTGTTTTCTTCTGCTCTTCCAGCTGTCACCTGCTTTACAGCTTTCATGCCGCTTTCTTTCATGCAGCTTTCATATCTCTTTCATTTCTTTCTGGTGTTTCTTTCCTGCAAACTCCTTTTGTACATTCAGACCGGTCAGCAATTGCCTACGCCGCTGTCGTCCAAAGTACCGCTGTTTCCGCAGTTATTTCCGTTATTGTTCCCATTATTGCTGAACACGCTGATGCCATGTGTAAATGGAGCAGACAGTAACCCGATGCAGATTCCTGCAAGCAGCAGGATCGTCCCGATCAAAACAAAGTCCAGTCTGGTCAGTGTCAGCTCTCCTCTTGCAAGTTCAGTTGCCTTTTGTCTTACTTCCGTCGTCGTCATGCCTTGTTTCCTCCTTTTCCTTTCCAACAGGTTCTTGAATTGTTGTTCCGCTGCTCTTCCGGTTTCTCTTTGTACAGGTTGTGCATGTTCTTATTTGCATATGTTCTTAATTTGCATATGCTCTTATCTGCATCATACATGCCTGCCTTCGCAGTCCTGTCCCGTTTTCTCCTTAAAATGTGGAAAATAAAAAATCCCCCTGCACTGCCAGTACGACAATGCAGAGGACGTATCTACTTTACGCGGTTCCACCTCGCTTGTTCCGTGCGCTGATCACGACTTACCGAAACCTCTCATTTGACTGTAACGTGAGTCAACGGGCCGGATTGGGGCCACTCAGAGTCAGTTTTCAAATGCTTCCGGCAAAGACGCTTGCAGCACAGGGCGTCTCTCTCTGTTACGTTCCACATCCTACTCTTCTCGTCAACGTGTTGTGATTATTCTTTGTCTGTCTTATTCGTATTCTATGCCAGGCGGCCGGAAAAGTAAAGAGTCTTTCTGCTTTTTCCCAAAAATTTGTATCCGCTCAAGGTTCTTCGTTCAAAAGCGTCTCCTCGATGATACGCGCCGCGCAGGCTATGATGCCCGGACACGGTCTGGATGCATAGTATTCCGGCGTGCGGATGGACGGCTTCGCGCTCTCCTCCATGCCTTCCTCCAGCCCCAGAAGTTCCCTGCATACGACAGTACCATACTCTTCCCGAAAACGGGAGCTCATCTGCCGCACCAGCGCATAAATATGCTCCTTGGCCTCTTCGTCATGCGGATCGGCATTGCCCTCTTTCAGCCCGGCCAGCATGGCCATGGATGACACTGCCCCGCACACTTCCCGCATTCTGCCCACTCCCGCTCCCATGGCGCTGGACATCCGAAGCGCCGTCTCCCGATCCATGCCGAAACAGTCCGCATAGGTCGAAAAGACAGACTGTGCACAGTTATACCCTTCCGCAAAAGTCGCAGCCGCACGCTCTACACGGGATTCAAATTCCTTCTTTTCCATATATAAACCTGATCCTGTATCTGTTCTTGTCCTGCTTACTATCCAGTATTACCACATGCTTACTGATCATGCATGCCGGCTGTGTTACTCTTTGCGCATTGATCATGTACAGCAACAGTATTATTCTTTACCCATTGATCATGCAGATCGACAGTGTTACTCTTTACCCATTGATCATGCAGATCGACAGTGTTATTATTTTACATTCCTGCCGCAACACTTCTTATACTTCTTGCCGCTGCCACAGGGACAGGGATCGTTCGGGTATACCTTGGGCCCCTTGTGGATCGTGGTGGACTCCTTCTGTTCCTTATACAGAGCCTTCCTCGTATCCTCGTCGAAGATATCGTTCCACTCTTCCAGATTATATAACCAGTCAGCACCCGCCGCTACCATATTCTTATAGAGAAGCTCCTTCTCGAAACCAAGATTTACTTTCGTATCCTCTTCCATCTCTTCGATCGGATTTGCTTCCTTCAGGCTGTCATTGATCCCGTCCAGAAATCCCGTCATCGTCATGATATCAATACCGTATTTCCCGGCAAGCTCCTTCACCGTTCCTTCCACTACCGTATCCGGCTCTTTCAAAAGCTGTGCATAAATTTCCTTTTCCTTCAAAAAATAATCAGACCATAATCTCTGCAGATCGCCCTTGTTCGCGGTCTCAGAATATGCCATATCACGCCATTGCTTCAATAATGCCATCGTTCCATACCACCTTTATCCTGTAATTAAATTATCGGCAAAACCGCCCGCCGTTTCTGCATTCACAGGCTCTTTGCCGTGTCCATTGCCTAGTATATAACATTTTAAGAGAAAAGTAAATTTATATTTCCTTAAGAATCCTCCGGAAAAGCATCACGGAAATTTTTTGTGAATTTTCAAAAAATTTTATGCCGCCGTGTATAAGGAAGAAAAAAGAGGGTACAATGATAATAGTCAAAAGATAAGGAAATACTTATCCTCCCCTAAGGAAGCCCCCGGGACTGCACAAAACGCGGTTTCGGGGGCTTTCGCTATGTTTAAGAACTTCATTTTGGGGCTATTTGGGGTGTTGCCAAGCTGGAAGCCAGTGTTTATCAGGGTTTCCGGCTTTTTGTGATTTTGTCTAATGTTTGCTTCATAGTCTGCAATACCAGTATTTCAGGCACTTCCTACCCCAATTTTTCTCCAAGAGCTTGTATCAGACTTATGTTCTTTTCGTGTTATTGGCAACACTTTTTATTGTTGCCATCAACCCTTTTGAGAACATTATGCAAACATAGCTTCCACTTGCTCACCGCCAAAGTCGAAATCATATATTTTATTTTAAAGATTTCATTCTGTATAGCCAGATTGTCTTCGTAATTGTTTTTGCACTTATAATAGGTGTTTAAATGTTGAACAGCGAATTCTGGTTGCCACCAACAGCACCTTTTTTTATCCACCCAAACAGAAACAGCGGCGGAATCGTATCTCCAAGTCACGAATCCGCCACCATTTTCTTCATATTATCGTATCTCTCTTATGTCAGAGCCTGATTGTTTGCCGCCGCCATGATGATTTCAGCACTGATGCACGGCTGCCCCTGCCGGGCTCCTATTGTCAGCGCATCCGTCATTAGGTTATCGATCTTTCTTACATTCCCCTCGCTGTAACCATGAACCGCACTCAGCGCACCTCCCTCCAGGGTATTCCGGCTTCCCCCGGCAAGCTCCAGCTTATGGCAGATATAGTCCGGCACCTCCTGGTCGGAAAGGCCTTCGTAATTATAGTGTACCGTGATCCGCTGGCGCAGGGCCTCATGCACCTGCTTGTCCAGGATGTGGTTCAGGTACGGTTCTCCCACCAGCACCAGGCTGAAGCCCGCTCAGTTCCATATGTTCCCTCCTAAAATTCTGCAAAAATATAAGGACTATCCAAGCACATACACTTGAATAGTCCTCATACTGTAATAAAATAATTGTATCTGTCTAATTTCTAAATATTCAATTTCACCTCACATTTCTTAAGAACCATAAAATAACCACATCAATGATTGGCATTTATGAATTCTTTAAATAGGTTCTCTATTTTCGTCCAGCTCTGTCCTATATCTCCATCATGATGGGATTAAATCAGTACAAACCTTTGATTTTAGGCTTCTCTTGGCTTAGCTCTATTGTATAGCCAGCCTATCTCAATATTTATTTTTTATATTCGTGTACTTTTTCTCCAACCTGTCACAAACTGCATTGAAATCTTTCGTCTTACCTTCCCTCGCATACCTTAACCCATCCTTCACACTCTGTCTTACCCCTATCTGATGTCGTTCCAATGTTTCCGCATAAATTTTCTTAACAGTGACTTCCATGCGATTTACCTCCATCTTTCATTTATCCATATCTTTCTTTTGTCCTTCCCATCAAAATATTCTCTACATCAAAGCATATGATCAAAACAACTTTTTTGAATTGCTTTTACAAAATACCCCGCATCAACACTACTCATCTTTTCAATTAAACATACAAAGCCGACATTCACAATTTATGCTCATTCTCCTGCATCAAAATCCTGTAATAAACTTGTATCTGAAACCGTACGAATTAAATTCATCTCGGGCTGAATCTTTTCCCATTGTTCTCTAAACTCATCATCCTGCAATTGTTCATTTAAAAAATCTCTAAACTCACTCATTATTTTCATCCTTATTGATATAGCAATATAATTATATGCTAACAAATCAGATTACAAGTTGTAACCCTTTTCCCAATATTTTCCAATTCATTCTTCTCTATTATGCTTCACAATCCAAATAGCAATATCCTTTTCTTCAATTTCACCAGATGCAATTCCTAAACCTAACGCAATCAATTCTTCTTCGCTACACTCCATTTCCATTCCGTTTAATTCTAAAAAAACTAACATAGCATAAATGCCGATGCGTTTATTCCCATCAAAAAAAGCATGATTTTTTATCAACCCACAGCACAATCTGGCTGCCTTTCCAATCATGGACGGATAAAGTTCCATCCCTCCGAAAGATTGAAAAGGCGCTGATAGTGCAGAATCCAACAAGCCTTCATCACGTATCCCATTACTTCCTCCAGTTTCCCGTATCATCTTGTTATGGAGATATTTGATCTGTTCCTTGTTCAGTAAAATCATTTTGCCAATTCCTCAAACGCTTTCTTATGCTTTTGCAATATACGGGCTGCAACAGCCTCCAGTGCTTCATTATCTGCATCTGTGTCTTCCTGTAATTTACTATAATCAATCAAAACATATCGGGGTGAATTATTTTTTAATATCACAGCAGCCCCATTCTCATCCACCATCCTCGCAACCTTTGAAAAATTTTGGTTTGCTTCTGAAATAGATACTAAGTTCTTTAAATCAATATGCACAACACACACTTCCCTTCTTTTTGTCTATGATAATAGTATATACTAAATTTTAGGATAAATTCAACCTAATCATTCTATTTCGTGCAAAAATTTTCATCCTTCATTCATACATAAAAATTTCATCTCATAAAGATACCCCATGCACTACTATCAGCACATGGGATATTCCATTATATACCACCAGAGAATTGCTGTTCTTTCCTACTTTTCCACTCCGGTATATTTGTTCCATATTCAGTTTTTTTATCCGGGGCAAATCAAAAACTTAATCTCTCCCACACCTGCCAAAAAACTGTTGCCAAGTGTTGCCAACACTTTTAGAGGACGCGCAAATACCCTGTTTTCTTTTGTGGGAAGCTTATTTCACACCCAAAATGAAGCAGTTGGCATCCTGCAATCAGTTGGCAATACTCCCAATACCGATATAACAAATGGTATAGGATGTATTTTTTTATCTGATGCGGATATCACAGAGTATCAGTCGGGAGAAGAATGGATGGTGTTCACTTTCCGTGACGGGAAAACGGTTGAGATAAAGAATTGAATATCCACTACCAGCCGCCGCTGACTGATGGACGACAGTGAACAAAGAATACCCCGCAAGACAACTGTGGACAATATGCAAAAATGAAGATCGCCGCTTCTGGCAATAAATCATCGCGGCGGTCTCCTATTATTTTGTGTTGTTACCAGATTGATCTTTTCGAAATTCCAATATGTCTCCCGGTTGGCAATCCAGTACGTCACATATAGCATTTAATGTAGAGAAACGGATAGCACTTACCTTTCCTGTTTTGATCTTAGATAAATTGACATTTGCTATCCCCACTTGATCCGCTAAATCATTCAAAGAAATCTTCCTGTCTGCCATAACCCTGTCTAATCTTAAAATAATAGCCATCTTTATCACCTACAATGTTTCATCTACTTGATTTTGTAATTCACACCCGTATTCGTAAAGTTGAATGATTCCCCAAAAGATAAATTCTGAAATTATACCTAATACGATACTGTTTCTTAAAATCAACAATGTAACCAATATGGAAATTATTTTTTAAGTCTTTTACCGTCTCTGGTAAAAACGGTGAATACGCATTATAAAAATTATCAAAAATTTTTACAATAAAGTGCATGATCATTGTCAACATAAACGAAAATAATAACCCGGATATAGCAAATATAATAAATGCGTCTATAACTTTTCCTTCACCTGCTAATTTGTCAGCCCAATATCCCATATTAACAAAATTAACACCTGTTTGAGCCACAACGGTCATGCCACTGAGAGTAATTCGCAGTACAAACAATATGATAATAGAAATCAATAATATTCCCATAAAAATTCCAAACACTATTTGAAATATCTTTGCTGTTTTTCCAATAAGTCTGCCTGTTATTTAACGGCTTCTAACCTACCCATATTTAGTCCTCCTACATTCTGTCATTTCTTCCTCAATTGCAAATCGAGATGCAACCCTCTCGATTCCTTCCGATGCCAAGAGTTG
>OFFG01000159.1_pt1 | contig 65362 bp, 39 predicted proteins | sample 1521331 | NCBI WGS metagenome assembly OFFG01 (sample SAMEA3504129, study PRJEB24116) | mouse gut metagenome | biome: mouse gut; feature: mouse-associated habitat; material: faeces | place: Denmark | collected 2011 | reverse complement strand
ACTTTCCGGCCAAGAGTAAGTCAATACCCGACTTCTTTCCTTAAATATCTAAGTATTAACTAACACAGTTTACAAAAGTATGAAAAATATTTTGTACAGGGGCTCTTTTGTCCCGCTTAAACCACAATTTAAACACATATTTCGTATTATGAAACTAGCCTTTATGTGCCTCTTTGTATTTGTTTCCGGACTATTTGCAACGGAAGCCTCCTCACAGACTGCGAGAGTTTCCATTGTTGCCAATAGTATCTCTACAAAAGATCTTATCCGGGAAATAGAAAAACAGACAGAGTATCTGTTTGTATATAATAAAAATGAAGTTGACCTGAATCAAACAGTAACGATCAATGCAGACAACAAAACGGTAGCAGAGATCCTAAACAAGACGTTCGGTAATACCGATATCGTCTATGCAATGGAGGGCAGCAACATTATGCTGATGAAGAAAGAATCAAAAGCAGAGGTTCAGGCTTCACAGCAAAAAGAAAAAACAGTTAACGGCATAATTACCGACGAGAACGGTGAAGCAATTATCGGAGCAAACGTATCTGTAAAAGGAACCACTATCGGAACAATTACCGATGTAGATGGTAACTTCTCTTTAAGCATACCTGAAAACTCTTTATTGCAGATATCATATATCGGTTATCTTACCCAAGAAATAGCTGTAGGAAATAAGAGTTCTTTTTCGATCAAACTGCTTGAGGATACGCAAAAGATCGAAGAGGTCGTAGTAGTAGGATACGGTGTCCAGAAAAAGCAGACGGTAACAGCATCCGCTTCTACTGTAAAGGTGAAGAGCCTGGAGTCATTGCCTTCTACCAACTTATCATCTTCGCTGGGCGGACGTGTCAGTGGTTTGCTGGTACAACAAAGTAGTGGTGAAGCGGGTTATGAGAATCCTAAAATCATTATCCGCGGTTCAAGTTCTCCTACGTCGTCAGATCCGCTGATCGTTGTGGACGGAATAGTCGGACGTAGCATGAGTCAGCTCGACCCCAGCGAGATAGAAAGTATGACGGTCCTGAAAGATGCATCTGCTGTTGCTCCTTACGGTGCACGCGGAGCCAACGGGGTTATCCTGATTACCACCAAACGCGGGAATACCGGAAAAACATCTGTCAATTATAGCTTCAAAGGTGGCTTTGGAGTCCCGACGCGCATGCCGAAAATAGCCAGTTCTTACGATCATGCACGCCTTATGAATGATGCATGGCGCAACAAAGAAATGAGCATGGGCAATGATCCGGGTATGTATGGTGTATATACGGAAGACGAATTGCAAAAGTTCAGAGACGGCTCAGATCCTTACGGATACCCGAACACCAACTGGACCAAAGAAGTCCTGCTGCCCAGAGCATGGCAACAACAACACAGCCTGACAGCCAGCGGTGGAAATTCGAGCGTAAAATATTTCGTAGGATTCGGTTTTGTAAATCAGGACGCCCTATATGGAGATACACGTACTAATACACCTTCTACTGATTTCAAACGTTATAATATCCGTGCCAATATAGACGCCAATATCATTGACAAATGGCTTACCTTATCGGCAGACATGGCATACAGACAGGAAGATAGAAATACAATTGCAGAAAGTACCTCTTTTATCTTCTCTAATATGTATCGTAATCCACAGACAGACCCGGGGCGGTTCCCTGACGGCAAACTGGGAAAGGTGTCGTTAGGATACAACCCGATCGGATTGGTTACAGACGGCGGTTATAGCCATGACAGGAAAAGCATCCTGAACACACGCTTTGTTCTTGACTTAAAAATACCCGGTGTAGAAGGATTAAATGTAAAAGGTATCTTCGCCTACGACAAGGACTTCGACAAAACAAAAACATGGACAAGCCCCGTCAATTTCTATATCTGGAACAAGATACTGGGTGAATACGACGGTAGCTCGCCTAACAAAGAAGGAGCCGACCTGAAAGAATCATTTGAACAAAACCAGTCTTATACCTTTGAGGCACAAGCCAGTTATAACAAAACGATTGCAAAAGATCACCAGTTAGGTGCCTTATTCGTATTCACGACATCACAGGGACAGGGAGATGACTTCTGGGCTGCCCGGTATAAATATCAAATATCATCTATCCATCAACTATTTGCGGGACCCGACAAAGATAAAGACAACAGCGGCAAGGCCAAGGAAGATGCAAAAGTTGGATCCGTGTTCCGTCTGACCTATAACTATAAAGAAAAGTATATGCTCGAAGCAAACGGACGTATAGACGGTTCAGAGAAATTTCCTAAAGCCAAACGATATGGTTTCTTCCCATCCGTATCTGCAGCCTGGAGAATATCATCGGAACCTTTTATGGAACCGGTAGAACACATTGTCAACAACCTGAAGATAAGAACATCGTGGGGTAAAGCCGGCACAGACAATATCGGGCGATTCAGATATATGTCTGCTTATGGAACCGGAGATAATGCTGTGTTCGGCGGTCAGTCGCCCGAAATTGCCATAGGATATACGGAAAACAGATTCCCGAACCCCAACATTACCTGGGAAACTTCAGAAATGTTCAATGTGGGTGTGGATGCTTCCTTCTTCAACAGTAAGCTGACATTGGAAGCCGACTATTTCTATAAAATTACCCGCGACATCTTACGTGAACGTACTGATATGCCGGGAATCTTAGGCTACAAACTACCGGCAGCCAATGTAGGTACGGTTGATAACCGCGGGATTGACATGAATCTTTCTCACCGAAATACGGTAGGCGAATTCAATTACTCGGTAACAGGAAACCTGACATGGGCCAGAAATAAGGTTATAGACCTGCTGGAACCCGCCGGACAGAAAAATAACCCTAACACAAGAATAACAGGACGTCCGATGAACCAGCAATTCGGTTATGAGGCTTTAGGATTATTCCAGTCCGACGAAGAAGCAGATAACTCTCCGCAACCACAATTCGGTAAAGCAAAAGCAGGAGATATCAAATACAAAGACCAGAACGGTGATGGTATTATTGATGCAGAAGATAAGGTGGCTATCGGAAGAAGCAAATTCCCCGAACTGGTATTCGGTCTAAATCTGAACGGTGAATACAAAGGTTTTGATATCCAGTTATTCTTTCAGGGAGCAGGGCTTACAACTTATGGTTACACCGGATTTCTGGCACATCCCTATTCAGAAGGTAAAGGTAGTACGTTGTTCGAACATCATATAAACAATACCTGGACACCGGAGAATAGAGATGCAGAGTTTCCACGCCTGTATTATGGCGGCAATCCCAATAACAACTATACTTCATCTTTCTGGCAACGAGACGGTTCTTACCTGCGCCTGAAAAACATTGAAATAGGATACGACTTCAAAAAGTATCTCCTGAAGAATGTAGCTATGATCCAGGGATTGAGACTGTTTGCCAGTGCACAGAACCTGTTTACAATCTCTGCCATCAAATACATGGACCCTGAGTTACGTACCGACAACGCAACAGATGCCGGTATGGATGGTTCGGCATATCCTCAGATGAAGAATTATACACTTGGAGTAAATATTACCTTCTAATAATAAAATTACCACAGTATGAAAAATATAAAATTATCACTTTTATTCCTGCTGGCATTCCTGTCGTATGGCTGTAACAGCATATTGGATAAAACTCCTTTGGATGAGATTGGAGATGATGCATTCTGGGCAGACCCGATATTAGTCGATTATTATGTAAATAATCTATATTCAATAATCTATTTGGACACACGTCTGGAGCAAGAAAACAGAACAGACAACTCCGTTTCGGCTCAAAGAGATAAGTTTCGTGCCAGTACTTACTTGTTTAATTATAATCTGGTGAGTGCCACCGATCCGAACGATAACATCTGGAACGATCACTACGAGAAAATCCGTAAGTGTAACCGTTTTCTCGAAAGAATAGGAGAGTCTAGTATTGAAGAAGATGAAAAAAATGTATTGACAGGACAAGTCCATTTCCTGCGGGCCATGTTTTACTTCGACCTTGTTAAACGGTATGGCGGAGTAGTACTTCTTGATAAAGTACTTACGATGGAAGATAACTGGGAAATTCCACGTAGCTCAGAAAAAGAAAGTTATGACTTTATCATTGCCGACCTGAATAAAGCGATCGAACTACTTCCGAACACGTGGAGCGGCAAAGACAAGGGAAGAGCAACTAAAGGTGCAGCCCTGGCTTTAAAATCGAGAGCAGAACTATATGACAAACGATATGCCGATGCCATTAAGAGTTGCGAAGCTGTCAGACAACTGGATTATGAATTGATACCCGGCACAACACCCGAAGATTATCGTTCCATCTGGTGGATAACGAATAAGGATAATAAGGAAATCATATTCGACCTACAATTCAAAAGCCCGGACGTATATAACAATATGATGGTTTTCAATCTGGTATGTTATATAAATAATCCCTATGGAGACAGAGGTTGGGGCGGCATCGGACCGACACAGGATTTGGTAGACGAGTTTGAATTGAAAGACGGAACACCTGCTCCCGCATTCTCACAAAAAGATAACGGAGAAGTGTTTGATGTCAATACCTCCAAAATATATGAAAACCGGGAACCAAGATTTTACGCTAATATAGTCTTCCACGGATCGGAAATATTTTTCAAAGGAGATAAAGGCCCCGTTACGGTAGATCATTACTTAATGGATACCCCCGACAAAGGCGATGCTTCACAAACCGGTTATAACGTATGGAAATGGATCGATTATGACAATTATAATTATCCATATGCAGGTGCTTCGGGCAAAGATCATAGTACGAACTGGATCATGATCCGTTACGCCGAAGTTATTTTGAATGAAGCAGAAGCCCGTGTAGAGACTAATGACATACAAGGTGCCTTAAAAGCCGTAAACGAAATTCGGGCACGCGTCGGGTTACCTGCCTATACAGAAACAAATCAGGAAAAACTCCGTCAGCTGATCCGGAAAGAACGCCGTCTGGAACTTGCCTTTGAGGATCATCGATTCTACGATGTTCGCCGATGGAGAATCGGTGCACAGACACAAGGTAAACTTCATGGACTCAAATTCGTTTCACCAACTGAATTTACTGTTGAGACAGTCGACACCAGAAGTTGGGACGATCGCCTTTATCTCCATCCTATTCCTTATGAGGAGATTATCAGAGTGAGTGCCATCAAACAAAATACTGGTTACTAAGCAATTGTCTAACATAAATATGTATCATTATGAACAAATTAAAATATATAATAGCCATTATAACCTGTTTTGTCCTTTCCGCATGCGAAAAAACAGAAATTCCGGATGCACCTAACTTCGATAAAACAGAAATATTATTAGTGAATGCTTATGATAGAAACAAAGGAAATATCATCTCAGAAAATCCGATTATCGATACAGAGAAAGGAACTGTAACCATTTCTGTGAAAACAGGAACGGATCTATCCAGTATTTTCCTCACTTGCGGGCTTTCTTCAGGAGCTAACATTTCACCGGCATTAGATGGATACAGTGACTGGTCTTCAAAGACGAAGACGTTTACCGTCACTTCTGCCAGCGGTACACGCTCCCAACAATGGACAATTATTCTCAACTGATTAATATTCTGATAAACAATGAAAAAGATACATTTGATAATTGCTGCCACAGCCTTTCTCACGATGAGCTGCAGTCAAAAAAAGTCATCTCCACTAGACTACTGGAAAGCAGGTTCGGCCAACGATGACGTATTTATTGAAATGACGCAGGAAGAGATGGATGCACTCGCCAAAAACGATCTGCCGTATCTGGAAATAGACTGGCCTTATTCTGCTAAAAAAACGCAGGAGGAGATGGAAGAATGGGCCATAAAAGTCAAAAATCGGGCAGATAAGGCCGGAATCGTGATATGGTCTGTTCATTTGCCATTTGGCGGTCCTTACGATATTTCGCAAACGAACGATACTTTAAGGCAAAGAGCGGTAGAACTGAATATGAATGATATGATATTAAGTGCAAAAATCGTTGCACCTGAAAAGTTTGTCATTCATCCCAGTGCAGAGCCTATTTCCAATGAGGAACGTGCAACAAGGATAGTAGCCAGTAAGAAGTCTCTACAAGAACTGGCTGCTAAAGCAAAGGAACTGAATATTCCTTTATTGGTTGAAAATCTTCCCAGAACATGCCTGGGAAATACATCCACCGAGTTACTGGAGATCATTAACGGCATTGATAATACAGCAATATGCTTCGATGTGAATCACCTGTTAATTGAACCCCAGGTCACTTTTGTGAAAAATACAAAAGGAAAGATCCAAAATACCCACATGTCTGACTACGACCGTAAAAACGAACGACATTGGTTACCAGGAGAAGGAGTTATTGACTGGACAGAGTTACTCTCAGCCTTAGTAGAATCAGGCTATGAAGGCCCTTTTATTTACGAGGCCAGCAAAGGTAAAAAACCTAATATTGTCACGATTCAAAGTTTAGGAGACAGATGGAAAAAGTTGAAACAGGATTACGTAAACATGAATAAATAACGACTACTTTTCCAATCCACACATTTTCCGGTTCATACTTATTATAACAAAAGTATGAGCCGGAGTTTTTTTATACTGCCGTTTATGAATAACTTATTGCTTTATTTGTTAGAAATTGGTATGAAAGTGGCGGTGAACCCTGGTCAAGCAGACTTTATTCCCCGGAAATGTACCTGTTTTTTCCCTAAAGGGCAGCTGCCGCTTCTCTATATCCTGCCTGCTTATTCCCTTGAAGGTAGCAGTTGTTTCCCTATAGGCTGGATTTTAGTCACTATGTAATTGCATATAGATAACTATGTAACGTCACATATATAACTATCTATTCATTATACACGTTTCAGCTTTCAGGAGCTTCCTCCCTTTGATAATCAGATCATAATCCTGAAGGATGAAAATAGTTGGCAGAAATACAATCTGACAACTAAATTCAGGACGCTACAGTACATATTTTACCTCAATGACACGTTTTATTATCATTTCAGGATAACACTTTATAAATCAACACCTTGAAATAACTGAAGGCTGAAAGATAAATATATGGATCTCGCTTGTAGGAGCCATTTTAGATACCAACTACAGTCATTTGCAGTAGTTGCCGCGGTTATGAAAAATCACTGCGGCACTTATTTGAAATGGCTGCCTACCCATTCTGAAAAAAACGTAAGCTTTTTCTCTGAAGGTTTCACCTTTTTCTATAAATGAAGCAAAACAATGAAATCAAAACAGCTTCTCAGAACTATCGAAATCTGGATGGGCAACGCATCAGGTCAATATTCAAACAAATTGACTCTGGAAACAGGTTTTCTTTATTCAACAAAAAGGAAGGAAAAGCTTTTGAAATACTAAAACTGACTTAGTTCTAGAAGAACTATGGTATAAAATCGATGCAAATATAATGTAATTTTCTAATAAATTAATAATACACCCTTATTATTTTCACATATAGATTAAATTTTAACATAGAGATAGCCACTACCATAATGTCTGATTTACAATTACATACTATTAACAGAATACAATTAGATAACAAATGAAACAACCAAAAGTTTATTAACATTTATTTACCGTATTGAAAGTATAGAAATAAGCGACAACGCTATTCTCAAAAAAATGCATATAATGTTGAAAACCAGTCGATTCAAAGCACCTTTCGCATTCAAATTCCCATCTGTTTTCGATGCTTGGAACGGAGTCAGAACGGACTCACAACGGAGTCAGAACGAAGGCAGAGTGGAGGGAAACCAGGGTCAAAACGGGTTCAGATAGGCTTTACACTGTTAAGGTATCAAAAAAAACAAGATCATCCATTGTTCATTTTATTTATGGTTATTTAGTATATATTCGCCGCAGAAGGGGATTGTTTAACACTTAGTTTGTATTTTATTCAAAAAGAAACATATGTAATCATTTCTGTCTTTTTGATAACTATTGTCACCATAGTTCTTCTAGGACAATGGTCTTTTTAATGAGTTTAAACAAACGAATGAAAAACCTACGAGTATTTCTCTATGCGATTAGCTGTGGTCGAAGTTGTTGATATTAAAAGAGCTTGCGCTCTTCTATATATTTTTAATATGAAAAAACAGAATTGTTTAACTTTTAAATTTATTTTATGTTGACAAATTCGAAACTGGTTAAAGCTTTGGTTCTGGCAACCGTATTCGGTATGGGCGGAACTATCCATGCAGCCGTAATCCCTTCCTCCGAAGGAACTATGATTACACAGCAGAAAAACAAAGTTACAGGTAGTGTTGTAGACGAAATGGGACCTGTAGCCGGTGCTTCCATTTCTGTGAAAGGTACTTCAAACGGTACGATTACCGACCAGGATGGTCGCTTTGTTTTAGATGGAGTACAAAAAGGAGCGGTATTGGTTATTTCGTTTGTCGGAATGGCTACACAGCAGATTACTTGGGATGGACATAGTGCCGTGAATGTAAAACTACTGAGCGATACGCAGGATTTGGACGAGGTGGTTGTCGTTGCCTATGGTACGGCAAAGAAATCGTCGTTTACCGGTTCTGCCTCAATAGTCAAATCCGACCAGTTGGAAAAGATTTCAGGGGCCGGTTTTGCGGAAGCTTTGCAAGGTATGTCGGCCGGTGTGAATGTCTCTAATAATGAGGGTAACCCGGGGGGCGAAACGCGTATTCAGATTCGCGGTATAGCTTCCATGTCCGGAAAGTCGACACCTTTGTATGTGGTAGACGGCATGCCTTATGATGGTAAGTTGACCTCTATTTCGCCTTCGGATATAGAGTCGATGACGGTATTGAAAGATGCCGCGGCAGCTTCGTTGTATGGTTCGCGTGCAGCGAATGGGGTAGTGGTAATTACGACAAAGAAAGGTAAATCGGGTAAGCCTGTTATCAATTTCAGAGGAGCGTGGGGTACTTCCGATAATGCGGTGGCTAACCCTAAAAAGGCAGATCCTTACCAGCAAATGACCAATTTGTGGCGTGCCTTATATAATGATAAGTATTACGTGGAAGGGATGAGTAAGCAGGATGCAGGCGATTATGCGTCGGCAAACTTGTTGTCGCGTGCTGTAAATCCACGTGTAAATTCAAAAGGCGAAACGGTTTATGTAACCCCGTTCAAATGGACCGGCGATGCTTCGAATTATGTATTGCATGATGGAAATGGCAACTGTTGGGCTAATCCTAATTTGGAAATGGTTTGGGATGAAAGCGATTATGACTGGTACGGGGCTGTTTTCTCACGTAAGTTGCGCCAGGATTACGGGCTGGATGTCAGTGGTTCGAGCGATAACGGGAAAACAAACTATTATACTTCTATTTCTTATTTGAACGATAAAGGGTATGCTAATAACCAGTATTACAAGCGTTACTCATTCCGTGCGAGTGTGACTTCGCAAGTGATGGATTGGTTGCAGATGGGAGGAAACTTGGCCTATAGCTATTCTCGTCAGAACGTTTCAGGGGCAAACCGTGCGTTGGTTTATTCAAACACGTTGAATTCGCCTTGGTTAAGAAATGAAGACAATACGGATTGGTATCGTTCGGAGAAGACCGGTATGCGTATGAACGATTACGGTGTGAACAGTCGTAATTTCTTCGGAATCCATGTCTTAAACGGGGCCGGCGATTATTGGAATAACCCCAATGATGATAATTTCAGCAATAAAGAGGGAGGTATGTTGACGGCTCATTATTTTGCCGAATTTTCTTTGCCGTTCGATATTAAGTTTAAGACGAATGTGAATCTTGACGATATTCAGGAGAATGGCTACGGGTATAGCTCGGCCGTGCATGGTTCGGGGCAACAGAAGCCTTTTGGCGTGACGGTTATGACCAATGGTGGAGATGCCACACGTGAAAACTGGAAAACAACTTCTGTTACATGGAATAACTTGCTGACTTGGAATCGGTCTTTCGGCGAACATAATTTGGATGTATTGTTGGGGCATGAGTTATATTCTTATAACCAGCAATATAATTATGGTTATGGTGAGGGCATCATGCAAATGGGACAGTATGAACTGGAATCAACGACTGCAAACTGGAGCGTAAGTTCTTACCGTAATCGTTATTCTTTGTTGTCTGTTTTTGGCAAGATAGATTATAATTTCCAAAACAAATATTATTTGTCCGGTTCTATTCGTCGCGACGGCTCTTCACGCTTCAGTAAAGACAGTCGTTGGGGTAACTTCTTCTCCGTAGGTGCTTCTTGGAGAATTTCGAAGGAGAATTTTATGGAAGATATCGATTGGGTTGATAATTTGGCGTTACGTGGTAGTTATGGTACTTCCGGTAACGATAAGTTGGTGCCTCGTAATACAAGTAGCGGTACTGCAGGAGATGAAATTTTATATGCTTATCAAGCCTATTATACTTCTGCTGATTTTTATGGTGCTGCCGGATATAAGCCGCGTACGATTGCTACACCTAATTTGAAGTGGGAACGCAACGAACAGTATAATATAGCGTTAGATTTCAGTGTCTTAAGTCGTTTGAGCGGAACGATTGAGTATTATTCCCGTAGTTCGAAAGATTTGTTGTATTACAGGAATTTGCCGTTATCCGCACAGGTAGGTGATGCTGCCGGTTATAACACCAATATGGGAAATGTGCGTAATAGTGGTTTGGAATTGACACTGAGTGCAGTAGCCGTCAAGACCAACGATTTTCAGTGGAACATTGATTTTAATATGTCTACCTTGAAGAACGAGGTGACATATCTGCCGGGTGGCTCTTATACGTATGCGAACCGTGGTGCAACATATAAATTGGAAGAAGGACGTTCTTTATATGAATTTTATATGCCGAAACATGCCGGAGTAAATCCGGATAATGGTAACAGAGTCTATCTGATTAAAGACGATAATGGTGGTTGGAAAACTACGGAAAATTATTCAGACGTCACGATGGACGATTATCAATGGTGCGGCTCTGCGATACCGAAGGCATTCGGTTCTTTGACTAATACGTTTACATATAAGGGATTTGATCTTTCTTTTATGTGGTATGCTTCTTTGGGGTCGAAAATGTACGATTATGTATGGTTGGAACGTACTGCCGGTTTGGATGGAGTAGGCATGATTATGGATCAGGTGGAAAGCAGATGGGAAAAGCCGGGTGATGTGGCAGAATTCCCTCGTTTGTCTTCTGCGAATGCCTCTTTGAACGTAAAAAGAACGGATTTCTTTATTCATAATAATGATTTCTTGCGTTTGAGAAACCTCAATTTAGGATATACCTTACCGAAGGCTTTGACCAAAAAAGTCGGGGTTTCAAATGCCCGCGTATATATTTCAGGCGATAACCTGTTGACGTTTGGTCCTGCCGCAAAACGTCATTCGGAACCGGAAACAGGTGTTATGGGTAACAACTATAATGGTAATACCGAAACAGACAACGGTATCCAGGGGTCAAGACGAGTTTATATGTGTGGTATTCAGGTTTCATTTTAATAAGAGTTTGATATGAAAAGAATATATAAAAATATGAAGTTTGTTGCTGTTGCTCTGTTGGCTTTTTCTTTGAGTAATTGCAATGATGAATTGACAACAAATTCATCGACTGATATAGATGAGAATACGATTTTGGGAAGCACTACGGGGCTGAACATGGCTTTGAATTCGGCTTATAAATATTTGTTGATGGGTGAACAAGGTGGAAGTAGCCAGAACGATGCTTGTTATGCTGGCGTAACCGGTCTGTGCATGTATTACGATTTGCCTGGTGCGGATATTATGAGTACGAAGAACTATGGCGGTTCGGTAGAGGATAGCTATCGCTTGACGGAAGGACGTACACAGGCCGCAGGAGATTATTCTAAACGTATTTGGACGAATATGTATAAGATTATCAACCAGGCGAATATTATTATCGATGCACTTCCGGAGGCTTCGGGTGATGAATCGGAAAAGCCGGTTATCAAAGGACAGTGTTTGGCCATGCGTGGAATTTCTTATTTTAACCTGTTGTTAAATTATCAGCAGACTTATGCGATAGCCAAGGATAAAAGAGGAGTTATCTTGCGGACTTCTTCCAACGAGCCTGATTCCAAAGGGTTCTCGACTGTGGAAGAATGTTATAAGCAAGTGCTTGATGACTTGACGGCAGCCAAAAGCTTGCTTGCTTCATATGACCGGGAGGAACAATGGAAACTTAATGTGGATGTGGTTTCCGGTTATTTGGCTCGTGTTTATCAGGTAATGGGTGATTGGGATAAAGCTTTGGCTGAGGCTAAAAGTGTTTATGACAAGTATAATACGTTGATGAGCAAAGAGGAATGGTGCAGCGGATTCGATAATTTGTTATCGGATGGTTGTAAAGAAGTTATTTGGGGGCTGAATTTTACTAATTTGTCGAATATTAGTTCGAATACTGAATTCAATTACTGGTATAATCAGGATCCGAGTTATGGAGAAGGTATGACAGACGGTCCGATTTATAGTTTTATCAATTTGTTTGTAGACGATAAATTCGTTCAATTGTTTGATGAAACAGATTTTCGTGGCAGTAAATGTACAAAGACTGAAAGCGTAACGGACGATGATGTTAAGTCGGTAATGTTCTGGCACCGTACAGCTAATGGAGACAAAGAGATTGCTGCTAAATGGGCTTACAATAAATTTAAATATTATGGAGATGCCAATGGTGCTCCGCAGGGACATACTTATCCGGAGTTTTCATTAATGCGTTCTGCTGAAATGTTATTGATTATGGCAGAAGCGGAAGCGAATCTCAATAATACGGCAAATGCATTAACTTATTTGAATACACTGCAGAGTGCACGTAACGTTGCGAAGCCAACAACTACAACGGCTAAAACAGAGTTGTTGGAAAGTATATATGTAGAACGCCGTAAAGAATTGTTGGGCGAAGGGGTGACTGGTATGTATGATTTGTTGCGTTTACAAAAACCTTTGTATCGCTATGGTGCAACAGCTTCAAATCCGGCCGGGCATTTTTCTTTAGGTATGACTTATTTGGATAACTATAATGCAGCAGATGCTGAACCTTATGGATATCTGCCGTCAAATGATTATCGTTTTCTTTGTCAGATTCCTCAGTTAGAGTTTACTAATAATGACGCAATAGATGCTTCAAAGGATCAGAATCCTTTCCGTGGACAATAATAATGTTGGAGTATGTTTTAAAAAGGAAGATGGGATAAATTAAATAACGTTTTCTATAACGGGGCTGGTTTTCATTTGAGACAGCCCCGTTTTTGTGTTTCTTTCTTTGCATCCTGACATCTGACCTGCGAGTCCGAAATTACCCAAGAATACCAGATGTACATTTTCTGACGTAACATAAGATATTTTGATTGTGGATGGATACGCACGGCCATATGGCGATCGTCCTCCTCTGTCATGATCAATTCCGGAACTATCGGGCGTAACCCGGATGATCTTGATTACGGAATCATTCGTTTGGTACGTACCGTCACGTTACCTTTTAGACCGACGGCTTCGCCTGTCGTGCCGTTCAGCAGAACGCGCAGGTCACATCTCTCTTTTGCGGCAGGAAATTCAACAGTGAAATCCTCTTCCTTATCTGTCGTTTTTGAACCGATCAGTTGACCGTTGAGCCAGATTTCGGCTTTTCCTGTCAGTTGTTTGAAGAGGATACTTCCGCCTTCTTCCCGATGAGCCTGGTAAGGATTGAATGTCGCACGTAAAATAACGAAATTGGCATTCTCCAGTTTGATCAGGTTGCCGCCTGAAACGGGTTGCCAACTGTTCATATCATTATCGGCTATCTGACGGGTGGCGTCGGGTTTCTCGGTGGAAAGGGGAGAAGCTACCCATCTATTCAGTAACATCGGTGGATTTTCTGCCGCAATGGAGGGGATAGGGGGTACCTGCTCAGCATTGATCGTGATCGTAGCCGGTTTTAATCCCGGAGTAGAGGCTGTCAGGGTGATTGGACCCGAACCTTCTTTGCTCTGTATGATGACCTGTGCCAGTCCGTAGAACAGACTACGTTTATTTCCCTTTTCCGGCTCGTGACAGTTCGGATTACCGTTTCCTACACCGATGATTTCGGCAGGGCCTGTCAGGGTGAATTCCATCATGTTATTGGCTGTCGGTACGTGACGACCTTTGGAGTCTACAACCTCCACGGTTATCGGCATAGCGTCCCGGCCATCACCTGCCAGGCTGTTACGGTCAGGCGTCAGGCGAACCTGGACGGGCTCTTTAGTTGTCTCTACTTTGGTACGTGAGACGATCTTTCCGTTCTTGTAGCCGATGGCTTCCAGCTTGCCAGGTTTATAAGGAACAGACCAAGTATTCATTTCGTACGGATCTACCACTTGTTCGGATATTACTTTGCCGTTCAGTAATAACTTTACTTTATCTGCGTTGCTCAATGCCATTACTTTGATAGGCTTTCCGATGGAGTCGGCAGGCCAGTTCCAGTGAGGCACCAGTTCCAAGACATCTTTATCCTTTACCCATTGTGCCTGATGCAGGTAATAAGCCATTTTGGGGAATCCGCATAAATCCATGATACCGAAGAAAGAGCTGACTGTAGGCCAGCGATGCGGAGTCGGTTCGCCATGATAATCGAATCCGGTCCAGTAGAAGCACCCTGCCATCCAGGGGCGTTCAGCCACGGCTTTCCAGGCTCTGCGGTGGGTAGCTCCCCAGTCCGCACATTGTGTATCGTATGAATCCATCAGTTTTTTCGACCTGTCTGTTACATATTCACCCCGGATCATAAAGGCGGAACCATCTTCTGAACTGGTCAGAGGCAGGTCCGGGTTTTCTTCGTGGAAACGGTCGTAACTTTCGATCTGATAATTGAATCCTCCGACATCTACCGCCTGCGATACATTATATTCAGAGAAGAATCCTCCGTTCATCGCAGCTGTTATAGGGCGTGTCGGGTCCATCTTCTTCACTACGTCGTACATGCGGCGAACCATTTCAACCCCGTTTTCCGTGCCCTGCATCGGTTCTTCGTTGAAAACGGACCAGAGGATTACGCTCGGACAGTTACGGTCGCGGCGTACTTGCCACTCCAGTTGACGAACATATTCGGGTGAAGTGTTGAACAATCTGTTTTCATCCAGTACCATGATACCCATGCTGTCGCAAGCAGCCATAAATTCTTTGGCAACCGGATTATGAGTAACACGATAGGCATTGACTCCCATCTCTTTTAGTTTGCGCAGGCGGAATTCCCACAAAGCATCCGGAACGGCGACACCCACACCGGCATGATCCTGATGGTTACAAACGCCTTTTATCTTGATATTCTCTCCGTTCAGCCAGAAACCGGTGTTATTATCGAAACGGATCGTGCGGAAACCACATTTGGTTTCGACTTCGTCCGTTACAGTACCGTTTTGCTTTACAATGGTTTTGACTTTATAAAGTGCGGGACTGTCCGGTGACCAGAGTTGAGGGTCTGAAACTGTCATTGATAAGTTTGAGATCCCTTCTCCCAATGCTCCGACAGAGAGTTTCTGGGTTTGTGTCGTGATCGATTTGCCATCCGGGGCAAACAAAGAAACTTCTACTTCACTATTGGCAGGTAGTTTACCTGAGTTATATAAGGAAACCTCTACAGGTATTTCCCACTGGCTTTCAGTCTTCTTTACAGGATTGGCAAAGACACCATCTGTGATAATATGCAGCGGCGAGCGTTTTACCAGCCAGGTGTGGCGGTAAATTCCTGCTCCTTCATACCACCAGCCTTCCTGGGCTTCTGCATCTACGCGTACGGCAATGGTATTCACATCGTCACCATATGTTGCATACGGCGTGATATCGATATACATGGATGTATAACCGCACCAGTTGCGATGCAGTACGGTTCCGTTAACCCAGATCGTGGCATGTGTGGCAATACCGTCGAACTGTAATTCCAGGTGCTTCCCTTTATCTTCGGGAGACAGTTTGAATTTACGGCGGTACCAGCCGAAACCGCGGTCGTAGTAACCCTGCGAAAGGTTGGCTTCTGGGTTTACCCGTCCTTCGATCGCCCAGTCATGGGGGATGTCTACGATACGCCAGGAGGAATCATCGTAGTTCGGGGAGGCGGCCCCGCTCACGCATCCGGCTTTGGCGTTCCGGTAAGTCGCGTTGTGTCCTTTAATAACCGGGTAGGGGATATCCCCTTTATGAAAACTCCAGCCTTTATCCAAAGACAGGACTTCCCGGGCGGTTACTTTTTCCTGTGCATAAGCCTGTAAAGAGAAGCTGATACACAAAAGAAGTAGAAAACTTTTGAATGTTGTCATTGTTTTTGTTATAGAATTATTTGAATATTGTCTTAATTACTTCGCCTGTCCAGGATAAGGGTTGTTTCACTTTGAACAGGTGCAGGATGAGGGCGGCGGTGTTCACCGTGTTATTGGCTTCTGTGATCTTGAATCCTTTCTTTATACCCGGCCCGGTGATGCCCCAGGGGACGATCATTTCGTTCGTACTTACTCCGCCATGTCCGTATTCGATACCGCCATGATCTGTCAGGAACATGAAATGGGTATCTTTGTACAATCTTTCCTGTTTCATCTTTTCGAGGAACTTGCCGATTTCCACATCCGCCTCCTCGATGGATTGTATGTATTCCGGAGACATCCATTTATGTTTGTGTCCGGCATGGTCGGTATGTACGGAATAGAGGAATACCAGTGTCGGGTTTTTCCGGTTCTCCATCAGAAAAGAAAGCGCTTTCTCGTAGTTCGGCACGTAGGCATCTTCTTCCAGGTAGCTGACTTCATCCAGATACTGTTTATTGTATGGGTAGAACAGGTTGATCCAATTGTAATAGAAAGCTGTTTTTGCCTGTGGAAGTGCCTCTTTCAACACTTTGAATACGGAAGGGTAATATCCTTTGCTATCTGTTTCAATCGCAGGTAATACGAATTTGGAGATTTCCCAGCTATTATCGACTACACCATGCTGTTCGGGGCCGCTTCCGCAAAGATGGCTGGTCCAGTTAGGCAATGTCACCGAAGGCATGACCACACGTGTATCCAGCGAGAGTGAACCTTCGGCCATCAAGGCATCCAGATTCGGAGTTTTTGCCTTCAGGTATCCGTCTACACAGATTCCGTCGAGTGATATTAAAACAATACGTTTTGCAGTAGGCGCATTTACTTTGGCAGTAACTGCCGATACAGGTTGGGTAATGGAGGCAGTTCCTAATGCGACAGCTCCCGCCAGTCCTTTTTTGAAGAAGTTTCTTCTTGAGTTTTTCATATTTTCCATGCTGTGTTTATAAGTATAAGTAAGAAGATCAGTCTTCAAAGGTAGTGGAAAATGTTATTTTGAAGACTGATTCTTTTCGTAAAAAGTACGCAAAGGTTTGCGCTTTCAGTAACTATTTATTCCATTTCCAGATTTCCCCTTTTTTCAAACCGTTTGCCTGCAAATAATTACCGTTATACCAGATACGGAATTTATTCCCCTGTAGCGATTTAACGGAAGCATCGACTATTTGTCCGTTTTCCCATTTTACCGCCACTTCAAATCCTCCCCGGGCTTTTAAGCCTGAGAATTCTCCTTTTTTCCAATCGGCAGGAAGGGAGGGAAGTAATTGAATGATATAACCTCCCTGATCGTACACATGACTCTGTAACAACATTTCGGCTATCCCTGCCGTTGTTCCGAAGTTAGCGTCGATCTGGAAAGGAGGACATATTGTGAAGAGGTTCGGGTTGATGCATTTCTTCATGACATCGTCCAGATTCTCTTTCGCTTTTTCGGCCTGATGCAAGCGGGCATATTGGCTGATGGCCCATGCCGAACTCCAACCGACATAGCCTCTGCGATGCTGGATGCGGTAGTCCAGCGATTTGTTGGCTGCCTCGATCAGGTCGGGAGTTTGCAACATATTGATCTGCGATCCCGGATGGATGGCGAACAGGTGGGAGATATGACGGTGACCAGGTTCAACTTCAGGGAACTCGTCGGCCCATTCCATGATGCGTCCGTCAGAACCAATTTTCGTATCGGCCAAACGATCTTTTGCATCAGCAACCTGGCGTGTAAAATCATCGTCGATGGATAATTCGCTGGATATCATGGCGAAGTCGTCAAACAGTTGCCAGATAGTTTGCTGGTCGTGTGCCGGTCCCATGCTGATCTGGCTATGGCTGCCGTCGGGAGCGACAAACGTATTTTCCGGAGAAACAGCAGGACCGGAAACTAGTTCTTTGGTTTTCGGGTTCTCTGTCAGCCAATCCATATAAAATTCGATAGCTCCTTTCAGTACAGGATATGTTTTGCGTAAAAAGTCTTTATCGCCTGTAAACCGATAGTGTTCACCGATATGTTGGCAAATCCATGCCGGAGCACCGGTGTGCATACCCCAGGAAGCTGCTTCGCCCGGAGAGGTATATCCCCATACGTTCGTGATAGGGTGTACTACCCAGCCCTTCTTATTGTATTGGATTTGTGCGGTCTTGCTCCCTGGTTCAACTAGCGAAGCAATCAGGTCGAACATTGGCAGATGCATTTCCGACAGGTTGGTTACTTCCGCAGGCCAGTAGTTCATTTCGATATTGACGTCGGTATGATAATCGCCATTCCAGGCGGTCTGAAGCTTGTTTGCCCAGATACCTTGCAGGTTGGCGGGCATAGTACCCGGTCGCGACGACGAGATCAGGAGGTAACGGCCATATTGGAACATTTGTTCATATAGGTGAGGGTCTATCATGCCTTTTCGGGCATTCATAACCTTAATGTCGGTAGGGATCGTATCAGGCGTATTTGTCAGTTGCAGATTTGCTCTTTGGAAATAGTCGGTATATTCTTTTACATGTGTTTCATAAAGCTGATTGTAAGATTTGTTTATAGCTTTATTTAAAGATGCTTCGGTGATGCTGCTGAAATCCCGTCCTTTGTAGATGGGATATTCCAGCTTATAATCTGTCGATGCGGTTAAAAACAGAAGAACTTCATCCGCATCTTTCACTGTCAAGGTAGAATCAGAATACGTAACGGAACCATTCATCGGTACAGCTTTTAACCTTGTCATGTATTGAAGCCCATCTCCTCCTTTACCGTCTGAAAGTGCCCCGGCCATGATCAGTTGCTCGTTTTCCGTATAGGTAGAGTAGCGTTCCGGCCGGTTCATCCGGCAAGTAAAAGAGAGTTGCTGCTTTTTATCCGCAGATATTCTCATGACCATGGACTGATCCGGGTGGCTGATAAAGATTTCACGTTTGAAATTTACATCTCCTTGTTTGTAGGAAATCCTGGCTGTCGCATCATCCAGATTCAGTTCCCTGCGATAATCGGTGTAGGGCGATTTATTATCGAAGTCGATCCACAAGTCGCCCATCGTTTGATAACATCCGAAAGGGGCGTTGCTGCCTTGTCCGTGCCCGGAACCTTTTCCGGTACATATTTGTGTACGGTTTGTCAGGTCTGTGGCTTCTTTATATTTACCGTCAAACAATAGTTGTTTGATTTCTTCTATATGTTTGGCCGCTTCCGGATTGTCGCTATCCTGTATGCTTCCTGACCACATGGTCTCTTCATTTAGTTGGATACGTTCTTTGTGTACATCTCCAAAGACCATAGCACCGAGTGAACCGTTTCCTAAAGGTAAGGCTTTCAGCCACTCTGCATCATCGTCATATCCTTTATTCGGATTATCCGTGGCGGTTGCGTCGGCGGGAGTATTGTACCATAATGTTAATGGTACTTCTTTATGTTCTACGGAACAGGCGGTAAAACATAAAGAAAAGAGGCCTATAACAGAAACTATGCTTCTAATTTGTTTTTTCATGACTTATAAGTTCTTATAAATATAATCGGTGGAATTTCTTCACAGTCTTTAATATTACTTCTGTACGGAGAAAGTAAAATAAAGACTGTGTAAAATTAAGGAACAGACTTCTATTATAGTTGATAAAATGAGATGAATACTTTGCATAATTCGATATTATCAGGATAATGATAGTTGTTTTATTTTATTATTGTATAGAGTGCTAGTTGAAATTAAGCTGTATCCATCCGGCTACGTCTCCGTCTTCGGCGATATATGAATCCAGATATCTTGTCCTGTTGGAGTCGTAATTAAAGTAGAACTCATTACCTGCATCAGAATAATTGGCAACCAGGAAGGATATAGCATCGGGTAAAACCCAAGCTCTGAAATGTTGCTTTCCATTCGACTCGATTGTTACGACAACTTCGATTTTTGTTTTTTTTTGGTGTATATTCAATGTTTTATTAAAATGGAACTTCTTCGAAATATTGTTGGAGATTTAGGAACAAAAGTAAAGAATTCTGTAAGTATCGCGAGGTATGGTGGTACTTACAGAATTCTTTTTACTTTGTTCTTTACGGGAGAGCAGTTATAGATATCTATGATTTATTGATTATTTAGTTCGAATCGATATTCCTGTTTTACCAGTATATCGGAAATGGTCGGAACGACACAATCTGCCGGAACGACATTTTTCTCGAAATAAATAGGAACATCAGCCGATTTCAGCCCGTCGATGCGGATCACCATCGGATTGGTATCGATAGATTCTTTCAGGCGGCTTAAGCTGAGAATCCACTCTGTGCCATCATAGAAGGAGTCGCCGATCAGATTTCCGTTCAGGTAAGCGTTGGCTACATCTCCTTTATAAGAAATATACATACGTGTTTCCTCGTTGCCACAAGTCGCAGCCGGAGCTTTTACTTCATAAAGGCCTATATGTTCTTCAGGAGCAAAGGCGGAAGGCTTGTTCTTTCCGGTAGTTGTTGCAACAGGTTTGTTGTCTGCCGATAACCAGGTTGCATCTGTATTCCAGAGGATACGTTTACCATTCTTCAAAAGAACTTCTATTTCCGCTGTGATCTCTTTATCATTAGAAAGATTAAATTCGATCGTATTGTTGCCGTTTTGAATGAAGTCGGTTACATTAGCATAGGAATAACTGTCCATAAATGTCGTTTTTGTTTCTTTTCCGTTGATCATACAACTGATTGGATCGGATGATACATAACGTAAATAGGCGCGTTCTACTTTTGAGAATGTGCTCAATGAGAACTGGCGTTTTGCTATATTACCTTCTGTTGGACGTATCCACAGGCTTTTTTCCATCGGAGTGATCGGACGAAATTCTGCTTGCAGATTATGCGCGCTGCTTTGGAATGTTTGTTGCTTGAAATTACCGTCCTCATATGTCCATATCTCTGTTGACGGTTGATCGTCGATCAGAGTGATCTTATCGTTATCGTAGATTAATGAGGAATTAGTAATAGCAACAAACTTTTTACCTTTTATCGTACCTTTCCAGATATGATCCGATTCTTCTTCAGTCAGCGTGACAAAGCGTACTGTGGAACCATTTTCTTTTGTAATCTTTATGATACATTCTTTCCCCGGAGTCAGTTGGTTGATGAAATATCTGTCTTTCTCTTTCCGGTAAGAGCCATTCTTTACTTCGATATTCCGGATGTCTTTATTTTCAATTAAATATTCTCCCGGTATGGCATCGTCTTCAAAGAAGAAATAGGTATGGTTGTTGCCTTCTTTTAAGGAACAAACAGGTTGGGTTGTTGAATATTTCAACAGTACATTACTTAGTTCCTGATTGAACGGCCAGAGAAAGTAAGTTCCGTTTTTTACCGTTACTTTCTGACGTGGTATACGGATTGTCTCGTCTTTCAACTTTATGGAGAACTGAACATTTTTATAGTCTTTCCGGCTATGTTTGTATAAATAATTGGAACAGAATAGATAACCGGTATTCCCGTTTAACCGGACGGCCCATTGCAAGTTGTCTCTATCCTGGTTAGTGGTAGGCAGGTAAGCGACAGCCGGAGCCAGCGCTGTTCCGAAATCATTCATGAAATAGTTATATTTCTTCGTTTCCTGCATGACTGTACCCAAAGTTCCGAATTCACGGATGGGGGCCTGGTAGTCGTAACTGATGCGAGGACCGGATGATTGGTATGTACTTATTTTCCCGACAGGATTAGTACCACCGGTGTACATATAATATCCCATCATATTGGCTCCGCACCCCAAGCGTAGATTGATGTTTTCTCCCGCCATTTCTTCCGGTACGACGGCACGACGTTGGTAGAATGCTGTGGTTCCAACGCCTATTTCACAGGTGAAGAAAGGGGAGTCATTATTTTCTCCGCTTAAAGATTCTACATCTCCTTCGATCTTGATAATATCGGTACCAATATTATCAGAAAGACGGTTGTAAGTGAAAAACTCGAAGTTGGAAGTCGGTATTTCATTTTTTCCAGATGCAGTCCATGGAGCCTCGATATAGAACCCGGCATAGGGCACGATTTCCCCTTTCGGATACTCGCTGTCCATCCAGTGGGTCATCGAATAAAGAGGAACATCGAATCCTATTTCTACTGCCATCTTTTTCAGGTTGAGAAGATGCGAGACGATCATTCCCGGGCGTACGTATTCGTTTTCCAGTTGAAGAGCCATGACGGGGCCTCCGTCTTTCCATAATAATCCTTTTACCTGGTCGTATACAGCCTGATACCAACGCCGTGTATATTCGAGATACAAAGGATCGTTTGAGCGGGTTATCAGATTTTTATTATTGACGATCCAGTCAGGTAATCCTCCGTTTTTGATTTCCGCATTACAGTAAGGACCGAAACGCAAGTGCACTTTCATGTCCAGTTCCTTGCACAATTCGATAAAACGGCGGAGATTGAGATGACCTTCCCAGGATAGTTCACCTTCAAATTCCTCGTGCAGCGACCAGATACAATAAGTGGCCACAATGTCAATGCCGGATGCTTTCATTTTCAATAAGGCATCGCGCCAGTATCTCGAATCCATCCGGTTATAATGAATTTCTCCCATTACGGGGAGTTGAGGAATGCCACCTTCTTCCAGATACAGGTTATTAATGCGGATTTCTTTTCCAACTGGGCCGGAATGGCCCAGTTGGAGGTATTTCACAGTGGGAGGAGTTACTTTACCCAAATCTATTTTGTACTGGGCAAAGATACTTCCCGCGGCAAAGAGTAGCGCAGATAATAGAATTTCTTTTCTCATTTATAAGTCGTATTTTTATGTGCGTACTACTTATTTAAGTCAGTGATCCTGATCGTCCAGTTAGCATCGTCCCCGTTTCCTGCCGTTACTTTATATACAAATTCCTTTGCGGAAAAGTCTGACGGGAAAATCCCCATTGCGGGAGCATTACCTACCGGGCTAATGCGGGCGGAGGTCGATGCGTCAACGTTGATCGCTAATGTACTTAATGAAACCTGATTTCTGATTTCAGTTGTAAATGTCTGTGTGGCTTCAGGCACTTTGATCGTACAAACGATTTCTTTTGCTTTATTATCAATCGTTTTCTCCGTAGTCATTTCCATTACACGCAGTCTTTGACCACTTTCATCCCACCATCTGTATTCGAAACGGACATTTGTGATGTCATTCTGGTTGTACGTTTCCAGATCATCCAAACCGGCTTTCAGACAAGATGTGTTCAGCGCAATCAATAAAAGTAGAACTAAATAATTATACAGTGCTTTCATTTTCTTGTTATTTTTATAAGACATTTATAATCGGTTACCAACCTTCGTTTTGATCGAGAGACGGGTTGTTTACTCTTTCGCCTTCCGGAACAGGGAACAAATATCTTTTCTTTGTAAAGACACGTTCGTTGAAAGAAGTTTGGTAAGGCAAAGGTATGATTTCAAAACTTTTTCCGTCTTCGGAAATACTGATAGAATGATGTACTTTTGTCAACTCTTCCACTTTGTCTTTTCCATCGGCTTTTCCCCATCGTAATAAACTCCAGTACCTGTCACCTTCATGCACAAGGTCGATGCGACGTTCGCGTTTATAGGCTTTCCAGGCCGCATCAGAAGAGAGATTCAATGGCAACTCAGGCATTCCGCCGTGCACGGTACGGGTTTTATTGATATATTCGATTGCCGTGCTGATATTGCCTTGACGCAACATTACTTCCGCATAATTCAGATAAGAACGTCCCAGGCGCAGAACTATATAATGATAGTAAGTCGGATCTGAATTTAATAGCGGTTTTGCCGTATATACACCTTTGCGGTAAAGATAGCCGCTCAAGGCCATTCCCCAATCGCCACCTGCTTTACTGTCCCAATGCATATTCCCTTTGGTACGCATAGTTACGAGGCTGTTGAAATATCGGCTCGAATCCTGCACGACAGTCGCATAGAAGCGATTGTCACGGTTCTGATAAATGGCAGTTGAGACATAGCCACCGTTCTGTTGATAAGCCTTATAGAAACTGCTTTGATCCCAGTCTTTGGCCGTTCCGTCTACATCTTTGACTTCGTAGTCGTTGACCAAATCGACAGAAGGGAACATTCCGATCCAACCTTCAAAGCTATCATTTAGTTTAGGGTTAGCGATGTCTTTCAGTTTATCGTTGTTAACGTTTGGAACAAGATACTGCATCCATGTATCTCCGAATTTTGTGTTGTTCTCATGTCTGAACTGTGCCAGGATAATTTCTTTGGAACTTAACGCATAATCGAATTCGTTGAACATCTTCTCGTAATCGGTATCCAGACTATATTGTCCGAGAGCGAAAAGGTCTTCGCTGGCTTTCTTTGCAATGTTATAGTATTCATCCTGTCCCGATTCGATATAGGCAGCGCCGTGAAGTGCTACTTCTGCCATTAGTGCATAGGCTGCCCCTTGAGTCAGCATACCAGTTTCAGAGCTTTTTATGGAAACAGGTAGGTTGACGACTGCATCCTGCAAATCTTTTAGAATAAAATCGTAGGTATCCTTGATCGTTTCTGTTCGTGGCAGTTCCATCTTTTCTTCCGGATCGAGTACGCGGTCTACAATCATCAGTTTTCCAAATAAACGGGCACGGCTGAAATAAATCATGGCACGCTGCATTTTGGCCTGTGCGATCAGATAACTTTTTTCCTGTTCCAGAAAGGAAGTGTTTTCTTCCATTTTCTGAAGCAGAAGATTGCATTTTCGGATGTTTGCATAAACTTCCCCAGCTTTTTTACTATCTCCACCTGGATAAGGATTCCATCCTACATCGTAGTAGCGGTCGATCTGTTCTTTATTCACATTGGAAGCGCCTCCATCATCCTGGATAACATCATTATCTGTCCATTTATCATTCCAGACTAATTGTCCGGTAGCATAACTCAGCGAAGGATATAAGAAGGCCTGTGCCAGTTCTGCACTTTCCCATACATCATTTTCCGAAAATTTGTCTAACGGGCCTTTATCCAGAACGTCGCTGCAAGCTGTACATCCCATTACCAATGCCAATGATATTGTTTTGATACTTATATTTTTCATATTATTAAAATTCAATTGTTACACCATTATTAAAATCCGACTGTTACACCAACTGAATAAACACGTTGTACCGGGTACCCCCCGTTCGTAGAAGTCGTTTCCGGATCGAAATAGTCTGAAACTCCCGATATTGTGAATAGGTTGGCCCCGGTTACATTCACTTTACACATGCTGAGCCAGTTGGCATTTTTCAACAACTTATATTTGAAGTCGTAAGCAAGTGATAAGTTCTTTAAACGCAAGAAAGATGCATTCTTTACCCAAAAGCTGGATTTTTCCTGGTTGTTTCCTCCGTTTACACTTGAGGATAATGATTTTCTCGGGAAGGTTGCATCTCTGTTGTCCTCTCTCCAGTAATCTAACTGATATTCGTTTTTCACGTGGACAGATTCGTCTTTTTTGTTATTGACCCCAAACTCCATATTGCGTTTACCTGTCCCATAAAACAGACCGGAAAGAGAAAATCCTTTATAAGAGAAGGCAAAATCCACACCATAGGTAAAATGAGGAGCGGTAGGCATTCCGTAACGGACTTGATCTTCGGCATCGATTTTACCATCGCCATTAAGATCCTGATAAACAATGTCACCTAACTTTGTTTCAGAAGAAGACAATCTGCGGGGGACGCCCAATACTTGTTCCGGGGATTGATACAAACCATTGTCGATAAGTATGACATCATAATAGTCTGTTTGATGTGTGCTACGTTTATACGGATTCATTAGGGTAGACAGAGCTTCTTCCTGCTTTACCACATACAGATTGTTATAATAGGTCATGTTTGTTCCGACTTCATAATGGAAATCCGAACCGATATTGTCACCCCATCTCATAGACAACTCAAAACCTTCACGACGATGTTCATTCTTCGATTTGATCTGTGGCAACTTTGTTCCCAGCGGAGTAGTGTAACGGTCTGCCGGACTTACCAAACCACCTTTGGTCACATAATAGAAATAGTCGGCAGAACCTTTTAAACGATAGTTGAAGAATGCAACATCAATACCATAGTTTAACGAATTACGTGTATACCAACTTAGTAATTCGGGAGAAGTCAATTCGCCTTCATTAAATCCGGATAGCAAATTTCCACCGATACAAATTGAATTTTCGACCATGTTATAAGTTGACAAATAACCGAACTTGTTTACTCCTGATTCTGTTCCCATTTGTCCGTAGGATCCGCGTAGCTTTAGCAGGTCAATGTTTCCCCGATTCCAGCTTTTGAAGAAAGGTTCTTCTGTAATATCCCATCCCAGTGCGACAGACGGAAAGAATCCCCAGCGATGTCCCGGAGCAAAGTTATCCGAACCGTCGTAGCGGAAGCTACCTTCGATATAATAACGGTTTGCATAATCATATTTCAAACGTCCGACCAATCCCATTCGTCCGCCTTCTTCCGAGTTTCCTGCATTTTGCATGGTCGTACTGGAACCGGCAAACAGCTGATCGACGGTGGTTGAAAGATAATCTCTGCGTGAAGCCCAGAAATTATGACCGGTGTTTTCTGCGGCAGTGAAAACGAATTTAGCATCGATTGAATGAACATCGGCAAACGTCCGTAAGAATGCAGCGCTTAGTTCGAACTGATAAGATTCGCCGAAATAAGCCTCTTCTTTTAATGAAGGTTTTGTTACATCTAATAATGTTCCATCTTTGCCATATTGAGGCGCACGAGCCGAAAGTTTTTTTAAATGGCTAGAATTTACGCGATAGTAAAGCATGGTACCGAGTGACAACCCTTTTACCCAGGGTAATGCCCAGTCTGCAACAAATTGAGTATTCAGATACATTCCGTCGTTTTTATCATATCCGGAACGTTCGTCCATTTCCATCAGCGGATTGTCTGATACCGTACTTAAAGTTCCGTCTTCATTATAAGCTAGATCCAGCGGTGATTTCGCATTCAGGTGATCCCAGATAGAATTAGCGGCAAATGAAGGATATTTTTTCTTCTCCATGGCTGCATTAATGTTTAGAGATACTTTTAGTCCGATCTCATCAAAGGTGGTGTTCACATTACTGCGGAGATTGTATCTTGAATAATTCAGGGCATCAGAGGTATATAAACTACCCTGGTCGAATAAGCCTAAAGACAGGTAATAGTTTATATCTTTCTGATTGCCTGTCATAGACAAAGAATGTCTGTATTCCGGAGCGAAATTGTTTAATCCCAAAGAATACCAATCCGTATTCGGGTATAAGTATGGGTCAGATTGGTTTCTGATAGCATCCATTTCCTCTTTACTGAATTGATGGTATTCACCATATCCGTCCGAGATTGCTGCCTGGTTTTGAACGTCTGCATAGGTATAAGAATCCAGTTTTTTCGGTAAGACGGTCGGCTGACTATACTGTGCGTTGAAAGAGTAGACAATAGATCTTTTCCCCTTACGGCCCTCTTTTGTTTTAACCAAAACAATACCATCTGCTGCCCGTGAGCCGTAAACAGCCAGTGAAGCTGCATCTTTTAAAATGGAGATACTCTCTATATCCTCGGAATTTAAAGTTTTGAACTCCCAGTCTGTGGTAATTATGCCGTCGATAACATATAGCGGATCGCCGCCACCACGGATGGATATTTTAGGTTCGCTACCCGGTTCCCCTCCCTGGTTCTGAACGATAACACCTGAGGCCCGTCCTTGTAGGGTGGATGCAACGTTCGGGAATGGCAGGTCTTGCAGTTTTTCGCCTTTTACAGCTGTAACGGCAGAGACCATTTTCTTAGCCGAAGTGGTTCCGTAACCAATTACGACAACTTCATCCAATGTCTCGCTATCTTCTTTTAACTGGATAGAAAGATCAGACCTGTTTCCAACAGCGATTTCTTGCGTCAGATAACCTATATAAGAAATTGTCAGGGTTGCGTTTTCCGGAATCTCCAGATTGAAACGACCGTCTATGTCTGTGACATTACCGATAGTGGTTCCTTTTACTACGACATTGGCTCCAATAACAGGAGTGCCGGTCGCATCTTTAACGGTTCCTGATATTTTTCTCTTATTCTGATTGATCGAACCTTTTTCCGCTTTCCTCAGGGAAATATATCCTTCGTTAAAATTATATTTGATTGGACTGTTGTCGAAAGCCTCTTCCAATACCTGTGAGACGGGCTTATTCTTTGCATTGACCTGAATTTGTTCCTGCAGGTCGATCTCTTTTTCGCTGTACATGAAAAGATAATCGGTCTGCCTTTCTATCTCATTGATAAATTCTTTGAGTGGCAGATTATTCCGGCTGATGCTTACTTTGGCATTTTGAGAATGCAAAGAGGTTGCGCTTAGCTGGAAAATAGCAATTAACGTGAGAACTGTTGTTATTTTCATAATACGAATTGTATGCTTTAATTCAATATAATTGACACAATTGAACAATAGCAATAAGTTTTTTTTCATAACTTTGCTCATAGCTTTAAAAGTTAATACTGTTTTTGAATGTTTGTGGAATACATGAAAGAAGGAAGGTATTGACTTGGGGTGAGTGCTGGTAACACTTGCCCCTTTTTTATACCATTCCTGTGTAATGATCTGGCTTTACTTCATAGGCATTCTATTTTTAGGTGAATATGTTGTATTTAATATATTTCGATCTCTTCGTTATTGATTATCTTATACTGGAAATGATGCACCCCTTGTAACGCTTTCAGGATCCTTTCAATTTCATCACTCTGGCGGAACTTACCAGATACATACTGGTCGATCCGGGCAGATGATTTCACATCGAATTTTACGTTATACCATAACGTGAGATAATCCAGTATTTCCGAGAATTTCTTGTTGCTGAAATAGAATATTCCGCTTTTCAGATATTCTTCGTTGTTGAATGAAGCGGCTGTTTTTATCAGATTCCCATTCGACAAGGATACCATCTCGTAGGGTTTCAGTATAATGTTTTCCTCTGGCTTACTGTTGTTTGTGACTTGTACACTCCCCTTTACCAGGTTTGTTTCAAATCGTTCGCTTTCCGAATAAGCAAATACATTGAAGCGGGTTCCGAGTACCTTTATATCATAACGTTGTGTTTTCACGATAAAAGGTCGTTTGGCATCTTTTGTTACCGAGAAAAATCCTTCACCATCCAGTTCTACCGAACGTTCATCCTTGCTGAATTCATTCGGTATTTTGATAACGGAGCGGGGGCTTAACCAGGCTTCCGTACCGTCTTGCAGGGTCATAAAGATACGTTGACCTTTAGGGACTTCTATCTTTGTATAGAGCGGTGCTTTTTCTTCCGGAATGAATTTGTCGGTAAGCAGCCAGATGTTAATCAGTAAGATGGCTACGACAGCGGCATATTTTGCCAGATTGAGATAAAGCCGAGCCTGTTTCCGGTTGATGCGACTTCCCAGTTCTTCTATTTTGAGTGAAGCCCATTTATCGTCTCCATTCTGTTCTCCCAGCTTTGAAATAGTTACCGTATTTTGCATACGGATAAATTCAGCTTTCTTTTCCGGACTGGATTCTATCTGGTCGAAGAGATCTTTCTTTTCTGTGTCTGAAAGTTCCCCAAGGAAATATTTATCTAGTTGTTCGTTCATGATACTTTATTACTCTTTCTATTAGTATGACGAAATACTTCCGACCATCTACTAGTCGGAAACAGAAAAAAAATAAATTTTTTTTGGAAAAGATTTTAGATAATGAAAATAAAGAGAGGGAGGTAGTCTTTCAATTCAACCTTTAATTTACGTATAGCGGTTACGATGTGATTTTGTACGGTATGGACAGAAATATTCAGTTGCGTGGCTATTTCCTCATGCTTTAATCCGTTCATTCTGCTCAGAATGAACACCTGCCGGCATTTCTCCGGCAGGTGTTCAATTGCCTGGGCTAATAAATTTTCTATTTCTTTTTCGGTAAAAATGTTTTCATCGAATTGCATCAAGGCTTCCATCTTCAGTTTCAGTTCTCTGTTCTGTAAACTGTCTAGTGATTCTTTTTTGCTGTCTATAAATGTTTTATGGCGATAAAAGTCGATGCATCTGTTTTTAGCCAGTGTGAACAGGAAAGCGTTGAGGTTGGTCAGGGACTCCAGCATATCGCGGTGTTCCCACAAATACATGAAAATATCCTGTACGATGTTTTCGGCATCTTCGATGGATACAACATATTCGTGTGCGAACCGTACCAATTTAGGAAAATATATCAGATATATTTTCGAAAAGGCATGTTTCTCTGTCCCTGAAAAGTTATTCATATTTTTTCCTGTTTATTAATGGGCACATATAATACAGCCTTTCCATATCCCAGCTTTTTTATTCTGCCGTCTTCGATCAGCTCTTTCAGGTCGCGCACGGCTGTGGACCGGTTACATCCGTTTAACCGCATGTATTGTGCCGCAGTGAAAAACTCTTTTTCTTCCGATGCGATCAGCATACGGCCTTTCCGTTGTTCGGGAGAATAGCTTGTAGCACAGGCATCGGAGTCCCTTTCCAGGTCTATAGACTTCAAACGATTTTTTAATTTTTTACTCCCTTTGAAATGCACATTCCCGAAATTTACGGACCAGGAACGTATTTCTTTTTTATCCATCACCGGGCGACTTTTCAGGGAGATGGAAAATGAACCCAGGTCATCTAACTCGACAGTATATCCGTACCGCAGATTTTTCGAAATAACTTTGGCCAGCGCATCCAGCATTCCTTTGGTGGTGGCCGTGGAATAGCCGCAACTATCAGCTATCTCTTCTGCAATCTCCTGTGTATGGATCGTTCCTCTGGGTACAATCCGGGCATGTAAAGGTTGCTTCTTTCCGTCGCCTTTGGGGTTCGGATTCTCATATAACGCATATTTTGCTCCCATAATAGTCGTTGTAAAAAGGTAAATTTCAGTTTAGTATTGCATATCACAGTTGTCTTCCTTTCATATCACAGTTGGATTCCGTTTGTTTCACAGATGGATTTCTTTTGTTTCACAACTGTGATATGAAAAGAGGATTTGTACAAATGTATAATATATCTCGGGAAAATCACTCTGTCCGGCAGGTAATTTTTTATTCCCGGCGGGTAATTGGGATTATCTTCGGGGAACTTTCGATGAAATGAATTAATAAGATATACTGTCGGATTATAGAATTAATGCCTATATTTGATGAGATTCAAAACATGACTGTAAATCCGGTGTTATTATGAGAAACTTGATAATAGGTATTTTGATGTGGTTATCCTTTATAGGATGTTCTGATAAGGATGGTTTGTTAAGTCCGGCAGAGATGAAAGAGGATATCCGGTTCTATTTTCATATGATCAGGGATATTCATCCGGATCCCTATCAACGTTATGATTCGCTGACTTTTGTCAGGTTGGAGGCTGAGATGATAGAATCTTGTTCTGAGCCTATGGCGAGAGAGGATTTTGGATTCAGGTTGATGAAGACCCGTAAATTCCTGGACGGGCATGTCGGGGTTTTCGATTTCTTTTCTCCTCCGGGGCGCTATCATTTTCCGACTGTAGAATTTCAGGGAAATCTGATGTTGTTAGGGAATGATACTTTATTGGCTGTGAGAGATTCTTTCGCTTCTTATACAGCCCTGGATGTAGATTCTATGATTCCGTGGGACCAGCCTTCGAAAATCCGAAATGAGAATATGAATTTGTTGTTGAATTTGTTATTGTCTCCAGCAAATAAGAGTACAATGACCTATACCGGCGTATTAAAGACTGCGAATGGAACTCGCGATACGCTTATTTGTGTGGATACCCGTAGGGTAAAGAAGAATCCTATTTATACCCAGCCTTATTCTTCAAAAGTTTATCCGGAAGATTCAATAGCGGTTCTTTATTATAATAGTTGTATGATTTATGGCGAAGAAGATGTGAAGCGTTATAAGGAATACGTGGATACCTTTTTTGACGAACTGAAAAGTAAGGGGATAAAAACGTTGTTTATAGATGTCACGCATAATGGAGGCGGATCGGATGGTAATAATTCTGTCATAATAAATCATTTAAAAGCAGATGCGTTTACTTCCAAAGTAAGGATGACGGGTAAGAAAGCAGGGGTGGAGGAATTCATCAATTCAGATCTAATCAAGAAGTTCTTTAATGAGAATCAAGAAGAAAAGAATTACTGGATGGAGACATTTGGGAATCCTATTATGGAAAAGGGTGTTGCGTTTCTGGAAGAATATACGCCAGGCAGGGAATCCGGTTATGATGGAAATGTTTTTGTGATTATGGGAAATAGAACGTATTCTGCCGGAGCTGATTTTTGTTTGACAATAAAATTGTCGAATGCAGCCATATTAGTAGGGGAAAAGGCAGGTCAATATTATCCGATTTGTGGAAACGTTATCAAAGGGACTTTACCTAACTCGAAGATAATATATCAGGTACCTTCAACAGAGGGTTTTCATGAACCGGAAACTTTATTTGAGGATGGGTATATCTGTCCGGATATTTCATATCCGCTGAAGGAAGAGATGGGGGTGGAGGATTATAAGGAAATACTTAGTTTTTCTTCAACTCCTTGATTTATTCTATATCTAAAATATTGACACAGTCCTAGCAGAACTATGTACAAATGAATACACAAATATAATAAGATTATTTAAAAATACGTTTAAATTCATTCATATCATGGCTTAAAATTTAATATTCGAACCCAGTTGGGTGATAAATACAACTATTTATCTATTATATTTCATTATTTTCCATTTTTGGGACATGAGTTCTGCTAGAACTATGTTCGTTAAATAATATATAATGCTTGGCTTCAGAGGATTTGATGTTATTAGAAGTGGGAGAGGATGATGGAATGGAGCTTTGTTAACTTGTTCGCTGTATTAATATTAAGCAGATTTGATGGATAGAATCCGTTTGGCTATTTGGACTTTTATGCTTCTCTTATTCTCTGTTACTATATGGGGAGATGAAATCTATTTCCGGTCTTTGGGTGTAAAAGACGGATTGTCTCAGCCTTCCTCTATAGCAATATGGCAGGATCGGCTGGGGAGAATATGGCTCGGTAATAATGCTGTAAATTGTTATGATGGCATTTCTACTAAAGTAATTCGTTTGTCTGAATATTTCCCGTCTCTCGAAGATGCCAATATTCATAATTTCTGTGGAAATGATTCTACATTATGTCTTTTAGCGGAAAACAATATAATCTGTATTGATTTACAGATGAGGCAACCTTTCATGCCGGAGATTACAGCAACGGCTATTTGTTATTCAGATAATCAACTTTATACTGTTGAAGGACATTCACTTTATAGATGTAATATCCGGTCGGGAGAAAAAGAGATTTTGTTTTCTGATGAAAGATATGTTTTTACTCTCATAACTCCGATTGGCGATAATCAGTTTTGGATAGGGACGACCACTGGTGTATTGAAAGTTGATCTGACGGAAAAACGGATTATAACCACCTGTTTTCAGGAAGAGAACATAACTACTCAGTTCCTGGACTCGGAATCTCGTTTGTGGCTGTCGGCTAAATCAGGTTTAGCTGCTGTTGTTTCACTAAATGGTGAATCTATCGTTCTTAATGACTCGGGAGGTTCTTCCATACCCTATATTCATTGCTTTACTGAGGATACACGGGGGATAATATGGGTGGGAACTTTGGCCGGTCTTTATTGGATAGAGATGAAAACAAATGGTATTCCGGAAATAATGAGTAATCAGCCGTATATGGCGGAGACTTCGATTACTGCATTATTTACTGATCGGCAAGGAAATTTATGGATTGGACCCTATTATGGTGATATCCGGTATGGAAATATAGATTTGGATGATTTCAAATGTTTTTATAGCGACGAAAAAGTTGAGGATCGTCTGCATGGAACTGTTATCGGTTCTATGGCTGAAGATAAAGAAGGTAATTTGTATGTAGCATCTGAGGGCAGTGGTATAAACGTTCTGAACAAGAACAGGGAAGTAATCCGGCATATCACCAAGACTACCCACCGATTGCCGGATAATAAGATTCGTGCACTGTGGTATGATGAGCAGACGGATAACCTGTTTATCAGCGTCTATAAAAATGGACTTTGTGTGCTTGACAGGAAAACAGACCGTATCAGGCAGATCGATTTTTCGTTTTTTGATTCGGCTTCTCAGCTGACAATAGAAGAAATTGTTCCTTATCGGGATGTGCTGGTGTTACCGTCTACCCAAGGTATTTTTAAACTTGACAGGGAAAATCTGCATACCTCTTATTTGTTGGATAATTCGTTGCTGCAACAAAAATGTTCCGGAAATATTCGTACTATATATATTGATGACAAGGACCGCTTATGGGTGTCTTCATTGGAAGAAGGTTTATTTTCTGTAGATCTGAAATCACAAAAGGTGTTGTCTGTCTATGGAGATGGCTTGCAAAAAGGAAGTCGTATTCCCAGTGCCGTTAATTCGATTTGTGGTGATTCCAGGAATGGTTTATTCATGTCTACCCTGAATTCCGGACTTTTATTATATAATGAGGAAAAGAATGATTTTTCATCTTATAGGGAACAGGATCATTTTTTACTGAGTGATGTATGTTATAGTGTAACCCGTTCGTTTTACAGGAACCTGATCGTGACAACAGACAAAGGAGTTTCTATTTTGGATATGTCGGTAAAAAAGAAACCTCTTTCTGCATTTCATATTCCTTTAAGTAATCTGCCTGCCCCGCTTTCTCTCAGTGGTGATTGTGGCATTTATGTCTCACCGATGGACCGGAATGTTTATGTGGGTACCATATGTGGATTATTTTCTTTTAATGAGCAGAATTTAAATCGTTCGGGTAGGAATTACTCTTTGTTTTTCTCTTCGATCTCTGTGAATAATCAATTGTTGACACCTACGAATTCGGATTTTCTTCAACAGGATATCGCCTTTTCCCGAAAAATAAAACTGCCTTATAACTTGAATACGATCAGCCTTACCTTTTCGACAAGTAACTATCTGCTTTCTAATTACGGACAATATGAATATAAGATGGAAGGTCTGGATGAACTATGGATAACGACTTCCAACAGGACGATTACTTATTCTTCCCTGCGCCCCGGTAAGTATAATCTGATTGTCCGCGATCTGGATAATCCTCAGAATGAAGTTTTGCTGGAAATTATAATTATGTATCCGTTCTGGCTTTCGTGGCCAATGATATTGCTGTATGTTTGTGTAACGATTTCTATTATAGCCTGGCTGGTTTGGTTCAATAAAACAAAGACTCGATTGATGCTTTCCCTGGAAATGAAAAAGAGGGAGGTGGAGCAAATGGATAAATTGAACCGGGATAATCAGCAGTTCCTAACTAATATTTCCAATGAGTTCAGGAAACCTCTGACTGTAATCATTGCTATATTGAATAATATTGTTGCTGATGCAGCAGTTGTAGCCGGTAAAAACCGAATCGGGAAAGTATTGAAGCAGGTTGTTTATTTGCAAGGGTTAATTACCCGGTTACAGACGTTCAACAGAGAGGAACAGGAAGACGTTGCGTTTAGTTTCGGAAATCCTGTCTACGATGCGGAATCGCCTGTGGAAGAGGTGATTGGAACAGAAGATAACACTCTTTATACGATGTTGATAATAGACAGTGACAGCGAGATAAGGGCTTCGCTGAAAGAGACATTTTCGTTTGCCTATCGTTTGATTGAAGCGGAGGATACAAAGGAGGGTTATTTGATCGCATTGAGAGAACTCCCGGATATTATTTTGAGTGAGATCGATATGGCGGACGGTTCCGGGATAGAATTGTGCCGGATGATTAAGGCGCATGTAGATACATTACATATTCCTGTTATTCTGATGACTTACCAGCCATCTCCGGAACAACAGATTCAAAGTATTCGTTCCGGTGCTGACGATTATGTGGTCAAACCTTTTTTTATGGATTTACTTCAGCATAGATGTAATTCTCTGGTAAGAAACAGTAAACGTATTTTGTCAAGGTATATCAAGCAGAAAGAGGAACAGGATTACGTGCCGCTATTGGCAACTAACGTACAGGAAAAAAGACTGTTGGACACGGCTACCCGTGTTTTGGAAGAGCATCTGGAAGATCCGGAATTCGATATAGCCCGCTGGGCTAAATGTATGGGAATGGGGAGGACCAGTTTGTTCAACCAGATTAAGATGGTTACGGGAATGACTCCGAATGATTATATTGTTTCCTTTAAAATGGATCGGGCTAAACTTTTGTTATCAGATGATGTTTGTTGTCCTATAGCGGAAGTTGCTTATCGTCTCGGGTATTCTGATCCGATTTATTTCAGCCGTACCTTTAAGAAGCATGTAGGGGTATCACCCATGCAGTACAGAAAAAATATGCTGGTGTCGCAGAAAGAGGAAGTATCCTAAAAAAACAGAAAGCCCGCCATATGGCGAGCTCTCCTCTTTTCAACTCCCTATTACTCTTTTTCTATCTCGATGAAAGTGTCTCGATAGTAAGATTCAGATCTTTTGTCTTGTGGTACATAATAAATGGGCGAAGAATAGTTGTTCTCTGCTTTTACTTTAGCAAAGTTCTCTGTATTGTTCAATTCTTCGGAATCCGGATATTTTATACGTTCAACCTGCGGTTTGATATTTGTGAAATACGGCGGGAAGTTAACCGGTTCCAGTTTCGGATGGCGGGTTCTGCGCAACTCTGTCCAGCATTCGTTAGGAGCCATCAGATTCAGGTGGATATACTTCTGCTGCATGATAATTTCTATCTGATCATCCAATGTTTTAGCTTTCTGGTATTCTGCTTTCAGGAAATCTCCATATGTCTGAACAATTTCGGCAGATGGTTTTTCCGGGAAATAACGCGGATAATCTGTCGCACTTGATACTGACAGGGAGTTTATATAATACCATAAGTCTGTTGAATGAGTCATAGCATCACTTATATGTTCACCGGCTGTTTTACCGGTTGAAGCATAGTTTCTGGCAGCTACTTCTGCCAGGAGCAATTCTGTTTCAGCCAGCGAGAACATATAAACCGGGAAATTAGCATAGTAATAAGTAGCCGGGTTATACATGGATACGCAGTTTATATCGTAGTAACTCAGTGTACCTTTGGCATCGCGGTATGCAGTATTGTTATTGATATAGGATTTATGACGTTCCCATGTTCCTTCGTCGATATAATCCGGGCGCATGTTTTCTTCACTACCGGCGGCAATAGAGTCGTAAGCCGGCTGGTGGTATAGGTTGTCCATGCGGATACCACGATAGTCGTTGTAACGTGTCGGAGCGGCTATGGCCGGCAGACGCGGGTCATCTATTCCCGGTTCATATTTCAATCTGTTATGGTTCATTCTTTCCAGAATCACATTGGGGATGAATAACGAAGTAAAGCGTTCGAACCATCCACGGTTGATAGTACCGCCTCCCGGTAAATCTTTGGCCGGATTGGTAGGCAAAAGCCAGATCATATCTTTGGTGGGAAGTCCGTCCTGTATCGCTGATGCAATCTGAGTTTTTGCGTAGGCTTCGTCGGCAGCAGACATGCGGACTGCAAATTTCAATCTCAATGCATTGATATATTGTTTCCATAACTGAATGTCTCCTTTAAAGGCGACATCTTGTTTGGCAAAAGTAGCTTTTGCATCCGGAGACATTTTATCATAATCGGCAACTATACTTTCCGATATTTCTTTCAATTCATCGAGAATTGTTTTGGTAACTTCCAGAGGATCGTCATACTCTGCAAACAAAATTCCCTTGTTTCCCTGAATGGCGTTGTAATAGGGAATACTGTTGAAAAAGTCGATATTACGGAGCATTGTATAGTCTTTCATAACAGTAGTCAACTGGTAATATACGTAGCTGTTCGTTAATGTTTCTCCCGTATATTCTTCTTCGACTAATTGCTTGAAGATTGACCAGGTTTTCATTTTGGTATACATATTATTAAAATAATTACGTATACCGTTGTCTGCCGAGAATCCGTTACCGGTGGTTACATCTTCAAAATCCTGGTAAATACCGGCATAATTTTGTGTAGTAGGTCGAACACCGACCTGGGCATAAGCTGTAACACCGGCACCTGTCAATGACCACCACCATTCTCCGTAGTCCTGTACATAGACTTGCCATTCGTAAAGCGTTTTTGTGAACAGGCCGGCAGCCAGTTTGTCTTCCGGCGCCTGGTAGTTTTCAGGGTTGTAGAAATCTTCTTCCAGTTTGTCCTGGCAGCCGGACAATAATAGTGAGGCTGCCGCCAAACCCGTTAATAATATATTTTTCATAATTCCTTGCATTAAATTGTGTATTTAGAAACTAACTGAAACACCGATACCGAAACTTCGGGTAGAGGGGAAGAATGAATATTCTTCGTAAGAGTTCGTACCGAGCGTTGATTCTGCATCAATATTCGGAATAGCCTTATAGAGGTAGAACAGGTTACGTGCTGTAGCTGTCAAAGTCACTTTTTGCAGTTTAGCCTTTTCTACGATTCTTTTCGGAATGGTATAGGAAATACCGATTTCGCGGAACTTGATATAGTCATTCTTATAGATATTATCCGGTTGCAGATCGGCCGACATGTCATGGATGAATGTAGAATAGTATTCGTAGGCACTTAGGATGATATCATTCTTACTGCCGTCTTCCTTCACACCGTTGAGGATAAGACCATCATGATATACCCGGTTATCCTTGGCTCCGGCAGGGGCTGCTGTGTTGTGTTCACAGGGAACCTTTACGTTCTGTTCGTTGATGTAGTAAGCCAAACCGCCATGTTTCTCGTCACGATAAGGCAAAGATTCCTTTGACAGACCGTTACCGATAAGGTAGTAGTTGGACATAGATAACAGAGCTCCACCGAATTTGTAGTCAAATCCCAGGTTGATATTGAAGTTCTTATAGTAGAACGATGTATTGAAACCACCGATGAAAGATGGATTGATGTTGGAGTTTTTCTTGAAACCGGCATCATAATCCAGTACATAGAAACCATTCGAGCTTACAACACGGTTGCCATGTTCATCTTTCTTATAATCATAGGTAAGTAATTCACCCATTGGCTCACCTACTTCGGCCACAACTTTGTATCCTGTTCCGCCACCGATTAATTTCTGTGTAATACCCGGATATAACTTCTTCACCTTTGCATACTGATTTGCTGCCGTGAATGATACATCCCAACGGAAATCTTTGCCTACCAGCGGAGTCCCTTTCAGGAAGATTTCATAACCGTAGTTATGCACGTTACCGGCATTAATCCTGATTTCGCTGTATCCGGAAGTGGATGACAGGGGAACGGACATGATTTGGTCGTATACATTATTCGTATAGTAAGAGAAGTCGAATTCAAGTCTGTTCTGATCGAAAAAGCGTAAGTCCATACCGATTTCATATTCTCTTTTGCGTTCTGGTTTCAATAAACCTGAGAATAGGGCACTTGGAGGTGTTACGATCGAAGCTTCGGTTTCTGCAATCTGTCCCAGGCTGAAGACGTTGTTTGCAAAGTAGCGGGAAGCGGGACGACCGGCATCGGCCCAGGCCATACGTATCTTACCGAACTGCAATTGCGGGATTGGAATCTGGTCTTTGAAGTTCCAGTTGAATGAGATACCCGGATAGAAGTAGGAGTTGTTTCCTGCGGGTAAAGTAGAAGCCCAGTCATTTCTTCCGGTAATTTCTACATAATAACGTTCGTCTAGGGAGAGAGTCACACCGCCGTAAAGACTGTAGAGGAAGTCGGAACCGCGCGACATACCTCTAACCTTCCCTTTGTCGCCAGCGCCCGGCCATGAGCCTTCATTATTCAATGAGTACCAATCCGGATAAAGCATGTCACCGTATGTTGAAACGTTAATGCTCTTATCTTCATTGCTGCGGTAACCTCCACCGAAGAAAGCCAGTACATTTAAACGGTCTTTCATGAAATTCTTGTCGAAATTCAACATTGCATCGTAGTTTTGTACTACATAACGTTCTTCTTTTCTGGAATATTTACCACCGACCACATTGGGTTCAGCCTGAGTAACTCTGGCTTTCTGGTTATATTCAATATCCGTATAGTCGATACCTCCCTGTAGCACAAGGAATACATTTTTATGGAAATCGAATTTACCTTTTAATGATGTGATCATGTGAAATTTATCATCCACATTCCTGTTTTCGCGTTGGTGCCACAGCAAATCCATGATATTGGACCCATAACTGCTCATAGTCAGATCTTCCTTGTTCCGTTTGTATCCGGAATCATCTTTATATAGTCGTTCCAGCGTTGAAAATGGTTGGTCTCTGTTGATACCGTATGAAACGAGACCTCCGATATTAGGATAACGGTTTTGGGTGACAATATTATAAATGTTTGAATTGATTTCGAAAGTAGCAAACTTTGATGCGTTCATTTTTCCGGAGAAACTGAGGATATTCTTTTTCTGTTCAAAATTATCCAGAATACCCTGATATTTATAATTGGTATAGGAAACACGCATATTTCCCATTTCATTACCTCCGGCAATGGCGACGTTGACGTTGTCTGAATAGCCTTTACGGAAGAAATCCATAAAGTTATCCGGCTGTGCTTCGTAGTTGATAATATTACCGTCTATATCCATGATCGGTTTACCATCAAAAGCGGGTCCGAAGTTGAAGCGGGAAGTACCCAGTCTTCTCATGGAGGTTCCATCGGGCAATTTACCAGTCAGTTCATCATAAACACTTGTTCCCGTACCGAATTCATTCTGAAAATCAATATAAGAAACCGGTTGTTCAACGGTATACTGGAAAGAGGCCGTTACTCCTAAACCTCTGGTATTGGCCCCTTTTTTGGTTGTGATCAATACAACGCCGTTGGCTCCTTCACTACCATATAGAACGGATGCTTTCGCTCCTTTCAGGATTTCCATTGATTCGATATCTTCCGGGTTAATATCATTGATACCTGCACCATAGTCGAAAGAGTTCAACGGGTCATAACCACGGGTTGCCATAGATGATTCCTGGTCATGAATGGGCACACCGTCTACAACGAACAACGGGCGTGTCTTGGAGGATGATTCCAGGCTGGCAGCTCCACGAATCTTAATGTTTACACCTCCGGTCGGACCTGCTGCACTCGACTGGATACCAACACCGGCAGCTTTACCATATAGAGATGTTAAGGGGTTTGCTGCCTTACCGGCAAGAGTGAATTCATCTCCTTTGATGGTTGTTAATGCATAACCAAGGCTTTTATGAGAACGTTTCATTCCGAGGGCGGTAACAACGACTTCATCGATAGCTTGTGAGTCTTCCACCAATTTGATATCCAGATTTTCCTGTCCTTTATAGGCGATTTCCTGTGTCGTATAACCCAGAAATGAAATTTGTATTATTTCGCCTTTTTTGACTCCATTCAGGACGAATTTTCCATCGCTGTCTGTTATGGTTCCTTTAGAGGTACCTTTTACTGCAACTGATGCTCCGGCTACCGGTCCAAGATCGTCTGCGACGATACCTGTAACTTTCCCTGATTGCTGATTAACTTCAGAAGTTTCTCCTATTGTCCCTTCGGATGCGAAGGCATTCCAGGCAGATCCTAATGAGGCCACCAGCAATAATGCGCTGATAGGTCTGTAGATCTTAAACATAATAATTAATTTAATTAGACATATAATTAACAAACGTTTTTTAAAACGTTGCAATGTATGCCTGGAATAGGAAATGGAGTTGTTATTAATTGATATTTAACTTGTAACAAAAATACAAGTGTATGATTTTACATAGGGTTTGTACTAAAATTACAGGTTTTTATACTTATATGTTAGGAATAGCTGTAGTGAAAAATAAATATTATTAATATATCCGAAGAGATTCGTAAAAACAATTGGATGATTTCATTTGCCCTATATGCTAGTGTGGTCGTTGTGTACAAAAGGAATGGAATTATCAGTCAGAATGTCTTGTATTCGGTAAATATTTTTACCTTTGTTTATCATGACAAAGTAAAACATACAATTATGGCTGTTATTTATCCGATTGGAATTCAGAATTTTGAGAAGCTACGTAAAGATGGATATCTTTATATTGATAAAACTGCTTTTGTACATGAATTGGCTACGACAGGGAGTTACTACTTTCTGAGCCGTCCAAGACGTTTCGGCAAAAGCCTGCTGATCTCAACGCTGGAAGCTTACTTTGAAGGTAAGAAGGAGCTTTTTGAAGGGCTGGCATTGGAAAATCTGGAAAAGGATTGGATAAAACATCCGATTTTGCATATAGACCTGAATACGGAAAAATACAATACTCCGGAAAGTCTGGAGCGGATATTGAACTTTACTTTGTTGAAGTGGGAAAAGCTGTATGGGACCGGAGCCGGTGAGACTTCTCTTGCTCTGCGTTTCCGGGGAATTGTTGAGCGTGCGGTTGAACAAACCGGTCAGCGTGTCGTGATCCTGATCGATGAATACGACAAACCGATGCTCCAGGCAATCGGGAATGAAGAATTGCAGGCGGCTTACAGAAGTACGTTGAAGTCATTTTATTCGGTCATGAAGACCATGGACAAATATATCCGTTTTGCCTTCTTGACCGGAGTGACGAAATTCGGAAAGGTAAGTGTGTTCAGCGATTTGAATAATCTGCAGGATATCAGCATGGATAAACGTTATGTAGATGTTTGTGGGATTTCGGAAAAAGAAATTCATGATTATCTGGAACCTCAGTTGCATGAGCTTGCTAAAGCTAATAAGCAGACGTATGAGGAAATTTGCCAAAGACTGGAGCTGAATTATGATGGGTATCATTTTGTTGAAAATAGTATAGGAATCTATAATCCTTTTAGTCTGTTGAATACGTTTAAGACATTGAAATTTGGCAGTTACTGGTTTGAGACGGGAACTCCTACCTATCTGGTCGAATTGTTGAAACGGGCAGAATACGATTTGTCAGAAATAGGCAGGGAAGAGATAGATGCGGATGTATTGAACAGTATCGATATAGCCTCTTATAACCCGATACCTGTCATCTACCAAAGCGGTTACCTGACCATCAAAGGGTATGATGAGGAATTCGGTATGTACACGCTCGGCTTCCCCAATAAAGAGGTGGAAGAAGGTTTTATGCGTTATCTGCTTCCTTTTTATACTACCGTAAAAGAGGGTGAGACAGCTTTTCAACTGAAGAACTTTGTAACGGATCTCCGCAAAGGCAATCCGGAGGGTTTCCTTCGTCGCTTGCAGACGTTTTTCTATGGTGTACCGTATGAATTGACCGGTGGGGTAGAGCGGTACTATCAGAATGTTCTTTTTATAGTCTGTAGACTGATGGGTCTTTATGTCCAGGCGGAATACCACACCTCTTATGGTCGTGCGGATATGATTTTGCAGACGAAGGATTATATCTATATCTTTGAATTTAAGTTGGATGGTTCGGTGGAAGAGGCGTTGCAACAAATAGAAAGCCAAGGGTATGCCCGTCCGTTTGAAATGGATAGACGGAAGTTGGTAAAGATAGGAGTGAATTTTGATTCCCGAACCCGAAGCATGGATAAGTGGAAGATATCATAATATGACTGTTAAAGAGTTGTTTAATACTATATATACGCAATATTACGCTAAATCATTCCGGTTTGCAAACCTGTATGTCCGGAATGATTTGGCTGCCGAGGATATTACAACCGATAGGTTTGTCTGTATCATGCATTTATTCTTATCGAAGCATTTTCTCTATTTTTAGTGGGGTCATTTATTTTTTTCATGCGTTTGTATTAAAAGGATCTGTGTAATGTTGGTTCTTTAACTATGACTGAAGCTTCAATAAGATGTGAAGATGGAGGGAAAGAACAATGTTCTTCAATGGACTGTGGAGAATTTTGGATCAAAATGGCTCAAGTCCATGGTGCACCAGCTAAATAATAATTAGGGGAAAGGCTGTTCTGATAGAGCTTGATTTTAGAGCGTTATCTATATTAGAACAGCTTTTTCATAAAAAATGCTAAAAGTAAAAGTAGTATGTTTATCTATATCGAGAATGTCCGATTATTGGAGATCCTTCCTGTTCCTTGGTTATTAAGGATGAGAAAGGAGAAATCGTAAATAAATATTATCCTCTTGTTGAAAAATTGTCATATATCAATGATTGTATTTTTCGAAAACTTGATAACGAGATTCTTTTTGTAGAAGATATGCGTGATTCTATTTTTTCTTTGAGAGGAGATAAATTAACTCCGAGATATTTTGTTGATTATAAGGATAAATCAATGAGTAAGGTAGATCGTAAGAGTATTTTAAAACGAACTAGGGAACCTCTTATTGTTCAACAAGAAAATTTACAATCAGCTATTGATAAGGGATTTAAATATTGGCAGAAAGAAGGACTTCTTACTGCTGAAAGAGCCGAAGAATTAAAGAATATGATTGAGGAACAATTCCCTGACCGAAATAACATTGGTGAGACAAATCCTGTACTCTTTTTGTTGAAAGTAAAGAAATAATAATTATAAAATCGAAAATATATGAAAAGGATTTATTTATACATTGCTATTCTGGTCAAGCAGACTTTATTCCCCGGAAATGTACCTGTTTTTTCCCTAAAGGGCAGCTGCCGCTTCTCTATATCCTGCCTGCTTATTCCCTTGAAGGTAGCAGTTGTTTCCCTATAGGCTGGATTTTAGTCACTATGTAATTGCATATAGATAACTATGTAACGTCACATATATAACTATCTATTCATTATACACGTTTCAGCTTTCAGGAGCTTCCTCCCTTTGATAATCAGATCATAATCCTGAAGGATGAAAATAGTTGGCAGAAATACAATCTGACAACTAAATTCAGGACGCTACAGTACATATTTTACCTCAATGACACGTTTTATTATCATTTCAGGATAACACTTTATAAATCAACACCTTGAAATAACTGAAGGCTGAAAGATAAATATATGGATCTCGCTTGTAGGAGCCATTTTAGATACCAACTACAGTCATTTGCAGTAGTTGCCGCGGTTATGAAAAATCACTGCGGCACTTATTTGAAATGGCTGCCTACCCATTCTGAAAAAAACGTAAACTTTTCGATAAAAAGACGTAAGCTTTTTCTCTGAAGGTTTCACCTTTTTCTATAACCGACTCAGCAATTCCTGTATATCCATTCATTTCAATGGATATACAAACCTTTATCCTTATTATTTTCTCCCCAACATGTCAAAGAACGCTAGGTCGGAACGGGTTTGACATGTTGGGGAGGGAACCCGTAAACTGATCTATCGTGCGATTGACCGTATCCGTGAAAAATATGCCCCGGTATTATTTTATTTATTCTTGTCGAAGCATTTTTTTTATTTTTAATGGGGTCATTTATCCTTTTTCATGCGTTTGTATTAAAAAAGCATCTGTGTAGTGTTAGTTCTTTTACGGATGGTATACGGATAATTATATTTAATGCTTATGAAAAAATCACCCCGGAATATATCCATTATAATCCCTTGCTTCAATGAAGAGGAATGCATCGATATGCTATATCGGAATTTGCATCCAGTATTGGATAAATTACTTTTCCCTTATGAATTAATATTTGTTGATGATGGAAGTACAGACCGCACTTTAGAGATCTTATTGTCTCTATCAGAGCAGAACCCTCATGTTCGTTGGTTAAGTTTTTCCCGGAACTTTGGACATCAGAAAGCATTGAAAGCCGGTTTGGATTATGCACAGGGTGACGTCGTTATTACTATGGATGCGGATATGCAACACCCCTCATCTCTGATCTCTACTATGTTAACTTATTGGGCGGATGGATATGATATCGTGGATACGATTAGAATAGATAACAAACAGTGCAGTTATTTCAAAACGATTACTTCCCGTTTTTTTTATCGTCTGATGGATTTTTTGTCTGATATTGCGATAACAGAAAACGGTGCAGATTTCCGTCTACTCGACAAGAAAGTTGTCAAGGTTTTGCGAGATTGCCGTGAAGAATACCTGTTTTTGCGGGGGATGGTTTCATGGGTTGGTTTTCGCCGGATACAGATACCTTATCAGGCAGGGATACGCTATGCTGGAACAACAAAATACTCTTTTAAGAAAATGGTCTTGTTTGCTGTTTGCGGGATAACCTCTTTCAGCATCCGTCCGTTACGCTTGGCTGTTCTTTTTGCTGCTTTTTTCGCATCACTTTCCGTTGTGGAAATTATTTATGTATTATATGCTGTTTTTATTTCGGGGCAGGCTGTGACAGGCTGGGCGTCTCTGGCTATACTGATTTCTGTGTTGGGGGCAGTAATCTTATTAATGCTCGGTATTATAGGAGAGTATTTGGGTAAAATGTTTATGCAGTGCAAGAACCGTCCTGAATATATTGTACGGTCGGGAAATAGTTCGTCATCTTTTAATGTGTAACCGGCTAAATATAAATGCTATGAATATGCCAACAAGAATAAAAAGGTATTGCCCTCTGTTTTTTATACTGGTGATGACGTGTATCGTTTATCATCCTTTGTCAGAAAATGATTTTCTGTATTATTGGGATGATCAATGGTGTGTGATTAATCCGTATACTTCCGGGGGACTTACCTGGGAGAATCTGTACCGAATTTTCACAGAAACTCATGGTGGTCAGTATTCACCCCTGAATGAAATAGGCTATGTACTTATTTATTCATTATTCGGGTACTCTCCGGCGATATTTCATCTGGCCGGTTTGGGAGTACATCTGTTGAATGTCGTATTGCTTTACTTTTTTCTTTCCGGTCTATTGACTCAATCATCCCGGCTTACGACGATGTACAACAAACAAATCGTTTTTCTGGCTACTTTGTTATGGGCAGTCCATCCGGTCAACGTAGAACCGGTTGCCTGGATAAGCGCATCCAAAGTTCTTGTTTATACATCATTTTATTTAACGGGACTTTTATGCTACTTAAAATTTATCCGTACGGAAAAGTTAAGTTATTATGTGGTAACTCTGGCTTTAGCTCTTTGTTCCTGTTTAGGGAAAGAACAGGCTGTGGTATTTCCATTATGTTTATTACTGGTCGATTTTGTAACAGACAGAGGACTGCTTCGTCTGAAGACATGGGAAGAGAAACTGCCATTTCTGCTGCTGTCTCTTTATATGGGAACCATCCCCATGCTAGCACAAGGGTTCCGGCGGGAAGAGCTGGATTATCCATTGATTGACCGGGTTGTCTTTGCGGCTTATTCCTTAATCGAATATTTGACAAAATGTTTGATACCCATTAAATTGTCTTATTTGTATCCTTTCCCGATCTTACCGGGATACGCTATGCCTTTCCATTATTGGTTTTATCCGGTAGTCGTTGTTTTTGTCGTTTGTTGCATTTATCTGTTACGACAAAAAAGGATCATTATTTTTACTTCGTTATTTTTCCTGATACATCTGTTATTTGTACTTCATATTATACCTATATCACGATTTGCGATTGTGGCTGATCGATACCTCTATTTGCCGGGTGTTGGCGTTTGTCTTCTTATGGCCTATTTGTTTGTGACGATCATACATTTAAAAGTGAAACGTATTCAGTTCATGATGATTGTAGGGTTGATTCTCTATTTGTGTTATTTGGGCTGTTACACGAATTATTATGTCAGGCAATGGAAAAATAGCGATAGTGTGAAAAAGGAACTTCGGGAGTTGATAAACGAGCGAGAGGATATAAAAAATATGCAGGAGTTACAGCAACTCATGCGTAATCAATAAGTAATAACAATTAAAGTTGGAGGTAAGCATGACAAAGAAAAGCTTTCTGAAAATCGGTGGAGCAATGCTCCTTTTGGCACTTGTGTTAAACATCCAGTACGCCTGGGGTGGCGATGGCGTTAAGGATCATCCGCTTCATTTAGAAGTGTTGGCACAGAGTAATGATTCTATTAGTACTGGTGGAGACGCAGGTAAGGGAGCTGGTACTGACACTGGCGTTCTTTGGACTGAAATATCAGAAGATTGTTTCGTAATTGTCACAGGTGCAGCTGACACTGTTACTGCTTTTGGATTACAATTCAAAGTTGAAGCTGATGGGTATGGAATCTTATCTGTCAGTAATGCTTCAACAAGATGTAAACCAGGAGGAGATAAGCAATGTTCTTCATCACCTTGTGGCGAATTCTGGATAGAATATGCAAAAGCCGATGGTGCAGCTGCATCAATAAAAGAAGAGCAAAAGAGAACAGAAATTGGTGATATGGTTTCTATACCGATAACAGATATGGAAACCGATTATGGTAAATTGTCTGACTTTGCAGAGGATATAAAAATGATTCCTTTAGAATTCAAAGATGAATGTATTTTAGGAGAAATCAGAAAGGTTGTGATGTCTGACAGTTATATTTTTATCATGGAAAGAAATAATCCAAAAGGCGTTTATGTGTTTGATCATATGGGGAAATATTTGTATAAGATCGGGAACCGTGGGCAGGAACCTGAAGAATTTGTTGATTTATCCGATTTTTCATTGAACGAAGAGGAACGAGTGGTCTATTTGTATGATTTAATGCGAACGAAAGTTCTTGCTTTTTCTTATGAAGGAGATTTTATAAAAGATATACCGATGAATTATTATGCTGATAATTTTGAGTATCAAAATGGATTGTTCTATTTGTATCGGGAAAATGTGGTTCATGGTGATCCTTTATATTCTTTAGTTATCAAGGATGATAAAGGGAAAACGGTGAATAAGTATTATCCGGTTATTGAAAAACTATCAAAAACTAATTATTGTGTTTTCCGAAAACTGGATAACGAAATTCTTTTTGCAGAAGATTTGCGTGATTCTATTTTTACTATAAGAGGAGATGAGTTAACTCCAAAATATTTTATTGATTATAAAGATAAATCAATGAGTAAGGTCGACCGTGAGAGTATTCTTAAAAGAACTCGTCTTCCTCTGACAGTTCTATTAGAGTGTAAGAAAATGGCAGGGATTAAGGATATATTTGAAATAAATGACAAGGTCTTTATTAAAAATAAGCATATAGTTATTCCCCAGTTTACGGTTTACGACAAAAAGACACAAAAAGTCAAAACCTTTAGCCATATATTGAATGATTTTTTGTTTATAGGTCTTTCTCATCCAATTGGCCAATATAAAGATTATTTGATATCGGTAGGTCCGCAAGAAAGGTTGCAGGCAGCTATTAATATAGGTTTTAAGGTTTGGCAGGAAGAAGGACTTCTGACTGCTAAAAGAGCAAAAGAATTAACAGCGATGATTGAGGAACGTTTTCCGGATCGGAATAATATCGGGGAAACTAATCCGATGATCTTTTTATTGAAAGTAAAGAAGTAACAACTATAAAATTGAATCTATATGAAAAGAATCTATTTGTATATTGCTATTCTGATTTCCGTGGTAGCGAATATATTTTTAAATTTTGCCATGAAAAAGAATGACAATAAAGTCGTTTCACAGAATGAAATAGTTTCCGATGAGTATTTGAATGAAGAGTTGGGGAAGGCCTATTCTTATTTAAAACTGAACGGGAAAAAGTTTGAGAATGTAACAGGGACATTGGGGTATCAGGATAAAATGATAGGACGCATGGGACTGGAAACATTGATAAGAGGCTATAATGTCGTTTTCTATTTTTCGGACTTATCATGCTCCTCTTGTATTATGGAACAGCTGAATTCATTGGAAAAACTGAAAAAAATAATCGGAGGGAGGATGCTGATCATATCGCATTTGCCACGAAAAGATGTGCAAAATGAACTGCTACGATTGAAATCGGAAATACCGGTATTTTATATGGATGACAAGTATGTATCTGTGTTGGAGGAGTTCAGCAAAAATCATCCGGCGGCGATAACATGGATGATTACAGATGATTTGTTTATAGTCAGCTCTGGTGTGACTGATAGCCATACCAAACATTTTAATTCGGAATTTTATGATGCGATCGTACGATTCTTTAAGTATAAGGTAATATACTGAAAAATAAGTGGTAAAGTCATATTTTGATGAAAAAGGTCATTGCTGTTATTTTATTCATACTTTTTTGTCTTTTTATCCGGATTGCAGTAGGAGAGTTATGTATAGTACCTTCCGGTAGTATGGAACCGACACTCCTTTGCGGTGATAGGGTTTGGATAGATAAGATTACGTATGGAGCACGTTTTCCTGCTAGATGGGCGGATATTCCGGTTATCAATGTTTTCACATGGATACGCCCGTTGCGGGAAATGGACAGGAATACTCATTGGAAATATAGGCGACTTCCTGGAATGGGTTATCCGGGAGTCGGTGATATAGTGGTTTTCAACAGTCCGGAAAATATGGACCAATTATTAGTAAAGCGAATTACTCGGATAAAGAAAGAGAATGATACTTTACATATCAGACGGGAGAATTATCTGTTCCTGAGAAAACTAATTGCAGAGGAGGGAAACGATGTGAGAATGAGAAACCGTGCTGTTTATATAAATGGCATTTGTGATTCTATTTATAGGCTTAAACGTACTTATTATTATGTTGAGGGAGATAATTCTGCCGATTCAAGGGATAGCCGAAATTTCGGATATATTCCGGAAACCTTAATTGTGGGTAAATTTAATTACGTACTGTTTTCTGTTAACAATCTGGGTACTAAAGGTAAAAAGATTAGGCTTAGACGTTTTTTTCATAAAATAACCTGATAGGTCCTGATTCTTTTATCTTACATTGTTCCAGTCAAAGAGTTTGTTTGTAATAATCAACGTAGTTCTTGTAGAACGATGGAATAATAAATACAAAAATAGGGTAAAAAAGTATTATATCCCTTTATAAAGGAATGATATTGTATGAAAAAAGAGATTTGGCACAAAAAAGTGACCTCTTAGGCTTGATTTTTTTACCCGAATCAATAATATCTCATACATATTTGGTCAATTGCTAATAAAAATGCATTTGTTCTACAAGAACTATGGAATAATGGTCCATTGCATAATAAATTAGGAAAAATGTTGAAAACAAAACAATGTGACTATAAAAGACTATATGAAAAATATGTAGGTCAGATGTATTCATATGGTAAGGCACTCGGTGTTGATGATGATGCGTTGTATGATTTGATTCATGATGTATTCCTACATTTTTTTGAACATCAGAATGAGATTGTCGATAATGATAATGTAAAATATTATCTTTTCCGGTGTTTAAAAAATCGAATGATTTCTGAAAAGCGGAAGGAAGTTACTATGGAAGATATCGATGAATCAGATGATTATCTGTTTTCTATAACTGTGTCCGGACTGGATTATATAGAAGAAGAGGAGGAGCGAAAGGAAATTGCCGAACAAATTGAAAATATGTTATGCAGTCTTACGGGACGACAAAGAGAAGCCATTTATTTACGCTATATGCAAGAATTAGAGTATGATGAAATTGCTGTATTACTGAATCTTACGACTAAGGGGACACGCAAATTAATATATCGCGCAATCGAACGTATGCGTGAGCAATATGGTCCTGTTTTATTTTATTTTTTTCTTTCCGATCATTTTTTTTCATTTTAATGGGGTCATATTTCTTCTTTGTGCGTATTTATTTAAATGAATACTCATAAAAGTAAGGAATGAGCGATAAACAAATACCAGAAATAGTACATAGATTGTTGCATGACCACAGTTTTGTCATGTGGTGTATGGTGCCGACCCAAGAGTTGGATATTAAATGGCATGCTTGGATAAAAGAACATCCGGAAAACCAGCGGGCTATTGACGAAGCACGTTTAATATTAAGATCAGTACGGTTGAACGAGTATTCTATTCCGGATGAAAAATCAGAACAAATTTGGCTGAGGTTACAAAACGAAATGCAGCAAAAGCGTTTTAAAAAGCGTAATCTATTTATGAGATATGCAGCGGCTTGTGCTGTTTTTGTAACAGTTAGCCTGGCAGGATACTGGTTAATGGATAGAGGTCTGTTTTCAGGAAATAATCTGATGACAGGTATCGGTATGGCTATTGACACGGTTCATACAGAGGTTACATTGATAACGAAGGATCAGAAAGTTATAAATGTGGAGGACAATACCTTGATCTCTTTCAACTCTGATGTAACGATGAAAAATTCTCCGGATGAAGAACTCGTTGTAAAAAAGATTGAGGCTGAAGGGATTGAAAAGAATATTGATGAGACAGTGATGAATACGTTGGTCGTACCTAAAGGGCGCCGTTCTTCATTATTACTGGCTGACGGTTCTAAAATTTGGATAAACTCAGGGAGCGTGTTGCGTTTCCCTTCCCGGTTTGATGGTGACGATCGTACTATCGAAGCGGAGGGGGAGATTTATATCGAGGTCGTAAAAAGTGGCAAACCTTTTCATGTGAAAACGGCTAGTTTTACAGTCAATGTGTTGGGGACTAAATTCAATCTTTCCGCTTATGGTGACGAGCAGGCACAATCAGTTGTTTTAGTAGAAGGTAGCGTGATGGTTGACACAAAGGAAGAAGAAAATATACAATTAACTCCAAATCATAAGTTGACCCTTCAGCCTGATAAACACGAAATTAATGAGGTAGATGTTTTAGACTATATCTCCTGGAAAGATGGCGTACTTATTTTTAAAGGAGAAACAATGGAAAATATCCTGATGCGTTTAAGTCGTTATTATAATGTGCAAATTGAATGTGCTCCTGGTATTGCCCAGCGGACAAGTTCCGGTAAACTCGTCTTGTTTGATAACATAGAGCAGGTCATGGAAACTTTTTCAATGCTTTATAATGTTCATTATCGCTTTGAATCAAATACATTACTAATAGAATAATAACTTAAAAAGAATTGCCTATGGAATATAGAATATGAAAAACGCTTGAAATTAAAAGCCCGAACGATGGGCAAGATCGTCCGGACTTGTCAGAAATTTAAATTTTCCAATTAAAAATGAAAAACCTAAAGACATACAAATGTATGAAAAAAATCAGACATATTATTGTATTACTGCTGAGTATGGGTATAACCTGTGCTTATGCAAATAATGAGTCGTTTATTTCGATAGAACAAATACTGGAACAAAAACAGTCCACTATGCTGGACGTTCTTAAATTCATAGAAACCGAGACCGGTTATGTGTTTTTCTATTCCGATGAGATCAAAAGCGAGTTGAATAGAAATGCGCAAACTGGAGTAGTGAAAGGTTCTATACAAGAAATTCTTAATCCGCTGTTTGAGAAGACAGAACTAACTTATCAGATAAATGGTAACCAGGTGGTGGTAAAAAGAAAAGCGGTTTCCGGTCCTGTTTCTTTACCTGCTGTTTCGCAAAAGAAAAGTATAACGGTAACCGGGGTTGTCAGCGATGCGACCGGTGAACCTTTGATTGGGGCGAATATCTGGTTGAAGAACAGTTCTGTTGGGGCTGTTACTGATATTGATGGTAAATATTCAATTAAGATAGATGGTGTCGGCGGTGTTTTAACTTTTTCATATATGGGTATGAAAAGTGTGGATATTGCCGTAAATAACCAGACAACTATCAATGTCACATTGGCTACCGATGATGAAGTTTTGGATGAGGTGGTGGTGGTCGGCTACGGTCGTCAGAAGAAAGAAAGTGTGGTTGGTGCTATTTCTACCGTAGATGTAGCAAATTTAAAAATGCCTGGCTCATCTATTTCCAATGTGCTGGCCGGACAGTTGGCTGGTGTTGTAGCAATGACCCGTTCGGGAGAGCCTGGAAAAAATAGTGCTGCTGATTTTTATATTCGTGGTGTATCTTCGTTTAAAGGTAGTTCTACTCCATTAGTGCTGGTTGATGGTATCGAACGTGAACTGGACCTGGTAGATACCGATGATATCGCTTCTTTTTCTATCCTGAAAGATGCTTCGGCTTCAGCTGTGTATGGGGTACGTGGAGCAAATGGTGTTATTCTGATCACAACTAAAAAAGGTAATCTTGGAAAACCCGTTATTAATGTGCGTGCCGAAGCAGGTATAACCAGCCCTACTAAGATGCCAAAGATGGTTAATTCTGCACAATGGGCTGATTTGTATAATGATATCCAGCCGGGATATTACTCTCAGGATGCAATTGATAAATATCGTACCGGTGCTGATCCTGATCTGTATCCGAATGTGAACTGGATCGATGCACTCTATAACGACCTGGCATCTAACCAGCGTGTAAACCTGAGCATTACAGGTGGTACCGATATTGTGAAATACTATATTTCAGGCTCTTTTTATAATGAAAGCTCTATTTTTAAAAGTGCCGGTAATTTGTATGACTATAATTCGTCTGTTCATTATGATAAGTTCAATTTTCGTGCTAATGTAGATTTGGCTTTAACCAAAAGCACGACACTAAACCTGAATCTGGCAAATATCTATGAAAAATCGTTTGGTCCGGGTGATAGTGATAATGATAATCGAATATGGGAATATACCTATCTGGTATCACCCAACGCTTTCCCCATTGAATATTCGGATGGAACGATTGCTGCTCCGTCAACCGATTCCGGTTATAATCCCTGGAATATGCTTGTGCACTCCGGATATCGCGAACAATTCTGGAACTCTTCGCAATCCCTGATAGGATTGACACAGGATTTTGGAGCTTTATGGGAACCCTTGGAAGGATTAACCGGTAATTTCAAGTTCTCATGGGATGCATGGAATACAACGATTCAACGCCGTAGCAAAGAACCAACCCAGTATCATGCAACCGGAAGAGATGAGAATGGGGATCTTATTTTCGGTTCTCCTGTCCGTACAGGTAGCGGAGAGTTGTCATACGCTATCGGTCGTGACGGAACAATGACTACTTATATGGAAGCTTCATTGAATTACGACCACTTATTCGCAGACAAACACCGTGTAGGAGCGTTGTTCCTTTATAATCATAAAATACATACACGTACGCAGGAAGGGGATAAATTTAAATCTTTACCTTATAAGAACCAAGGTATTGCCGGACGTGTGACCTATGCTTTCAATGATACGTACTTCGCTGAGGCTAATATGGGTTACAACGGTTCAGAGAATTTTGCCCGTGGACATCGCTTTGGCTTTTTCCCTGCTGGTGCTATCGGTTGGATGGTTTCGAATGAAAAATGGTTCAAGCCGCTAACAAAAGTGGTCGATATGCTGAAACTGAAGGGTTCGTATGGTATAGTTGGAAATGACGATATCGGAGGAGAACGCCGCTGGGTATATGAATCGACTATTCTGGTAGGTAATGATGCTGGAGCAGGCCAATGGAATTATGGTTCCGCCGGAGCTAATGGTGGCGGAGGTATTCGTGTTGGAGATGTGGAGAACTTATCTGCATCCTGGGAAGAAGCTACTAAGATGAATGTCGGAGTTGAATTGTCATTACTCGACAAAGTGAGGGTACAAGCCGATTATTTTCATGAAAAACGAACCGGTATCTTTCTTCAGCGTGCCGGCTTACCGGCTATTGTAGGTTTATCGGTTATTCCTTATACGAATATCGGGGAAACAATGAACCAGGGATTCGACGGTACGGTTGAATATACACAGAAGGTCGGAGAGGTATTTCTGACCGGACGTGCCAACTTTACTTACAACCGGAATAAATTGCTGAATAACGACGAACCGGATTGGGAATATAAATATCAGAACAAAATCGGCAAACCGTTTGGTTCGGGTGGCAATTTGCAGCCTTTTGGATTAGTTGCCCTGGGACTTTTCGAAAGCCAGGAAGAAATTGACAATAGTCCCAAGCAATCCTTTGGTGAGTATAGGGTCGGCGATATCAAATATCAGGATATAAACGGTGATGGTCAGATCGATTCACAAGATAAAATCGCTATGGGATTTACAAACCTACCGGAAATTGTATACGGTTTCGGGGCTACCGCACAATGGAAGAATTGGGATGTGAATGTCTTTTTCCAGGGTGTTAGCCATGTAAATTTCTTTTTAAGCGGGTCTACCATTAAAACACCATTTGGTTCCGGAAATATGGAACGTGCTGCCATCAATGAAGATGTGTATGATAAAGTATGGCGTCCGGGTAATACGGCTGAACAAAATGCTGGTTCGATTTATCCCCGGTTGAGCTGGAGTGGTGCTGTCGGATCATCTAATAATTCACAGACATCCGATTGGTGGATGCGTGACGGTAGTTTTCTGCGCCTGAAAAATTTTGAAGTGGGATATACGATGTCAAAAGGGTTAATGAACAAAACGTTTATCAAATCGTTGCGTTTTTATCTTTCGGGTAATAACTTGTTGACATTTAGTAAATTCAAACTTTGGGACCCGGAAAAAGGGAATGGTGACGGCTCCGGTTATCCTCCTAACAGGGTGATTACCGTAGGTTTAAATGCTAATTTCTAATTCATTAAAAAAGATATATATGAAAGTCTCGATAAAAACTTCTTTTCAAATCATTTGTTTTGCTGTGGGGGTAATATTCTTTTCCTCTTGTAATGATTTTTTGGACAGGCAGGAAGATGAAAAACTGACCTTCGATAAAATATGGGAAACTCGTAATGATACAAGGAGTTATTGGCTCAACTCGATGAGTTTTCTTCCTGATGATGCCGGTGACTTTACGAATTTACCCTGGCTGGGAGCCTCTGATGAAGGAACTGTTACTTATGCCCGCGAACTTCGCTGGATCAATTTCGGATCCTGGAATGCAAGTAATGTCCCTAATTATCAGATGGATCGCTTTTATAAGGGAATTCGTGAATGTAATATTTTTATGCAGAATGTAGATAGATGCTCTGATCCTATTGTCACAAAAGAAGAATTAGCCCAGTATAAAGTGCAGAGTCGTTTTGCCCGTTCTTATTATTACTTTCTGATGATGCGTATTTATGGTCCGGTCTTCTTGTTAGGTGACGAACTGTTGGATTTTACAGCGTCTACGGAGGCTCTTTATCGTCCGCGCAATACATGGGAGGAATGTGTGGATTATGTTGTAAGTGAAATGGAAGCTTGCATTAACGATCCGGCTATGGCTGAAAGTTATTCGGATGCGGAGAAAGGATTGGCTACTAAAGGTACTTGCCAGGCTGTTATTGCTCGTTTGAAACTTTATTCGGCACGTGACTTATTCAATGGTAACAAACTTTATAGTTCTGTAAAGAATCCGGTTACTGATCTGTTTCCCGAATTGTCGGGTGTGAATCTTTTTCCGCAAAATTATGATGCCAATAAATGGTTGGAAGCAGCCAAAGCAGCTAAAGTGTTAATTGATAATCCGTTGTATAAATTGTATCGTGCCGGTGACGGTTCTGACCCATATGCTAATTACTATGGTATCACACAGGAATATTGGAATTCAGAGCTTATCTGGTCTACAGGGTATAAAGGACGTTATCAGTTAGGAGTACATACAGTACCGACCGGTATTTCCGGAACTGCTTATGGCGGTGTTGGACCGACACAGCAGCAGGTTGATGCGTATGCTATGAGTAACGGACGTTATCCTATTACTGGATATAACGGAAAAGAACCGATTGTTGACAGAAGTTCGGGATATAGTGTTGATGAGTTCGAAAAGACGACATGGAAATATCCGGCTTGGGGAGGTGCGGGAGAATATGATTTGACGGCTCCTAATATGTATAAAGATCGTGAACCCCGCTTCTATGTGTCTGTATTTTTCGGGGATAACTGGTGGCATCACGGCAGTGGAATGACAAAGATTTCTTTTGCGAAAGGTGCTAACAGTAATAAATCGCATGACTATCCTAAATCCGGATATCTGGTTAATCGTTTTTATGACCATACGCTTAATTCAGCGAGTGGACAATGGGGAAATATTGTATTTCCGACTTTTCGTCTGGCTGAAATGTATCTTAATTTCATTGAAGCGGTACTTGAATGTAAGCGACACAATGTTGCTATGCCCGGAGGTTATGAGGCGCAGGCAATGGAAGTGTGGGCTGATTTGCGTGATCGTGCTGGGTTGGCTCCTATTACTGAAGTTTACCCCAACGCTTCAACAGAAAAGTTGATCGAACTTTGTCGTAACGAGCGCCGGATTGAACTTGCTTTCGAGAATCATCGCTATTTCGATACGCGTACATGGATGATAGCCAAAGATGTTGATGGTGGCCCGATGTACGGAATGAATGCACAATTTCCTGGTAGTGGGGATGTGACTCCTGACGGTTTCTGGGAGAGAACGGTTTTCGAAACACGTGTGTTTGAAGACAATCATTATTTGTATCCTTTCATACAAAGCGAATTGGATAGAAATAAATTGTTAACCCAGAATTATGGTTGGTAATAGAAACCATTCTTACGAATCTAAAAAGAATTATTTATGAAAAAGATTTTAATGATATCGCTTTTGTTCTCTTTAACTGTCGGTTTTGTGGCATGTGATGACAATAAAGATGAATATCTGAGCGACTATAGCACAATTGTCTATTTTAGAAACAGCGGGGAAATACCGTTGACACTCTATAAGACTGGGGAAGATACGGAGTATCAACTAACTGTTAATAAATCAGGCTCAGACCTGGCAAGTGTGACAGATGTAGAAGTGGCAGTATTGGACGATGCGGCTCTGGATGCTTACAATGCACAAAACGGGACTTCTTACGTCAAGCTGCCGGAGAATTGTTACCAACTTGCAGATAACCGGTTGGTGTTCGGTTCGGACAATTTATATAAAATGGCGAACATTGTTTTTAAGACGGATCTTATTTACAACTTGCCGGCTGGTACGAAGTATGTGTTACCCGTTTCTTTGGTAAATTCAGCCGATTCTATCAATTCGGAAAAAGATAAGACTATTTTGATACCATCCGTAGAAATACCTTTCGTTTATTTCGAGCAAACTGGTTTTGTTTCGAATACATTCACCGACGGAGGGGATACGCAGGCTAAGTTTACATTACCGGTCTCTATACCGATGGTTAGTAAATGGACGTTCGATTGTACGGTAGGAGTAGACGAATCTTTACTGGAGGAGTATAACAAAGAGAATGAGACTAATTATGCCATATTGCCACAAAGTGTATATTCACTAAGTAGCGATGGAACCGTGTCGTTCGTTCCGGAAGAGAATTCGAAAGATCTGGAGATAACGGTAGACCGTACGAAGCTGGAGTATGGAAACTTTGTTTTGCCGTTACGATTGATTGATTGTTCGAAAGACGGATTTGTGATTGATGCTGCTAAAAACGCTTGTTTATATGGTATTTCATATGTACCGGACGAAAGCAAATTGAAAAAAGTGGAATTGACAGCCGATATGCTTTCTTCAAATGCGGTTGAGCCGTCGGAAGGTTCATTGGCAAATCTGTTGGATGGAGATGTGGAAACTTACTTCCATTCTGCCTGGAGCGTTGCTGTGGAAGGTTCTCATTACCTTCAGGTTGCATTACCGGCAGAGACTACTGCGTTTAATTTCTATTATACGACACGTTCGGCAAATGGCAGTGCCGCACCGGCAAAGATCATTATTGAAGGAAGTCTGGATGGTGTATCTTTTAATAAGATAAGCACGCTGACCGATGGACTGCCGACTGGTGGTAAAGAAACTTATAATTCGAAGATTATGGTAGGAAAGCCGTTTAAGATTATTCGTTTCTCTGTTCCGGAAAATGCGACAGGAGGTAATTTCTTCGTATGGAGTGAATTTGGAATGAAGGTTTTCTAGACTTTATTTCCCAGACATAAGTCTTTTGTTATTAAAGGCGGAAGTATGGTTCATTAGATTCCATATTTCCGCTTTCTTTGTAATTGTTCTATGAAATAATCAAATGCTGTAACTTGAAAAATACTTACCCTTTCTTCTGCTTCTTATACTCCCTCGGTGACATCCCCATCACCTTGCTGAATAGCCGGGAGAAATAATAGGTATCTTCTATTTCTATCCGAATATTTATATATACCGAATATTCTTTTTATTTTTGCCCCAGGAGGAGATGTTATAAATATGCCCGTAACCACGTTATTCAATAGTATATATGCACAATATTATGCCAAATCGTTTCGATTTGCAAATTTGTATGTCCGGAATGATCTGGCTGCGGAAGATATTGTGACGGAATCGTTGCTCAAATTATGGGAAACGATGAAAAAAGAATCTGTGGAAAAACCACAGGCATTATTATTGACTATTTTGAAGCATAAATCATTGGATTACCTGAAGGCGCGTGCTCATGAACAAGAGGCTTTCGATGCTATGCAGGAGTGGCGCAGTCGTGAACTGGCAATTCGTATCTCGACTTTGGAGGCATGTGATCCGGATTATATTTTTTCAGATGAGATACGTTCGATCATGGCTGATACGTTAAATAAGCTTCCGGAGCAGACCCGAAGAATCTTTATCATGAGCCGTTTTGAGAATAAGTCGGGTAAAGAAATAGCCGACATATTGGGTATTACTGTTAAAGGAGTGGATTATCATATGGGCAAAGCCTTAAAAGCCTTGCGAATTTCGTTGAGAGATTATTTACCTATCCTTTATTTTCTGTTTTATTGATTTCCTGTTTTATCCGAAAGGAGAAAAAGTTTCATTCGGATGGAAATTTTTTTTCATCTGGTACTAGTGAATTCTTTTCGAGGGTCGTCTTATATATGAAAAGCGATAAAATATGGATGACAAACTATTACAATTATATTTTGAAGGCCGGACAACAGACGAGCAATCACGTCTGATTACTGAATGGTTGGATGTTGATGAAGCTAATTTGAAGCATTATCAGCAACTGTGCCGTTTGTATGAAATCAGTTTTTGGCATGAAGAACCGAAAGTTGTCACAAAATCGTTGAAAGAAAAATTCAGATGGCAACTTCTTTTGAAGGAAACAGTGAAAATTGCGGCTGTTTTTATGTTGGGGTTTATGCTGAATCATTGGTTCAGTCCGGGGGGTGAGGAGGTTATAGCTATGCAGACCATACATGTCCCGGCAGGACAGAATGCACAGTTGACTCTGGCGGGTGGTTCAAAAGTCTGGCTGAATGCCGGGAGTACACTGAATTTTCCGACTCGCTTCGTTGAGGGAAAACGGCGGGTCACTCTGGAAGGTGAAGGTTTTTTTGAAGTAAAGGCCAATAAGGAAAAACCGTTTATTGTTTCGACATCTACTTATGATGTTAAAGCTTTGGGTACATCTTTTAATGTACATGCCTATAATCAGTCAAAAGAATTTGAAACAGCATTGTTAACAGGGAAAGTCGAAATTTCAGATCGTATGACAAATCATTCCATATCCCTAACCCCGAACAATCGGGTTGTGATTGGAGATGGTGGATTGTCGGTTATTTCTATCGAAAGTGTGGACTATTTCTTGTGGCGTGAAGGTATTCTCTATTTTGATGAACCATTAACAGATGTTCTGGAAAAACTGGAATTATATTTCGATGTAAATATCCATGTGAATAATAAATCCGTATTGGAAAACAAACGGCATTGTACGGGTAAGTTCCGGACAAGGGATGGTCTGGATCATATCCTAAGTGTTCTGCAATTGACAAATCATTTTACCTATAAGAAAGATGAGGAGAAGAATCTGATTACTATTAACTGACTTTATTGTGTAACCTTTTAAATTCTGATAGCCTATGACACAAACGTAGAAAGTATATGAAAAACCGGCAAGCGCGCCAACGCTTACCGGTTATGGGTTAGAACCCCGAACTGGGATATTTATCGAAGTACTAACAACTTATTAATTACAAAATTATGAATTATATTTTGTACAGACAATCTATACTTGAATTTAAACATTTATTTCGAATTATGAAAATCACTATTGTAGCTTTGTTTACTTGCATTTATACACTTTTTGCAGTAGAAGCCAACTCGCAGAATGTGAAGGTTTCGATACAGGCTAACAGTTTCTCTATTCAGAAAGTGATTAGTGAAATAGAAAAACAGACTGATTACTTGTTCGTGTATGACAAGAATGAAGTCGATGTGAATAAGAAAGTCTCTGTCGATGTGAATAATGAACCTGTTTCTGAAGTTCTTAACAGAGTTTTTGAAGGTACTGGTGTAGCTTATAAGGTGGTAGGTAAGAATATTACTTTAGTGAAAGGTGCTGTTACCTCGGAAAATATGGTGAAACAACAAACAGGAAAGAAAGTAACGGGCATTGTCAAAGATCAAAACGGTGAACCGATTATCGGAGCGAATGTGCTTGAGAAAGGGACAACGAATGGGACAATAACAGATGTAGAAGGAAAATTCATTTTAGAAGTGGATGATCGTGCTTCTATATTGGTCAGTTTTATAGGTTTTGTGGATCAAGAAATTTCTGTAAAAGGACAGAATACTTTATATTTAACTTTAGTGGAAGATACTCAAAATTTAGAAGAAGTTGTCGTTACAGCATTGGGTATCAAGCGTTCGGAGAAAGGATTAGGTTATTCTGTCCAAAAAGTGGATGGAGATAAATTGACGAGCGTGAAAAATATTGACGTAACTTCCAACTTAATCGGAAAAGTGGCGGGTATGAATGTAAAAAGTAGTACGGAATTCAATGAAGCACCGACGTTGACATTACGTGGAGAATCCCCCTTGTTGGTAATAGATGGAGTTCCTTACACGAATATTTCCTTACGAGATATAGCGGCTGATGATGTAGAATCAATGAGTGTGCTGAAAGGAGCTACAGCTTCTGCTCTTTATGGTTCTCGGGGTGGTTCGGGAGCGATTATTATTACGACGAAAAAAGGAAATAAGAAAGGAGGTTTACAGGTAAATGTCAGCAGTAATACCATGTTTGAAGCTGGTTATGTTGCATTCCCGGAAGTTCAGACTTCTTACAGTTCCGGAGGTGCCGGACAATATCGTACCGGTGATTTTGTGTGGGGAGCTCCACTGGATGCAGGGTATATGGCAACTCAATACAATCCGTACACCTATGAATGGGAAGAAAAGGAATTGGTTTCAAAAGGAAAGGAAAATTTTAAGAATTTTCTGGAAACAGGCCTTGTAACAAATAATAATATCAACCTTTCTTATCAGAGTGAAAAAGGAAGTTTCCGTACTTCTCTGACACATGTTTATAATAAAGGACAGTACCCGAATACAAAGTTGAATAAGTTTACTTATTCGGTTGGAGGTGATTTTAAAGTAGATAAATTCAGTTTCGAAGGAAATCTGACTTACAATAAACGTTTTTACCCGAATGATAAAGGTACTAAGTATGGTTCCGGTGGTTTTATCTATAATCTTGTTGTTTGGTCTGGTACCGAATATGATATCCGAGATTATAGGGATTATTGGCAGAGAGGCAAAGAAGGAGAAACACAGAACTGGATGGAAAATACTTGGTATGATAATCCTTATTTTTTGGCAAATGAGGTGCGGCATAACGATGATTATGATGTAACAAATGGATCATTGTCAATGAAATATGATGTGCTATCTTGGTTAAGCTTTACACTTCGTTCTGGTTTTGATTATTATCAGGATAAAGAAGAGTGGAAATATGCTAAATCTTATACAATGAATAAAAAAGGTTACTATTATGTGGATCAGGAGAATGCTTTCAGTATGAATAACGATTTCCTGGTGACAGCAAATCATCAATTCGGAAAGTTGGGTATTGACGGATTGATCGGTGGTACTATCAATTATAAACAAGGAAGTAATGTATGGGGTGAAACCAATAATGGACTTTCTATCCCGGGGTTCTATTCTCTGAATGCTTCTGTAGATCCGGCAAAAACAGGACAGAAAGGATTCAAGAAACAGGTGAATAGTTTTTTTGGAAAAGCGACCCTTTCGTGGGGTAGCCTGTTATTTGTTGATATTACGGCTCGTAATGATTGGTCAAGTACATTGCCTAGCTCTACACGTTCTTATTTTTATCCCTCAATAGCGGCTAGTTTAGTTCTTTCGGAGTTGGTTAAAATGCCTGATTGGATTAGTTTACTGAAAGTAAGAGGGTCATGGACACAGAATAAAAATGATTTGGATATTTATGCTATAAACAATACTTATTCTATCACAACTAATATGTGGGATGGAAAAACCGCTGCTTATTATCCCCAATTGATTAGGGGGATCGATTTACGTCCGGAAAGTTCCCGTTCATATGAATTGGGTACGAATGTCAATTTCTTGAGTAATAGGGTGTGGTTAGATTTAACCTATTATAATAAGCGGAGAAAAGATTTTGCAGTGAAAGCTCCGTTGAGTATGAGTTCCGGATATGATCAGACCTATATTAATTCGGAAGAGGAACGAGAGAGAAGAGGCTTTGAGTTATCCATTGGAGCTACTCCGGTAAAAGTGAAGGATTTTGAATGGAATACGTTGTTTAACTGGTCGTCCGAACGTGATGTTTTTGTGAAACTGGATCCCAAATATTCGACCAAAGCACCATGGGTGAAAGAAGGAATGCGTTGTGATTATCTTACAACGACCCTTTGGGACACAGACTTGTATGGAAATATTGTACATGGAAAAAGCGGATTACCGGAAAGTATACCTTATAGTGGTTTGATGGGGTATTCTTCACCCGATTGGATTTGGGGATTCTCAAATACGTTGCGTTACAAAGATTTTACCTTCCATTTTGCTTTTGACGGGTGTGTTGGTGGAGTTGCTTATAACTGGACAGACCAAGTGATGTGGAATTCCGGTTCTCATATTAAATCAGACAATCAATGGAGATATGACGAGGTTGTAAATAAGAATATCAGCTATGTCGGTCCTGGTGTGAAAGTTATTTCGGGAACAATAGAACGGGATGAATACGGGCAGGTTATCAGTGATAATCGTGTATATGCCCCAAACGACACAAAAGTATCGTATGAGAATTATATTCGTCATTATTCTAATGATTATTATGCTGGTAAACCACAATCTTATTACAATCGTACGTATTTTAAACTTCGCGAAATTGCATTAAATTATACGGTGCCAAATACATTGACAAAAAAAATAAAGATGACTGATTTAACAGTTGGTATTACCGGTAATAATTCATCACACGAACCTATCAGAGTAACACCGTCCGCTACATCAAGCAGGCTCACAGCCTGACGTCCTGTTGGCTCCCCGTTCTCATATACCAATGACACTGCTATGACACGATCGTCAGGAGCAAGCACGATATCATTAATCGGGAAAACAGAATCCACTCTATATAGTACTTTAGGTTCATATTCAGGTGAATATCTCACAAGAAACCTGTCAGTCATACCTAAATTGAACACACCGAAATCACCAGTACTTCTGTCAATGCTCAATCCGTATGGATTCGTCAGCTCTCCTATATGCGACCGACGGTCAATGTAGCTGCCCATCTCTTCTCCTGTGGTTATGTTATACACAAACAGGCTACGTCCCCCTGCATCACCAAGCACATAGACACAGGAGTCATCC
>OFFG01000153.1_pt1 | contig 66511 bp, 70 predicted proteins | sample 1521331 | NCBI WGS metagenome assembly OFFG01 (sample SAMEA3504129, study PRJEB24116) | mouse gut metagenome | biome: mouse gut; feature: mouse-associated habitat; material: faeces | place: Denmark | collected 2011 | reverse complement strand
CCGCCTTCGCCACTGGTGTTCCTCCTAATATCTACGCATTTCACCGCTACACTAGGAATTCCGCCTGCCTCTCCGATACTCAAGACCAACAGTTTCAAATGCAGTTCGGGGGTTGAGCCCCCGGATTTCACATCTGACTTGTCAGCCCGGCTACACGCCCTTTACACCCAGTAAATCCGGACAACGCTTGCCACCTACGTATTACCGCGGCTGCTGGCACGTAGTTAGCCGTGGCTTATTCCTCAGGTACCGTCACTTGCTTCGTCCCTGAGAAAAGAAGTTTACAACCCGAAAGCCTTCTTCCTTCACGCGGCGTTGCTGGGTCAGGCTTGCGCCCATTGCCCAATATTCCCCACTGCTGCCTCCCGTAGGAGTCTGGGCCGTGTCTCAGTCCCAATGTGGCCGTTCAACCTCTCAGTCCGGCTATGGATCGTTGACTTGGTAGGCCGTTACCCCACCAACTATCTAATCCAACGCGAGCCCATCCTTCGGCACCTCAGTTTTGGTATTTCTATCATGCGGTAAAAATACGTTATGCGGTATTACTGTCCGTTTCCAGACACTATCCCCCTCCGAAGGGCAGGTTGCTCACGCGTTACTCACCCGTCCGCCACTCAGTCATATCATTCTTCATTCCGAAGAAATCTGAATTCAAGCTTCGTTCGACTTGCATGTGTTAGGCACGCCGCCAGCGTTCGTCCTGAGCCAGGATCAAACTCTTAAAACTATTGTATTAATATCAGCTCTCCCGAGCTGTACCAATCGTCTTAAAAAGCTCTTCGCTCTTTACTCTTTCGAACACTTAACGTTCGCAATTACTGCTTTTTGTATCTTCTCAGATACGAGTACAGATAAAACTCTTTTGAATCTTATCAGGTTCCTTACTTTCGTCGTTGTTTAATTTTCAAGGTCCTATTCCCTCACTTCGCTTGGCTTCGCTTTCGCTTCCCCCTCGCAAAGTGCTTGTTAATAATACCAAACCAAAACCAAAATGTCAACACTTTTTTTGAAGTTTTTTCATAAAGTTTCACACTCTTCCAAGCGTTTCTAAAGTTGTAAAAAGAAAGGCGAAAGCTGCACCTTTCGCCTGTTATAATAATATATACATTATATTATAAATTCATTTATATCGACCACAAGATATGGGTGAGTTGAATACGCCTTATCAGGCATATATTCTTTTGAGCGGTTATAGATTCTCTCTACATCATTATAATATATTTTATAATCAAATAATGTAAAACCATCCTCTTCCTCCTGAAAAATTACCGCATCTTCATCAAATCCAAAGCTTTTTGTATTATAATACGCAACGGATGTTCCTGTTGCAACAATCAGAATTGCTATTATGAGCATTGAAGCTATTGGATGTTTTTTCATTTTATCATTCCTTTACATAATCTTTTAAAAGCAGTTCGGCAAGGGCATTAGCAAAAAGCCTGCCCGAATAACACGCCTCATCCAGAGTATTTCCCTCAGTTCCTATTTCAAGAAGGAAAGAATTTTTAGTTAAATCCAGATTATATTTACGTTCCGAAAAAAGAATAGGTCTCATCAGATTCGGATACTTCTCATTTACTGCATTCGTAACAGCTGTTGAAAATCTAAGGTTATGTTCCCAATTCGGATAATTTGATATGCTTCCGTATTCGCAGCCTGATATAATCATCATTCTTGCTGCTTTTTTGCCATTCACTTCAGCTGTTGGTTTAACCTTGGTACCGTCTTTATATGTAATACTGTCTCTGTGAACATCTATAGTGATTTCTATTGACGGATATTGCTCCAAGTACTCACTTACCGATTTTCTTGATGAGTTATATGCTTCATTATATGATAAATCATGGATTTCCGTGTCATGAATAACCTTGAAACCCTTGCTTTCAAGAACCTTACAGATTTCGTCCCCGACCCTAACCATATTACGATCTATATCTTTAGTTTTAAGGTCGGTGGACTCTGTATAATAACCCACATCAAGAAGAGTGAAACATTCAGTTGTATGGCTGTGGTAAATCAAAATGGTAGGCTTTGAAATATCTTTAATTTCAAGACTTGCCTTTTGCTTTAAAAGATTTTCTATATCAAGATTGTAAAAGGAATCAGGAATCTTACTTTGAACCTGCACATTTCCGAAGGTTACAATTGTTCCGCCACCCGTGTAATTATCTTCGCTTGTTTTACCCTTTACTTTTTCTGTTTCAATACTCTTTTCAGCTTCTGCCATTAATTCCTGAATATCCGCAGGAATTGCCGTTAAATCTGTATCCTCAGAGCTGTCCTCCGGAGTGATACTGTTCATAACATCCTGCACCTCTTCCTGTGTGGTGTTATTATTATCTGCATCATCACCTGAAATTATTAAAGAAATCTGAGAAGATGTTTCTTTAATTTCAGAATAAGGTCTTGAAATTTTATCAACACTCTTTATTAAACCGGTTATATCGGCGGAAAGGTTGGGAGACAAACCTATGATGATACCGGTTATAGTAAACAATGCAACAATATTTGAAACAAAAAATATAATATCCCTTTTCATAACACACCTGTATATTAAAGTATTCATATACATTATATATATGAAAAAAGAAATCACTTTATCCCACAAGAGTATATAAATCCCGTTCACTTATATCGGACTGAAGACAAACATTAATGCTCATACCAATAAGTTTGGCACCCTGTTCCGTAACCCGATCTATTTCTCTTGGCGTTACAAACATTGAATTATCATCTGCACCTTTTATAACACCTGTTGAAACAACGGTTGGTATTCCGATTGAAACAACCGGCACACCGAGCGTTTTTTTTGAAATTTCAAAACGATGATTGCCTACTCCCGAGCCCGGGAAAATACCCGTATCCGAAAGCTGAACTGTTGTCCCCAGTCTTTCAGCGGAAGATGACGCAAGCGCATCAACAACAATAACACACTGCGGATTAATAACATTTACAATTCCTTTAATGATTTCGGCACTTTCAATCCCTGTTTCTCCAAGCACTCCTGTACGGACTGTAGAAACTTTTTTAAGATTTTCAAACCCCATTTCCTTTTTTAGATCTTCAGATATATGGCGTGTAGCAAGAACATATGAATTTGTTTTAGGCCCCAACGCATCTGCCGTTATATCCATATTACCAAGACCTGCTACAAGAATATTGTCACACTGTGGAGGAAGAAGATTTTTTAAAATATCCGAAATTTTTTTGAGCCTGCCGTCGAAAATATCAGTGTCATTGACAAAAGACGGCACTTCAACCGTTATATAGCTTCCGACGGGTTTACCAATGGCTTTTTCTCCGTTTTCATTTAAAACATCAACCGTTGTTATACCCTGCTCCTGAGTTACCTTAACTCCGTTGATTTTTGTTTTTTTGCTTTCTTCATAGCATTCAACTGCTAAATCTGTGCGGTTTTCCAAAATAAATCACCTATTTTTTCAACATTTTCAATAAAAGTATGCCCAAAAATAAAAAAATACTTGCATTTTTGCAGAAGGTATGCTACTATGTTTAAGCATTTAAAAGATATTGGGTGTATGCCCTTAAACTACTATTTCCGCTAAAGGAGTGAAAAATAATATGCCAAACATTAAATCAGCAAAGAAAAGAGTTAAGGTACAGGCTAAGAAAGCTGCTAACAACAAGGCTGCTAACACTGCACTTAAAACCGCTATCAAGAAGGCGAATGCCGCTATTGAGGCTAACGCTGCAGATAAGGATGCTGCAGTTCAGGCTGCTGTTAAGAAGATTGATCAGGCTGCTGCTAAAAATCTTCTTCACAAAAACAATGCTGCAAGAAAAAAGAGCAATCTTGTTTCAAAGCTTAACGAGGCTTAATTCATTTAAAAACAAACGAACTCCTGTCAACTTTTGACAGGAGTTTATTTTTTATTCACTTTTTACTGCTTGACTTTAGTATGTATTAAATATATAATATATCTATAAAAATTGTAATCGGGAGGATTATCCAATGAATTTAAATAAAATTTTAAAGATTATCGGTGCAATTGTTGCTTTAGCAGGCATTGCAGCTGCAATTTATATTGCTGTAAAAAAGCTTACCGATAAAAAAGAACCTGAATATTTTGATGACAATGATTTCTTTGAGTGTGACAACGATTTGGAAATCATTGATGTAACAAATGAAACACCTGAAATAGAGGAAGCGCCTGTTAAAGAAGCTCCTAAAAAGAAAACTGCAAAAAAAGCAGAGAATTAAATGAATTGAGGAGTAACGGTTAAGTTACTCCTTATATTTTTGAATGGAGTTGATGAACAATGTACAGCAGCGGTCTTGTTTTAGAAGGCGGCGGAAACCGCGGTGTATTTACAAGCGGTGTGCTTGATGCTTTTATGGAAAACGGCATAACATTTCCGTATGTTATAGGCGTTTCAATGGGTTCGTGCAATGCGGCATCCTTTTTAGGAAAAAATATTCGGCGTCAGCATGATTTAACCATCAATTACTGCAGAGATAAAAGATATTCCGGATTTTCATCATTTAGAAAGAATGGTGAATTTCTTAATCTGGAATGGATTTTCGGTGAGCTCACATATGATATTATTCCGCTTAACTATGAAAATTATGAGAGCAGCGGTTCGGTGTTTTGTGCAGTTTTAACCAATGCACAAACAGGTAAACCGGAATATTTTTACCCAAAGGATTTAAGAGAATACGGATGCCCCATTATAAGAGCAAGCTGTTCAATGCCGCTTGTTACAAAAGGTGTTGAAATAAGCGGGCTTCGATATTTTGACGGCGGTGTTTCAGATTCAATTCCTCTTAAAAGAGCACTTGACGACGGCTGCAAAAAGGCTATTGTTATTCTTACGCAGGATGAAACCTTTGTTAAACAGCCGCTAAAAGGTGCAAATGCAATTAAAAGGCTTTATAAAAAATATCCTTTGCTTACAAACAGTCTTGTTAACCGCCATAATATGTATAATGAGCAGCGCAAATATGTTGAGGAACAGGAAAAGAACGGAAACGTTCTTGTTATCCGCCCTGCAAAGCCGCTGAACTGTTCTTCCATGGACAAAGATACCACAAAGCTCGAAGCAATTTATCAGCTTGGTTATACACAGGGCAAAAAGAACATCGAAAAGGTAAAAGCCTTTTTAGCTGAATAAACAAAAAATCATAAGGCACTCCGGTATGGAGTGCCTTAATTTTTTACCATTTTAAATTATGCAGTTGACCCTTGAGAGATAATTCAGGATAATCCCATTGACGAAGCACCTCATACACGCCAACCGCTACACTGTTGCTTAAATTCAGACTTCTGATAATGCCCCTCATCGGAATACGAACACAGTTATCGTGATTTTCCTTGAGCAGTTCCTCGGGCAGACCCTTGGTTTCCTTGCCGAAAACAAGGTACGCACCATTCGGATAATCTACATCTGTATGCGTTTGTTCAGCCTTTGTGGTGAAATAGAAAAAACTGCCGCCCTTGTTTTTTTCAAAAAAATCCTCTTGGCTGTCATAATATGTTATATCAAGCTTATCCCAATAATCAAGACCTGCACGGCGTACCTGCTTTTCAGTTATCTGAAAACCCATCGGTCCGACAAGATGCAGTCTTGCACCCGTGGCCGCACAAGTGCGTGCAATATTACCGGTATTCTGCGGGATTTCAGGCTCTATAAGCACAATATTAAGCGAGTATTCCATTGATATATACTTCCTTTATGTTCAAATCTTCATCCACAAAAATAATATCAGCCGCCTTGTTCGGCGCAATTGAACCGATTTCATCATCAAGACCTATTGCACTTGCAGGGTTAATCGTACAGCTTTTCAGTGCTGTTTTAAAATCAATTCCGAATTCAAGAAGATTTCTGAACTCTGCAAAAACATTTGTAATTGAAGCAGCAATTGTTCCATCTGCCAGCACAGCATACTTGCCGTTTTCATAAACAAAGGTTTTCTGACCTCCAAGGTCAAATTCACCCGCTCCAAGCCCGGCTCCGCGCATGGAATCGGAAACAACACAAGCTCTGTTTTCCCCTAAAATTTTAAATGTATTTCTTAAAACTGCAGGGCAAATGTGACCGCCGTCACATATAAGCTCACAGGTAACATTTTCACAATCAAGCACTGTGCCTGCAACACCTGCCTCACGATGTGTCATACCCGTCATAGCATTATAAAGATGTGTTGTATGTGCCGCACCAAAATCAATTGCCTTTTGTGTTTGTGCTGAATTTGCAGAAGTATGCCCTATTGCAACAGTGCATTTTTTGCTTACGCTTTTTATAAATTCTTCACTTTCAAAGGCTTCGGGTGCAATGGTAATAAGCTTAACAATTTCTCCGCTGTCCTCAAAAAGCTGATTAAATTCGTCCACCGTTCCTTTTCTTACAAATGCACCGTTCTGTGCGCCCTTTTTATCATATGAAATAAACGGTCCTTCAAGATTAATTCCAACAAGCTTGGCACCTGCTTCATTGCCCTGATATTCCCGCCCGCATTTAACAATAGCCGTGAGTGTATCATTATCCAGCGTCATTGAGGTTCCGCAAAAAGATGTTACACCGTTTTTTGCAAGGTAGGCACTGATTTTATCAAGACTCTCTTTTGAAGCATCTGAAAAATCACCGCCTGCTCCGCCATGAATATGAATATCGACAAATCCGGGCAAAGCAATGAAACCACTCATATCTCTGCCATCTTCATCAAATATACCGATTTCCGTAATTTTGCCGTTTTCAATTTTAATATCGGCAACCTCTTTTTCAAATACTTCATTGTAAAAGCAAACATTCTTTAAAATCATTACACATTTTCCTTTATAATTCTGTATGTTATTTCTTCCAACTGTTCAAGACTTTCAAGGCTTCCCATTTCAGCTCTGAACTTTGCACCGCCGCGAAGCCCCTTTGTGTAATAGGCTGCGTGATGGCGTGCCTCTCTCATAGCAGTATATTCACCCTTATACTCAATTATTTTTTTGATATGCTGAAGCATAACCGTCATTTTTTCAGTAAGTGTCGGCAAAGGAACAACTGTACAATCATTAAGATACGCATTTATCTGCTGAAACACCCACGGGTTACCCAAAGCACCTCTGCCTATCATAACGGCATCGCAGTTTGTTTTTTCAAGCATAACTGCCGCACTCTGTGCATCAACAACATCACCGTTGCCAATAACAGGAATACCAACTGCCGCTTTAACAGCCTTTATAATTTCATAATCAACGCTGCCGCTGTACATTTCTTTTCTTGTTCTTCCGTGAACAGCAATTGCAGCTGCACCGTTTTTTTCAAGAATTTCTGCCATCTGAACAGCATTTATACTGTTTTTGTCCCAGCCCTTTCTGATTTTAGCCGTAACCGGAATATCAACATCAGAAGATACAGCTTTGACTATTTCACCTGCAAGCTGCGGATTTTTCATAAGGCTTGCTCCGCCGCCGTTCATTGCAACCTTTGGTGCGGGACATCCCATATTTATGTCGATTATCTGCGGCTTATACTGCAGGCATTTAACTGCCGCCTCTGCCATTATTTCAGGATTATCACCGAAAATCTGTGCACCTGCTGTTTTTTCTTCATCACCGAGTGTTAAAAGCAGGGCACTTTTTTTATCACCCATAGTAAGTCCCTTTGAGCTTACCATTTCTGTTACTGTATACGCCGCACCGAAGCGAACACACAATTCTCGGAATGCCTTATCCGCAACACCCGCCATAGGGGCAAGAAAGGCTATATCATCAAATTCTATATTCTTAATTTTCATATAACTACCTCTGTTTTAATGAGTATAGCATAAATTGTATGAAAAATAAATACCCGCAGCACGCAAAAAAAGAACTCTGATAAACAGAGTTCTTAAAAAATACATAATTGTAATTAGTCTGCGCTGTATGGAAGAAGAGCAATCTGACGAGCACGCTTGATAGCGGTTGTAAGCTCTCTCTGATGCTTAGCACATGTGCCTGTTACACGGCGAGGAAGAATTTTAGCTCTTTCAGATGTGTATCTGTTAAGCTTAGAAACATCCTTATAATCAATGCTTTCACACTTATCTACGCAAAACTGGCAAACTTTTCTGCGGCCTTTTCTTGCGCCGCCTTTAATATATGCCATAATTAGTTTCCTCCTTCAATTAGAATGGTAAGTCATCGTCATCATCAATAATTTCTTCAAAATCACTGTTATCTGCCGAAGCATAGCTGGGAGCCGGCTGGCTGAATGCAGGATTTGAAGCAGTGCCGCTTTCTGCCTTTGAACCGCAGAAAGAAACATTATTGGCAACAACCTGAACTGATTTTCTCTTGTTTCCGTCTTTATCTGTGAAATTCTCTGTTTGAATTGAACCTTCAACAGCAATCATAGAACCTTTACGGAAATAGCGGGAAATGAACTCAGCAGTCTGACGCCAAGCGGTAACATCAATGAAATCAGCCTTTCTTTCTTCGCCTGATCTCTGGAAATTTCTGTCACACGCAAGCTGAATGCGAACAACGGAAATACCGTTTGGAGTTGTTCTGAGCTCAGGATCATAGGTTAATCTGCCCATGAGAACAACTGAATTAATCATAATGAGCCCTCCTATTATTCGCCTTTAGCAACGATTAATGAACGGAGAACGCCATCTGTGATATTGATAACACGATCAATTTCAGCCGGGAAATTCTCATCTGATTCAAATTGAGCAACAATGTAATAACCCTCTGTTTCGTAGTTGATTGGATAAGCGAGCTTGCGCTTGCCCCATTCCTCAACTTCGCCAAGAGTGCCATTTGCCTTGATTAAATCAGTGAACTTAACCTTAAGAGCCTCAACTGCTTCCTCGCCTTTAGAGAGAGAGAAAACTAATACGATTTCGTATTTATTTAATGCCATTCCTGTGCACCTCCTTCTGGACTTTTGGCCCGAAAACCCTGTTTCGAGCAAGGATTACCATCTTTTAAAGATAGCCTATGTATTATAGCAGAGGAATTACGGCATGTCAAGCATAATTAATTTTATTCACTATTTACAGGAGATAATATCTTCCTCCCTGCGATTATCCTATTAACTCTTCAATATAATTATTTAAAAAACTTTCATAATCAACAGCACATTCATTTGTTTCATTTGCAAGCGACAAAAGAATATATAATAAATCATCCTGTGTAACACCCGGCATGTCTTCAGAATTTGCTACAATCATCATTTCTATGATATGTTCTTTTAATGCCATAAATTTATCGGACGTTTGACACCAGAAGTGCCTTAAATTTTTATATTCCTTATATTCTTCTTCTGTAATCATTATTTGCTTGGACATTTTTAACCTCCACCTCATTATTTTCAATATTATTATGCCACACTTCAGTGGTATTTGCAACACTTTTGTGGCATTTAGTGTTATCATAAAACCAACAAAATTTCGAGGTGCTTTTTATGAAATATACACAGAGATTGGAAGATTTGAGAAAAGACAGAGATTTAACACAGGAACAATTAGCTTTTGCCCTTGGCTTAAAAAGAGAGCAATATAGAAGATATGAAACAGGAATAAATGAAATCAAGGCTGGTTTCATCATAAAAATCTGTGAATTCTACAATATATCTGCAGACTATTTATTAGGCTTTACAAATGAAGCCAAACCATTGCCGAAAAAGTAATAAAAAGAAAATCGCCGTGCAGTTAATATGCACGGCGGTAAGTTTATAAATAAGTATTTATTGAGCATTATTCATATTCATAGGTGCTTCATAACCCTCTAATAAGAATCGGTTATACTCCTTACCTAATTTATTAAATGCCGAAACAGCTGAGAAGGCAGCAATAATCCACCACCAGCCTGCTACAGTTCCTGTAGATACAGCTGTAAAAACAACCTCTAAAATACTTACAACCAATAAAACAATTGCACATGCCTTACTCTTACCAAGGTGCATACCGAGTGCAAGACCAAGCAGTATTGCAACATCTATAAGTGAAAAATACCAATATTCGTTTGTTAAAAAGCTAAACACAATTGTTACTGCACTACAAAAATAACAGAGTATAGCAGCAGAGTTAATCTGCTTCTTTAAAGCTGCAGGAGCATATTTTTCAATAAATTCCTTTTTGCTTACAGATTTTCTGTCAACAGGAGGCTGTGAAACAGAAGGATTACCTGCAAATGGTGCCGCCTGAGGTGCTGCTTCATAATTATTGCCGAATTCCGGCTGTGCCTGTGTGGTTACTGCTGATCCGCAGAACTGACAGCTTGTGCTTTCATCAGTGATTTCTTTTCCGCAATTTGGACAAATCATTTTTCATTCTCCTTTAAATAAATATTTTTTATAATTATAACATTATAATAATGAAACTACAAGATCACCCATCTGAGATGTAGTTACTTTTTCAAAGCCATCCTCATAAATATCAGGTGTTCTTGCCTTGGTAAGTGCAGTATCAACTGCCTTTTCAATTGCATCTGCCGCCTCTGCTTCACCGAAACTATAACGCAGCATCATTGCACCCGAAAGGATTGTTGCAAGTGGGTTTGCTTTCTGCTGACCTGCAATATCAGGGGCAGAGCCGTGAATTGGTTCATACAAGCCGAAGGTTCCCTCTGCAAGAGATGCAGATGCAAGCATGCCGATTGAACCGCTTATCATAGATGCTTCATCAGATAAAATATCACCAAAGATATTTGAGGTTACGATTGTATCAAACTGACCCGGATTGCGGACCAGCTGCATTGCACAGTTATCAACATACATATAAGAAACCTCAACCTCAGGGTAATCTGCCTTAACCTCTTCCATAACCTTGCGCCAGAGTCTGGATGAATCAAGTACATTTGCTTTATCAACACAGGTAAGTTTCTTTCCGCGCTTCATTGCATATTCAAAACCTGCTTTAACAATTCTTTTTATCTCAGGTACTGTGTAACGCTCTGTATCATATGCGCCGACAACACCGTCCTTTTCATAAGTGCCTCTGTCACCAAAATAAATTCCGCCTGTAAGCTCACGTACAATCAGAATATCAAGACCGTTGCCGATAATTTCTTCTTTAATAGGTGATGCACTTTTAAGCGGTGCAAAAATCTTTGCAGGGCGAAGATTTGCAAAAAGTCCGAGTGCTTCTCGGATTGCAAGCAAGCCTTTTTCAGGGCGGTTATTACCGGGCTGGCTATCCCACTTAGGACCGCCTACCGCACCAAGAAGCACTGCATCCGATGCCTTGCAGGCATCCTCTGTTGCCTTCGGAAACGGAACACCGGTTTCATCAATGGCACATCCGCCGAGAAGCTGATAATCATAATCAAGCTTAAAACCGAATTTATCACCGGCAGCATCAAGTACTTTGATACATTCATCCACTATTTCAGGACCGATACCGTCACCCTTTAAAACTGTAATCTTATAATTATTCATATGCACGTTCCTCCGTTATTATTGCTCATCAAAATTCAGAACCTTATTTTTCAAAAATACCCGGCATTGTATCATCGCGAACACAATCCGCCTGATCTCTGTTTACCGCACAGATAATACCTTTTAATGAAGCATAACCGATATTATGTGAAACACCTATACCGAAAATATCCTTACCCTGCGGATTTTTAAGATGAATATAGGAAATAGCCTTTGAATCAGAGCCAACTGCAATTGCATGCTCACTGTAATCAACAAACTGATAGCCTGTGATACCTACCTGACCGATTGCATTAAAGAAAGCATCAATAGGTCCGCTTCCCATACCTTCTATTTTAACAAGGCTGCCATCCTTAACCTTAATTGTTCCCTCAAAATGAACACGGGTAAGGTATTCATTCTCTTCCTTTTCCTCATAGGTTTTATGATTAATAATTCTGTAAGGGCCGACAACATTTCTGTATTCCTTCTGGAATAAATCAAAAACCTCTGCGCTCAAAAGCTCCTTGCCCTTTTCATCGCACGCATGCTTAACCACTGCACCGAATTCAGTGTGCATAGCCTTGGGCATTTTGATACCGTATTCCGTTGAAAGTATAAAGGCTGCTCCGCCCTTTCCGCTCTGTGAATTTATGCGGATAACAGGCTCATATTCTCTGCCCACATCGGCAGGGTCTATCGGAAGATACGGAACCTCCCAATAATCGGAATCTGTTTCTGCCATATAGATTTTACCCTTATTGATGGCATCCTGATGTGAGCCTGAAAATGCAGTGAACACAAGTTCGCCTGCATACGGCTGACGAGGCGGCACCTTCATTTTTGTTGTACGTTCATATACCTCTTTAATTGTGTTAATATCGTGGAAATCAAGTTCAGGATCAACGCCCTGCGTCCACATATTCATAGCAAGCGTAACCATATCAACATTGCCCGTACGCTCTCCGTTTCCGAAAAGTGTACCTTCAACACGGTCTGCACCTGCCATAAGAGCAAGCTCAGCGGCTGCAACACCCTCACCCCTGTCATTATGCGGATGAAGCGAAATAATTGCACAATCTCTGTTCTTCATATGGCGGCAGAAATATTCAATCTGGTCTGCATAGCCATTTGGTGTTGAGCATTCAACAGTTGACGGAAGATTAAGGATAATCGGGTTTTTAGGTGTTGGCTGCATAACCTCCATAACCTTTTCACAGATTTCAATTGCATTATCAATTTCCGTGCCCGTAAAGGATTCAGGAGAATACTCATAGCGGATATTCATATCAGGATTTTCCGAAAGCTGCTTATCCGTAAGCTCCTTAATGAGCTTTGCACCTTTAACAGCAATATCAATAACACCCTGCATATCTGTTTTGAAAACAACCTTACGCTGAAGAGTTGATGTTGAATTATAAAAATGCACAATAACATTTTTCGCGCCCCTGATTGCCTCAAAGGTTTTCTTAATGAGGTGTTCACGTGCCTGTACAAGCACCTGAATGGTTACATCATCAGGAATATAATTACCGTCTATAAGCGTTCTTAAAATCTCATATTCTGTTTCCGAAGCGGACGGAAAGCCGACCTCTATCTCCTTAACACCTATTTTAACAAGCGTATTGAAGAGCTCCAGTTTTTCCTGAAGATTCATTGGATCAACAAGTGCCTGATTACCGTCTCTCATATCAACGGAGCACCATACAGGTGCCTTTGTTATTGCCTTATCAGGCCACGTTCTGTCCGGAATGTTGATGGGTTTAAACGGGATATACTTTTTGTAACCGTCTAACATAATAAATTTCTCCTTTCAATTTGGGGAGCATAAAAATACACCCCTATGTAATATAGGGGTGTAGAATTCTACACGGTACCACCCTATTTCAGCAGAATAAAAATTCCGCCCTTTAGCATCATACAATGCCTTAACCTTTAACGCAGTTACACGTCTGCCCCTATTATCGAAAATCCGAATTTTCAGAACAGCAACTCCACAGAGAGCTATGCATTATAATCTTAGTATCGGCTTCCACCTGCCGCCGACTCTCTGCAACTTAAAATCATAATCTTTTTCTGCTTCATAGTTTTTTATGGGTACTATTAAATTAGTATATTCATTATATCCGTTTAGATTAAAATTGTCAAGTAAAAAAGCAAAACTAAAAAACCTGCCCTTCGGTAACAAACCGAAAAGCAGGTTAACCCCTTTTGAATTAATGTAAATTACAGCTTTGAATATCCATAACCGTTTGCAAGAGCATCAACGGGCATACCCTGCCTGCACAGCGGGCAGTTACGAACATCATATGCCTCATAGTTTGGCAAATCATCTTCATCAAAAATACAATTCACTTCTATACCGTTTATATACTTTGTTGCACTGAAGGCTGCCGAAATACCAACAACCGTTCCGCCGTAATATCCAACACTTTCAATTGCTCTTTCAATTGTTTTACCGCTGGTTATACAGGACATAAGAACAACCACTCTTTGATTTTTAATCATTCTCTGAAGATTATCACGGAAAATGATATTACCCTGTGCATCATATTCTGCACCGAGAACATAAACATTGGGATTGGGGTTTGGCGACATCATTGACGGTCTTGCCAGCTCATGCGCAAGATATGCACCGAGTGTCTGCGTTTCATAAAGGCAAAGAACTGTATCAACCTCAATACCTCTTGTTGTATAATATTCGGCCAGAAGCATTGCCGTATCTGTGGAAACAATGTGATTATGCTTTATATCAGATGTACCTACATAATGATTGATATGCGCATTGGCCGTTACAAAGTGACCGTGAGTTACGCGAATAAAAACTCTTTCATCTCTTGGTGAAGTAATTTTAATTGGATTATCCATACTAATCAGTCCTTTTCTTTTCATTTTACATCAAACTGTATTTCTTTTCAACATTTCACTATGTAGAAAAGTTTGTGCTCATTTTAGCAATTTTAAACAAATAGTTAATTGATAGGAATCGGCACAGTCCGAAAGCTTATTGCTTTAACCTTGATCACAAATAAAAAAGCCCGGCAGGGCCGAGCCTTTTAATAGAATATTTATTTAATAATGCTTTTACCGGACATTTCCTTCGGCTGCTCAAGTCCCATAACCTTAAGCATTGTCGGAGCAATATCGCAAAGTCTGCCGCCCTCGCGAACAGCACACGGATAATTAACAACAATAAACGGAACAGGATTTGTTGTGTGAGCAGTAAACGGCTCGCCGTTTTCATCCAGCATTTTATCTGCATTGCCGTGATCGGCAGTTACAAACAAAACACCGTCCATATCCCTAACTGCTTCAACAAGTGAGCCAACGCAGGTATCAACTGTTTCAACAGCCTTAACTGCTGCCGGAATAATGCCTGTATGACCAACCATATCACAGTTAGCAAAGTTAACAATAACAACATCATACTTACCGCTGCGAACCGCTTCATTGAGCTTTTCCGAAACCTCGGAAGCACTCATTTCAGGCATTAAATCAAAGGTTGAAATTTTAGGTGAATCAACAAGGATTCTGTCCTCACCCTCATACTGTTTTTCCTCGCCGCCGTTGAAAAAGAAGGTGACGTGAGCATACTTCTGCGTTTCAGCAATACGTAGCTGGGTTTTGCCCTGTGAAGAGAGGTATTCGCCAAGTGTGTTGGTAAGTGCTTCCGGACCGAAAGCAACATCAACATTCGGCATTTCAGCATCATACTGAGTCATACATACATAATAAAGATTGAAGAAGCCGTTTCTTCTCTCAAAGCCCTTGAACTCAGGATCAACAAAGGTTCTTGTAATCTCTCTTGCACGGTCAGGGCGGAAATTGAAGAAGATAACACTGTCATTTTCCTTAACTCTGCCGTCATTTCCGATAACGGTCGGAAGCACAAATTCATCTGTTAAGTGCTTGCCGTCCTCATCAATTGTTTCATAGGATGCCTTAACCGCATCAACGGCACTTTCTGCCTGAATGCCCTCACCGTAAACGATAGCGGCATACGCTTTTTCAACTCTGTCCCAGATATTATCACGGTCCATTGCATAAAACCTGCCCATAACAGATGCAATTTTACCAACACCAATTTCCTTCATTTTATCTTCAAGCTCAGCAAGATATTCAACTGCTGAGGACGGAGGGACATCACGTCCGTCAAGAAGGGCGTGAACAAAAACATTTTGAACTCCGCTTTTCTTTGCCATTTCAAGCAGACCGTAAAGGTGTTCTGTATGGCTGTGAACACCGCCGGGCGAAACAAGACCGATAAGGTGAAGTGCCTTGTCCTTTGCATTTTCCATTGCTTTGCAGAGAGCAGGATTCTCATAAGCCTCTCCATCTGCAAAAGCCTTTGTGATGCGGGTTAACGGCTGATAAACAACTCTGCCTGCGCCCATATTTGTGTGTCCAACCTCGCTGTTGCCCATCTGTCCGTCCGGCAAGCCAACATCCATACCGGACGCACCGATATAGGTCATAGGGCATTCTGCCATAAGCTTATCAAGGTTAGGCGTTTCAGCCATGGAAATGGCATTGCCGTAATCGGAATCATTTTTACCGAAGCCATCCATTATACATAAAACTACAGGTTTTTTCATTTGTATCTTTCCTCCAAAACAAAGCCCTCCTGCAAACAGCAAGAGGACTGTTTAATATAATTTATTTGCTTGCTGCCTTGACAATAATTGAGAAATCCTCTGCCTTAAGAGATGCACCGCCGATAAGACCGCCGTCTACATTTTCCTTTGAAAGAAGCTCATCAGCATTCTTTGCATTCATTGAGCCGCCGTACTGAACAACAAAAGCATCTGCTGCAGCCTTACCGTAAAGCTCAGCAATTACGGAACGGATATAACCGTTAACCTCATCTGCCTGATCTGCTGTTGCGGTTTTGCCTGTGCCGATCGCCCAAACAGGCTCGTAAGCAATAATAACATTCTTAAGCTCTTCCTCAGTTACGCCCTGAAGCGCAACCTTTGTCTGAAGACCTACAACCTCAAATGTAACACCCTGCTCTCTTTCAGCAAGAACCTCACCAACGCAAAGAATTACTTTAAGACCGTTATCAAGAGCCGCACGAACACGCTTATTAACTGTTTCGTCTGTTTCACCGAAATACTGACGGCGCTCTGAGTGGCCGATAATTACATAAGGAACACCCATTGCCTTAAGCATAGGAGCGGAAACCTCAGCTGTGAAGGCACCGCTTTCAGCCCAGTGGCAGTTTTCTGCACCAACCATAATGTTTGAACCTGCAGTTGCATCAAGTGCTGCCTGCAAATCAACAAACGGTGCACAGATAACAACATCACAATCTGCATCTGCAACAAGCGGTTTCATTTCATTAAGAAGTGCAGTTGTTTCTGCAGGAGTGTTATTCATTTTCCAGTTACCTGCAATAACTGCTTTACGAAGATTTTTGTTCATAGTATATACCTCTTTATCATTAATATTTAATCAGTCTTTATCATTGAGAGCCACAATGCCCGGAAGTTCTTTACCCTCAAGGAATTCAAGAGAAGCGCCGCCGCCTGTTGAAATATGGCTCATTTTATCACTGAATCCAAGCTTTGTAACAGCAGCAACCGAATCACCGCCGCCAACGATTGAGATTGCGCCTGACTCAGCAACTGCATTTGCAACCGCAATTGTGCCTGCTGCAAAGTTCTCCCATTCTGAAACACCCATAGGTCCATTCCAGATAATTGTACCTGCACCCTTGATTGCGTTTGTGAATAATTCCTGTGATTTAGGACCGATATCAAGACCCATCCAGCCATCAGGTATTTCATCACTGTTTACAACCTGCGCTTCTGTATTTTCATCATATTCCTTACCAACCTTGTTATCAACAGGAATCAGGAACTTAACGCCCTTAGCTTCTGCATCCTTCATCATCTGACCTGCATTTTCAACCTGCTCCTCTTCAAGAAGAGATGTACCGATACTATGACCAAGAGATTTCATGAAAGTATAGGCCATACCGCCGCCGATGATGAGAGTATCGCACTTATCAAGAAGATTGGTGATTACGCCGATTTTATCTGAAACCTTTGCACCACCGAGGATTGCAACAAGCGGACGCTTAGGATCAGCAAGTGCACCGCCCATAAACTCAATTTCCTTCTGAATAAGATAACCGCAAACAGCAGGAAGATACGCAGCAACACCTGTTGTTGAGCAATGTGCTCTGTGAGCTGTGCCGAAAGCATCATTAACAAAAATATCTGCAAGAGAAGCAAGTTCCTTTGAGAAGTTTTCCTCATTCTTGGTTTCTTCTTTTCTGTAGCGAACATTTTCAAGAAGCATAACATCTCCGTCTTCAAGAGCAGCAGCCATAGCCTTTGCATTTTCGCCAACAACATTTTCATCTTCGGCAAGCTTTACTTCCTTGCCAAGGTACTCTGAAAGTCTTGCAGCAACAGGAGCAAGGCTGAATTCAGGCTTATATTCACCCTTTGGTCTGCCAAGATGAGAGCAAAGAATAACCTTTGCACCGTTTTCAACAAGATACTTGATTGTAGGAAGAGCAGCTACAATTCTTTTATCGTTTGTGATTTCTCCATCCTTAAGCGGAACATTGAAATCGCAGCGTGCAAGAACTTTTTTGCCTTTAACATCAATATCTTCGATTGTTTTTTTATTTAATGCGTTCATTGTAATACCTCTCTTTTATTTTTATAATTGTGAAGTTTTATACATCAATTATTATAAAATATATCCCTATCAAAATCAATACATATTTTTCCACAGAGATAAAGTTATTATTCGTTAACATTTTGTCAAACTTAATGAAAAAGGGCAGAAAAAAGCAGCAAAGGCAATTCACCTTTGCTACAATTTCAGTATTCTTCGCAATATTCTTTTTATTCTGCCCTTAAAGGTTCTCTCATAAGCCGCACGTTTTTCCGCTGCAACTCTTTCAGCCTCAAGTCTTTCAAGCTCCTGTTTTCGTGCTTTTTCCTCTTCAATTGCTCTTTCAATTGCTCTTTCGCACTGATTTTTATACTTATCCATAAGAGCTTTTTCTTTTATATCCTTTATGGTTCTGCGTAAAATTTTTATATCCTTTCTGTGGTTCATTGCAATCTTAATATAAAAATAGTAATCCATGCCGTTTTTTTCATCAAGGCTCAATATAAAACTTTTCAGCTGTTCCTCTTCCGCTTCGCTTGCATAATTACAGCTAAGGAAACAGCTTCGTTTAAGCTGAACCAGAAGTGCTTCATAGAATTCCGGATCACTGCCGAAATTGTTTTCCGTTGCAATACGCTCTATGTTTTTGATTACGCTGTAATAATTATAGGAGCTTTTTATACCTGCAGAGCCTGTCATTATGGAATCAGCCCTTAAACGCCTGTTATAAAGGTCTATATCTGCATAACGCACACGCTTTGCATAAAAAAGACATAGAATTGTAAACGGATTGTCTTCATATATTAATCCTTCAATAAATGAAATATTATTCTTTGTCAGTAAATCTTTTCTTATAAGCTGAAGGCAGACAGATGGTTTGTATTCGGCATTTTGGCTCATTATAATAAACATTTCTCTTCCGGTCATAACTCCGTTATATTCTGCTTTGCGATTATAACTAGAATCGTAATCTGTTTCAACACCAAACTCATGAAATGTTTTTGCACAGAAAAAGAGCTGATCAAGATCATCCTTTTTTGCCTCAGCATAAAGATATTCAATCGCCCTCGGCTCAATATAATCATCACTGTCTAAAAACAGAATGTACTCACCTTTTGCCTGAGTTATGCCCGCATTCCTTGCTGATGAAAGTCCTCCGTTTGTTTTATTTATTACGGAAACTCTGCTGTCACTCTTCTCGTATTCCGCAAGAATTTCACCGGAGCTGTCTGTGGAACCGTCATTTACACATATAATTTCAATATCTTTAAGAGAATTGTTTATGACCGAATCAATACATTCTTTAAGATAATCTTCAACATTATATACGGGGATGATAACCGATACCTTAACTTTTCCGTCAGTCTTGATTTCAAAGGGACATTTCCATTCATTAATATCAATTTTTGAGCTTTCGCAGACAGTAACATTATGTGCTTCATCCCACAGTTCCGCAGAGCTTCCTTCCATAAAATCAATGAGTCTGACATAATCTGCCTTTTTATAGAAATAGCCTCTTGTATGACTGAAAACACTCAAGTGGTACAAATAGGAATTTCTGAGCTTATCTGCAATAATTATATAATTTTCCTTATCTGTAATTTTGTCAAGCACATAAAAAGATGTGCTTAAGGCTCTGTTTGCAAAGCTTTGCTCAAATTTTGCAAATAAGCCTTTTTTCTGAAGTTCTTTTTTTAAGGCATAAAGCGATACATAAAAATCTTCATTAAGCTCTGATGTTTTACCCTGAAGGCTTGTTTCATTATCAACTCTATAATTAACAAAAGCTTCATTAATATAAGTTATTCTTTCGGCACATGCAAGTGAAGAATAAACAAAAAACAAATCATTTGTTTTCTTAAGAGGCTGAAACCGAAAGTCATTTTCAATAATAAATTCTCTTTTAAAAAGTTTAGTCCACGGAGCGGGATTTATTGCATTAAATATTCTTAATCTGATTTCTTCTGCCGAAAACGGAGTTTTATCCGGCAGAAAATCAACATTAAGATAATGCTTTACCGCTTTTATTTCACCTGTTTTCTCATTATAATTTTTAGCATTGCAAAGGCAGATTTCAGCATGATCACTTTCAATTTTATTATACATTGAAAGAAGCATATCCGGTTCAAAAAAATCATCGGCATCAAGGAAAATAACATATTTACCTGTTGAAGCATTTAAGCCGTTATTTCTTGCAACTCCTGCATAACTGTTTTTCTGCCGTAAAAGTGAAATTCTGCAGTCTTTTTCGGAAAATTTTTCAATAATTTCAACCGAGCGGTCCTCAGAGCCATCATCAACACATATAATTTCAATTTCCTTAAGAGTCTGATTCAAAAGACTTTCAAGGCACTGCTCAAGATATTTTTCAGCATTATAAACAGGAATAATAACAGATACTTTCATATTGCTTTATCCTCCTAAGTTTAGATACATTATTAGTATAATCATTATTCGTAGATGTGTCAATTATAATAATTTGTGTAAATTTATTACAAAAGATGAAAAAAAGTTGACAAAATCAACAAAACAATGTTACCATTATTCGTGCTAAAATAAATTTAGTATAAAGATAAAGGAGAATTATAAATTATGAAAAAACGAATAATCTCTTTAATGCTTTCCATTGCTATTCTATTATGCATTATGCCAGCAATTCCGGTTTCTTCAGAAGCGGCAGATTTTGCAACGCAGCTCAGAAGCAAGGGCTTTACCGAGTCATATATAACAAAGCTTGTAGAGCTGCACAAAAAATATCCTAATTGGAATTTTGAGCCGCTTATAACTAATGAAGACTGGACCACTGCTGTTGCGCAGGAAAGAACACCGCATTCACAGCAGCTTATTCAAAGATATTCCGGCAATAACGGAAAAGGTTACTATTGTGCTGATTCCACCTGCTATAGAAACGGAAATTATATTGTGCACGAAGGGTCAAACTGGGTTGCAGCCTCACAGACGGCTGTTGAATATTATATGGACCCAAGAAATTTTCTTGATGAAAAATACATTTTCCAGTTTGAATCAACTGCATATGATGCATCTCACTCTGTTGCGGGAGTAGAAACAATACTTTCGGGAACATGGATGCATAATGCCAATATCACATATAAAAATGCACAGGGTCGAACCGTAGACTATTCACCTGCAACGAAATATTCAGCAGCAATTATGGCTGCAGCAAAAAACAGCGGACTTTCTGCTTATTACCTTGCATCTAAAATTGTGCAGGAGGTTGGCGGCAGAACCAATTCCGCAGGAGGTGCAAGCGGCACCAATTCACGCTATCCCGGAATTTACAATTACTACAATATCGGTGCTTACACCGGTGCACTGGACGGGCTTAAATGGGCTGCAACCTCAAGTTCGGGGTACACAACAAATGCAAATTCAAATTTAAGAAAATCTCCAACAACAAACAGTTCCCGCATTGTATTAATTCCAAACGGAACAAAGCTTACCTACAATTCACAAACACAAAAACAATCCGATGGTCATATATGGTATAACGTTACCGTAACCGTAAGCGGCAAAACCTACACGGGATATATCCGTTCCGACCTTGTAAATAACGGATCGGATAAATATAACAGACCATGGACAAACCCTTACCTTTCAATCTACAACGGTGCTGTTTACATAGCGAACAACTTTGGAGCAACACAATACACAGGTTATCTCCAAAAATTCAATGTTAATCCTGCATCAGGTTCAAGCCTGCACAGCCACGAATATATGGCAAATGTTCAGGCAGCAGCTTCTGAGTCATTAAAAGCATATAACGGCTACAAAAGTGCAAATCTCCTGTCACAGGCACGCACTTTCTCTATTCCCGTTTACAAAAATATGCCTAATGATGTGGCAAAGGTTTCAAATGTAAAGGTTTCACTTGTTGCACCAAATAAGGCTGTAGTTTCTTATAACAAGGTTTCCGATATTACCGGTTACGATATTCAGGTAAGCGTAAATAACGGCAGCTGGACTCATTATGTTCATACCACCTATTTATCCAAGGAATGGGAATTTCAAGAGGCTGCCAACTACCAGCTCAGGGTAAGAACATATACCTTAATTGACGGATACTACTATTATAATGATAACTGGTCTGATACCATATCGTTTTCCACCAAGCGGCTATCCGCAAGTATACCAAAGGTTCAGAACTTTACCATTACCAATGCACTGCCTAACGGAAAAGCTACCGTTTCCTGTGCAAAAGACCCCAAGGCAAGCGGTTATCAGATTCAGATTAGAAAAAACGGCGGTGCATGGACACATTACGTTCATACAGGTTATTGGACTAAGGAATGGGCCTTTGAGCCTAACACCGATTATCAGATCAGAATGAGAGCCTATGATATTTATAACGGAAAATACTCCTATTCATCCAATTGGTCTGAAATATTAAGCTTTACAACAAAAAATACACTTCCAAAGGTTACAAACTTTACTGTAACAAATATACTGCCTAACGGAAAAGCTACTGTTTCCTGTGCTAAAGACCCTAAGGCAAACGGCTATCAGATTCAAATTAAAGAAAACGGCAGTGACTGGAAGCATTACGTTCATACCGGTTACTGGACTAAGGAATGGAATTTTGATCCAAACAAAGATTATCAGATCAGAATGAGGTCTTACTACTATTTAGACGGTAAATATTACTATTCTTCCAATTGGTCTGATACATTAAGTTTTTCAACAAAGAACAAACTTCCTAAGGTTAGCAATTTTACTGTTACAAATGTTCAACCTGACGGAAAAGCTACCGTTTCCTGCACAAAGGATCCTAATGCCACAGGCTATCAGATTCAGATTAAAGAAAACGGCGGTGACTGGAAGCATTACGTTCATACCGGTTACTGGACAAAAGAATGGAATTTTGATCGAAACAAAGACTATCAGATCAGGATGAGATCTTATTACTATCTTGATGGTAAATACTATTATTCTTCCAATTGGTCTGACACTTTAAGTTTTTCAACAAAGCGTTCTTCTATTCCAAAAGTTACAAACTTTACCGTTACAAGTATATGGCCTGACGGAAGAGCTACTGTTTCCTGTGCAAGAGATCCTTTGGCAACAGGCTACCAGATTCAGATTAAGGAAAACGGCGGCGACTGGAAACACTATGTTCATACAGGCTACTGGACCAAGGAGTGGACTTTTGAAAAAGGTAAAAACTACCTGATAAGAATGAGGGCTTATGATATTATTGACGGTCAATATTACTATTCAAACAATTGGTCCGATACATTAAGTTTTTCAACAAAACGTACAATTCCTCAGGTTACAGACTTTACTGTTACAAACATAAAGGCAGGCGGTTTTGCTACTGTTTCCTGTGCAAGAGATCCTTTTGCTGACGGTTACCAGATTCAAATCAAAGAAGAAGGCGGAGACTGGAAGCATTATGTTCACACAGGCTACTGGACTAAGGAATGGACATTTACTTCCGGCAGAAAATATCAGATAAGAATGAGAGCTTATGACATTATTGACGGTCAATATGCTTATTCACCAAATTGGTCTGATACATTAACCTTTACTGCAAAATAAATACGCTGCAAGATAAAAAGGACTGAGACAATATTTGTCTCAGTCCTTTTTTTACAAAAAACAACCCGAAGGAAGAATCCTTCGGGTTTGAATTATAAATTAAAGTGCTTCTTTAACATTGTTAAGCTCTGCTTTGAGTTCTTCAGGAAGAGTATCACCAAACTTAGCATAGAGTTCGTCTACACCCTTGAATTCTTCTTCCCAAGCAGCCTTATCAACATCAAGAATCTTTTCAAGATCTTCCTTAGTCATATCAAGACCTTCAAGGTTGATATCATCAGCATATGGAAGATAACCGATAGCTGTTTCCTGAGCGTCTACCTTACCCTCGCAGCGATCAATAATCCAGTCAAGAACACGCATATTGTCACCGAAACCAGGCCAGAGGAAGTTACCCTCATCATCCTTACGGAACCAGTTAACATTGAAGATTTTAGGAGCCTTATCAGGATCAAGAGTTTTACCAATCTCAATCCAATGCTTCCAGTAGTCACCCATATTGTAGCCGCAGAATGGAAGCATAGCCATAGGATCACGGCGAACAACACCAACCGCACCTGTTGCAGCAGCAGTTGTTTCTGAACCCATGATTGAGCCTACGAATACACCATTGTTCCAGCTCTTTGACTGATATACAAGAGGAGTAAGCTTAGCACGTCTGCCGCCGAATACGATTGCTGAAATCGGAACACCCTGTGGGTTTTCAAATTCAGATGAAATACAAGGGCAGTTTGTTGCAGGAGCAGTGAATCTTGAGTTTGGATGAGCACCCTTCTCTGTTGATTCCTGACCATTCCAAGGATTACCCTTCCAGTCAATAGCATTTGTAGGCGGATTCTTGTCAAGACCTTCCCACCAAACTGTATTGTTATCAAGGTTGTGACAAACGTTTGTGAAAATAGTGCCGCTCATTGTTGACTTAAGAGCGTTTGGATTAGATTTCATATTTGTTCCCGGAGCAACACCGAAGAAACCGTTTTCAGGGTTGATAGCATAAAGGCGACCGTCCGGACCTTTTCTGATCCAAGAAATATCATCACCAACGCACCATACTTTGTAACCTTTCTTCTGATAGCCTTCCGGAGGAATAAGCATTGCAAGGTTTGTTTTACCGCATGCACTTGGGAATGCTGCACAAATATACTTAACCTCACCGTTTGGTTTTTCAAGACCAAGGATAAGCATATGCTCTGCCTGCCACATTTCATTCTTACCAAGGTAAGAAGCTATACGAAGTGCAAAGCACTTTTTGCCAAGAAGAACATTTCCGCCGTAAGCTGAGTTAACAGAAATAATTGTATTATCCTCAGGGAACTGGCAAATCCATCTGTTTTCAGGATCTACATTACATTTGCAGTGCATACCGCGTACCCAGTCATTTGAATCGCCAAGAGCTTCAAGCACCTTTTTGCCTATTCTTGTCATGATGTTCATATTAAGAACAACATAGATTGAATCTGTGATTTCAATACCAATCTTTGAGAATGGTGAACCAACAGGGCCCATTGAATAAGGGATAATATACATTGTTCTGCCCTCATATGAACCGGCAGCAATGTCATAAAGCATTTTGTATGCTTTTTCAGGATCCATCCAGTGGTTGGTTGGACCTGCATCTTTTTCATTCTTTGAGCAGATAAGTGTTCTGTCTTCAACACGAGCAACATCGTTTTCTGCTGTTCTGTGAAGATAGCAGTCAGGAAGAAGCTCTTCGTTAAGCTTAATCATTTCACCTGTTTCTACTGCTTCTGCTTTAAGTGCATCAATCTGCTCCTTAGAGCCGTCAATCCACATGATTTTTGATGGCTTTAAAAGTTCTACCTTTTCATCAAGCCAATCAAGAAGTGACTTATTGTTTGTAAGTGTTGTTTCCATATTATCTCTCCTTTATACAGAATACAATTTAGTGATGGAAATTAATGAGTAAATGCCGCAATTTTCATCAGTTTATATTATAGCAAATTTTTCCCTGATTTCAATAGGCATAATATATAAATTGACTAAAATTTAACAATATCTATTGGCATTGTTGCATAAGCATTAAGGTTATTTTCTGCTTTTATGCCTGCAGTAAATTCATAGTAGCCCTGCGAAGCAACCATTGCGGCATTATCACCGCAGTATTTAAGCTGCGGCAAATATAAATCCCAGCCGTGCTTTTTGCACAGCAACTCGCTTTCACACCTTAAAAGGGAATTTGCAGAAACTCCCCCTGCCAGCACAATTTTATTATAACCAAAATTTTCTGAAACCTTTTCAAGATTTGAAATTAAACAGCCTACAACATTTTTCTGAAAGGATGCCGCCAGATCGGGAATGTTTATCTCCTCGCCTTTCTGTGCAGCATTGTGAACAATATTTATAACAGAGGTTTTCAGACCACTGAACGAAAAATCATATGGTGCACCGTCTACTCTCGGATGAGGGAAAGAATAGGCATCTGCATTCCCGTCCCTGCTGATTTTATCAATGCTGATTCCTCCGGGGTAAGGAAGCCCCATTGTGCGGCCCGCCTTATCAAGTGCTTCACCCGCAGCATCATCACGTGTTTTTCCTATTATTTTATAATCTGTATAGCTGTTAACTGCAACAATATGTGAATGTCCTCCGCTTGCAATAAGGCAAAGGAAAGGCGGCTTCAAGTCAGATGTTAAGTAATTTGATGCAATGTGAGAACGAAGATGATGAACAGGCACCAGCGGCTTATTTGCAGAAACTGCAAGCCCCTTTGCAAAATTGACACCCACAAGAAGTGCACCTATAAGACCCGGTGCAAAGGTAACTGCAATTGCATCAATATCATCAATCGTGCAGTCTGCCTGCTGCAAAGCCTCTTTAACAACGCCGCTTATTGATTCCGCATGCCGTCGTGAAGCAATTTCAGGCACAACGCCGCCATAGAGCTTATGCTCATCAAGCGAGGTTGCCACAATATTTGATTTAACAATTCTTCCGTCCTGCACAACTGCTGCCGCAGTTTCATCACAGGAGGATTCTATTCCTAAAATATTCATTATCAATTAAAATTCCTTTTTCATCAAAATTGCATTTTCAGTTGGATTACTGTAATAATCCTTGCGTACACCCGTATCCTTAAACCCAAGAGATTTATATAGATTAATAGCAGCCGCATTGCTTTCGCGTACATCAAGAAAAACTGCATCTGTTTCATTGATTTCAAAGCTTTTTAAAAGCAGCTTTTCCGCTATTCCCCGCCTTCTGTATTCAGGCAGAACGGCAACACGCACTATATCCGCTTCGCCGCAGACAACATAAAGCATTGCATAGCCGACTGCCCTGCCGTCTTCAACGGCAACATAAATGTGGGAGCAATCATTTTTCAGTTCATCCGCAAGCACCGTTTCACCCCACGGATTTGAAAAGCAGACACGTTCAATTTCAGCAACTGCTTTAACATATTTTGTTGATAATTCTTTAATTTCCATAATTAAACCAATAAAATCTTTATTTCTATATTAGATTTGAACCGAACTGCAATTAATGTGCATCGTACCACGTTTTGCCGATTTTACCGTCCGCAAGCAGGCGAACCTTCATATTGCAGGCATTTTCCATTTCCTCGGTTACAATTTCAAGTGCTTTTTCAGCTTCGCTTTCAGGCGCTTCAACAATAAGCTCATCGTGCACCTGAAGAATCAGGCGGGCCTTCATATTTTCCTTTTCCAGCCTTGCGGCAACCTTAACCATGGCAATTTTAATAATATCCGCAGCCGTTCCCTGAATAGGCATATTTCTTGCAACACGTTCTCCGAAAGCCCGCATCATATGATTGCTTGATGCAAGCTCGGGCAGATAGCGGCGGCGATTGAACAGCGTTTCCGAATAGCCGTTATCCTTTGCCTTTTCAATCATTCTGTTCATATAGGATGCAACACCGCTGAAGTGCTGAAGATAACCATCTATATATTCCTTTGCTTCCTTGTTTGTAACACCGATATCCTTTGCAAGGCTGAAAGCACCGATACCGTAAACAATACCAAAATTAACCGCCTTTGCTCTTGAACGCAGAATGGGTGTTACCATCTCGGCAGGCAGTCCGAAAACCTGTGCAGCGGTTGTGCGGTGAATATCCTCTCCGCTGTTGAAGGCAGCTATCATATTTTTGTCATCTGCCAAGTCTGCAAGCACACGCAATTCAATCTGGCTGTAGTCCGCATCAATAAGTACCTTTCCTTCACCTGCACGGAAAAACTTTCTCATTTCCTTGCCTAACTCCGTACGGATAGGAATATTCTGCAAATTAGGCTCAAGCGAGGAAATTCTGCCCGTGCGTGTTTCAACCTGATTGAATGAGGTGTGAATTCTGCCGTCTGCATTTATTACCTTCAAAAGTCCGTCACAATAGGTTGATTTCAGCTTTGAAAGACTCCTGAATTCAAGAATCAATGACACAACGGGATACTGCGGTGCAAGTTCCTCAAGAATTTCCGCCTTTGTTGAATAGCCGCTTTTGGTTTTCTTTTTGCAGGGAATGCCCATTTCTTCAAACAGAATTACACCGAGCTGCTTTGGAGAATTTATATTAAATTCGTGACCGACGGTTTCATATATAGCGGCAGTTAATTCTTTAATCCGTGCAGAAAGCATTTTGCCGAATTCCTCTATGCCCTCTTTATCCACCTCAAAGCCTGCAATCTCCATTTTTCCGAGAACTTCGGCAAGCGGAAGCTCAATTTCATTTAAAAGTTTCGTCTGCTCTGCTTCTTCAAGAAGTATATTGGTTTTATCAAAAAGGGGCTTTATTACAGCTGCATAAGAAACAGCCTGCTCCGCCTGCCCCATTTCATTTTCATATTCAGGCAGAATAACACCATATTCAAGACAAAGATGATCCATATCATAATTTGTATCAGACGGACGCAGAAGATATGCCGAAAGCATTAAATCCCCTGCAACCGCATTGCAGTTTACACCCATCTTTGCAGCAAGGCGGTGAAGTTCCTTTGTATTGTAGCTGTACTTTTTAACACTGCTGTTAAAAAATTCTGTAACAAAGCTGCTGAACTGCTCACAATAAGACGGCATTACAACAATTTCATCACCGATTGCAAAATACAAATCAGCAATTGCACCATCAATAACATCTGCATAAAAATATGCTTGGTCATTTCCGATTTTTTCAAGCAGCTCTTTTGCATCTGTACATATTTCCTTCGTTATTTCACGCGGCTTCTCTTCTGTTATTTCAACCCTTGCTTCATTTCGGTTAAGATTGAATTTATCAATAAGGCTGAAAAGCTCAAGCCGTGCAAATTCCGAAGCCGCAGCAGACTTATCTCCGCCGTTAACAACATAAGAATTTATATTTACATCTATAGGGGCATCTGTGCGTATCGTGCCGAGTTCGAGTGAAAGATATGCTTTTTCCTTATCAATTCTGAGCTTTTCGCGCACACCCTTTTTAATATCTATTTCATCCAGATGTTCATAAATGTAATCTATATTTTCAAATTTCTGAATTAAATCCAGTGCGGTTTTTGCACCAACGCCTGCAACTCCGGGAATATTATCGCTTGAATCACCCTGCAGTGCCTTAACCTGAATAAGTGCCGCCGGAGCAATACCATATTCCTCCATAATTGCTGCTTCATCATAAACATCCGTTGCAGCCTGACCGGCTTTTGTTCTTGCAAGCAGAACCTTAACTCCGCCGTGTGCAAGCTGAAGTGCGTCCCTGTCCCCCGTAGCGATAAAGCATTCATTTGAGTTGTTACGGCAGTTTTCTGCAAGCGTGCCTAAAATATCGTCTGCCTCCCATCCCTCACACTCAATCGTTTTATAGCCAAGGCAATGAAGAAGATTTTTAAGCACAGGCATCTGCTGACGAAGCTCATCCGGCATACCGTGCCTGCCTGCCTTATATGCATCATACATTTTATGTCGAAAGGTTGGTGCATGAACATCAAACGCAACCGTTACTGCATCCGGGCCGCAGAAATCCTGCAGTTTTAGAAGAATATTTAAAAAACCGTAAACAGCATTTGTATAATAACCGCTTTTTGTTGATAATAGCTTTATTCCGTAAAAGGCACGGTTAACAATACTGTTACCGTCAAGCACAAGTAATTTCATTTTCAAACCTCTTGTAATTTATGATATTTGTATTATTGTATCATATATCATTATAAAATAAAACAAAAAAATGCACACAAAAATATGGGCAAGCTATGCTCACCCATACTGAATAAATTTTATTAAACCAATGCTTATTTGCGAGGTCCGTTATAGCCCTGTGCTTCCTGGAAAGCCGCAATTTTATCAATTACACCCAAAACAACATCAAAGCCGTCACCTACTGTTTCCATTTCAAAACGCTCAGGCATATCACGCCAAGTGTGATAATAATAGGTAAGCACCGGATTCTGTGCCGCAAAGGTAACTGATTTAACGCCTGCCTTTGTAAGCGGTGTGCTGTCACATCCGCCGACAGGGTTATGAATACAGCCGTTTGTTTTGCTTTCAATACCAAGTTCATTGAATGTATCCTTAAACATCTGCTCAAGGTCTTTATCAAAGCGTGTAAACTGCCAATCGTCTTTAATAACAACCTCAAAATACTCTTTATCCGCAACTGAATCTATATTGATATTCCATGCATTCTTTGTTAAATCATCATTCTTGTGCTCTGCTGCAAATGCCATTGATCCTCTTAAACCTGCCTCTTCGGAACCGCAGTTGAAATCAACAATACGGCAATTTTTAGGCATTTTATCAGGATTTTCCTTGAAATACCTTGTTACGGCATAGCTGAGTGCACAGCCTGTTGCATTATCCATGGCACCGCGTGATGCATTGCGGGGATTCGGATCTGCCCACATAACAACAAACATACTTCCGATAGCGGTAATAATCGGAATAAAATGCATTGCTATTCTGAAATAATAGAATGATAATGAATAATTTACACAGTTCAATGCCCAGTCTGCGCCTAAATATGCACCTGTATAAATAACAGACATTGCAATAGAAACACCGATAAGAAAGAATACGCAGATTGCACCGAAGCCAACCTTGCCATATGTAGCAAGCATACCGATTAAAGGCTTATCCTTATATTTGTATGCGTGCTCTGAATGTCTCCATGTCCAGCTTGTATCTGTGTGACCTGAAAGAATAATTGTATAATCATACTTTCCGTCCTCCGGCAAAAGCTCACCATATGTATTCTGTGATATTTCCTGCTTGAAGAACATATCAAACCATGTTTTGTAGAGGAACACACTTAAAACAAGCCATGCAACAACAACGATTCCGCCGAGAGCCATTCCGAACCACACGGAAGTAATCTGAAGAGCAAGATAAACGAGTGCACTTAAAATAACACCTGCCCAGCCTGCATATGGAATTCCGCCGATTGATGAACGAGGAGAAACAGCAAACTCCTCCTGCTTAGGTTCTATGCCGATTTCGCGAAGCTTATCACCCATATAGTCGGCATACTTCTTTTCACCCTCTGATCCGGGCAGTCTGCTGCCGATTTTTTTTGCCGCATATGTAACTATATCATATGCTTCCTGCACATACTTTCTGCTTTCTTCTTTCATTTTTTCTCCTCCGAAAAATTAATATAGTTATATTTTACTAAAATGAAATGTAAATTACAATAAAAACTTGTATTTATTTATAAAACAATAAAAAAACATTAATTATATATTATTATATTCACATTTAATCGGATAAATGATGAACAAACAGACCCGAAAGCAGTTTAGGCTCAAACCAAGTTGACTTTGGCGGCATAATCTGCCCCGCATCTGCAATTGCAATTAAATCATCCGTTGTTGTGGGGTACATTGAAAAGGCCAGCTTCATATCTGTTTTGGCACGTCTTTCAAGCTCTGTAAGCCCCCTTATGCCGCCTATAAAATCAATTCTGCTGTCATTTTTAGGATCTCTGATTCCAAGAATGGGATCAAGCAAATTTTCCTGCAGAATAGAAACATCCAGCCTTGCTACAGGATCATTTTCATTTATAATTGATTTTTTTGCTTTGAGTGAATACCATTCCTTATCAAGATACATTCCGAAGGTATGCTTTTCTATAGGATGATAAGGCGCCTCTTCTTTTTTTATTTCAAATTTTTCAAAAACCCTGCTTAAAAATTCATCTGCGGATAAACCGTTCAAATCCTTAACAACACGGTTATAATCCATTATTTCAAGCTCATCATCAGGAAAGGCAACGGCCAGAAAATAATTGAATTCTTCATCACCCGTATAGTCGGGATTTTCCTCTCTTCTCATCTGACCGACTCTTACTGCCGAGGCACATCTGTGATGACCGTCTGCAATATAAAGTGCCTGAACCTCTTTGAACAGAGATGTCAAACGGTTGATTGTTTCAATATCGTCAATAACCCAGACTGTCTGAAGAACACCATCTGCTTCAAAATTATAAACAGGCTCCCTCTCATTCATCCACAGCGAAACCGTCATATTGATAGACGCATTTTTTCTGTAGGTTAAAAATATAGGACCTGTATTTGCATTGGTTGTATGAACATGGTTTATACGGTCCTTTTCTTTTTTTGCGAGTGTTTTTTCATGCTTTTTGATGACGTTATTCAGATAATCATCAATGGATGCACAGCCTACAATTCCAACCTGAACTCTGCCATTCATAATCTGCCTGTAAATATAAAGACACGGCGTTTTATCCTGAATCATTGCACCTGTATTTTCAAGTGCCTCCAGATTTTCCTTTGCCTTCTGATACACTTCATCAGAATATTTATCTGCGCCGAGCGGCAAATCAATTTCTGCTCTATCAACATGAAGAAAGGAAAGGGAATTGCCGCGAACCATCTGCCTTGCTTCCTCACTGCTCATAACATCATACGGCAGTGCGGGAATAAGTGCCTGATTTCTCTGTGCAGGTCTGAATGCTTTAAATGCTCTGAAAATTGCCATAATTTTATGCTTCTCCCTGTTTTTTCATCTTATTTTTTTCATATATAATTCTCAATCCGTCTACAAACAAATTTTCATCTACAATAACATCAAGCTCCGCTGCCTTTGCTATTGCTTTGCCGAAACCGCCTGTTACAATAACCGTTGCTTTTTCCCCAAGCTCCTTTTCAAACCTTGAAACAAGCCCCTCAAGCATGGCGGCTGTACCTATAACCGAACCGCATTTCATTGCATCCACAGTATTTCTGCCTATTATTTTTGACGGAACCGATATATCAATCTGCGGAAGTTGGGCAGTTGTGCTTGAAAGAGAATTGATTGCTGTTTTTATTCCGCACATAATTGCACCGCCCAGATGTGCACCTGTTTTATCAATAACCGAAGCTGTTGTTGCAGTACCGAAATAAAAAACAATTGCCGGAAGCGGATATTTATTTATAACCGCAACATCCCCAACAACAATATTCGCGCCTGTCTCAGCGGGATTATCTATTTTAATATTAAGTCCTGTTTTCACCCCCGGACCTACAACAAGCGCCTCTACATTGCACACAAGCTGAATACTTTTCAGAAGCGTTCTTACCAAAGCTGGCACAACACTGGAAATAATCGCACCATCTATATTATCAACATTATTAATATCTAAAAATGCTTTCAGTTTCATTGAGTATTCAATTTCAGTTTCATTTACGTTTGTTGAAAGACGACCCGAGCAAATCAGCTTTTCGCCGTTCAGCACACCTAAAACAATATTTGTATTTCCAATATCAACCGCAAGCAGCATATAAATACTCCTTCAAATTTCAATATTATAAAACATTATAGAATAAAATTATCCTGTTGTAAATAGAAAAACAGAGCAGGTTTTACCCTGCTCCGAAAATATTTATCTGAAAAGCACAAAGCAATATGTTATTCCGGCAACATTGAAATTCATATATTCACTGGAATTTACGGGGTTACCGTTTATCGGAATTCTTAATTCAGTTCCCGAAAGGCTTATACCTGCCGTGCTTGTTCTTTTTGAAAGAAAGCCAAAATAGTTTTTCTTATTTTTAACATTGAAATCCGTAACCGATGGAGGCATTCCTCCTGCAAAAACAAACCCAAAGCTCGGCACAAACGGGCAGGACGTATCAACTGTTCTTATTGCAGAACCGTCACCATAATAAAAGCCTATAAAGTACGGCGAATCCCATTTTTCTCTGTCCGCCTGTGCAACATGTATATTATCATCACTGCAATGATTATTTATTGCCGTATCAATCATTTCATTATCATAATTAAAATCCGTTCGTGTAGGAATATCTGTTGTCACCCATTGGTTAAGTGATAAATAATCTGTTTTTTGTGTTGAACTCATATTATCTCCTTTATCGATAAATAATTACATACTGTCTAAAACATAGAAAGGCAATTTAACACTGTCCAGCTTAAACCATGGTAATGCAAGCTTTTCCCAAACAAAAAACTGCACACCTTCGCTTGCCATGCTAATCTGAGAAAAGCACGGAATATGATTGGCACATAAATCGGAAACATCCTTAAAGCAAGGCATATCTACAAGTCCCGTATAATAAAGAGTTATTATATTATCGTCTGTAATATATGTTGACTCACCGAAAACACCCAAAGATGCAACCAATGAATCAAATTCACTTTTTTTATATATCTGCATCTGATTTGAAACAGTATCTATAATAAGCTGCTTAGATTCACTTTCTGTCTGCGCAGGATTTTCATTTATCATACTCAAAAACAGTGCAATACCATCCTTTTCTGCTGTGTCTATAAAAAGATTTTTTAAAACTCTCTCCATGTTTTCTGCCGCTAGAGCTATCCCTGCTGCATAAGCCTTCATTTCGGCTCTTGTATAGCTTCCCCGTTCCGAAGACATAGAAAGCTTTTTCATCAGTCCTTCAAGGCGGCTGAATATTTCATTACTATTCATGAATATAAACCTCTGTTTCAGTTAATCTCAGAAACTCCGTGCTTCCGCAGGAAACAATTCCCCCATCGCACCGGAAAAATACATTTATGTATTCTATTCCTTCTATATCACTGCATGAGGCAGCGATTGCCGCTTCATTATAATTCTGCCCGATTTTTTCATTGCTGCAAAGCGATATAATTCGTGCTCTTACTGCACGTTCAATTTTATCATTATCATATCCACTTAAAACCTTTGCCTCTGCCTTAACTGAAAATTCTTTTACACTTGCCGCAATAAAATTAATTTCCACCGAACAAAATGATAAAAATCCAAGCAAATCGGAAACCTTTGCCTTTAAGCTGCTTGAAAGTCTGCCATTTCTTGTTTTAAGGCATACATTAGCTGAAGAACTGCTATTTGAAAATACGCATGCATCCGTTATTTCATCAAGAGAAAGCAAGATTTCTCTTACTCCTTCGGCACTAACAGCATTTTTTGTGTTGCTGTATGAACTCAGAATACGTTCACGCAATGCCTCATCACTTTCGTCATTCCAACCACCTGTAAATGCCTTGTCATTTGTTACGGAAAAAACATAATCAGGCGGATTAACCATATCGGTAACACTTCCCGCTTCAACATTATGCTCCTGCCCTGTTCGCAAAGCCGTTGCAGGAACAGACACAGAAAGTCTGCCTGCACTTATGACGGCTCTTTTATCGGTTGCAAACTGAATAAAAGGCTTTCCCGCAGCAGAGCATATTGTACCTGCAGGAATAGTAATACTTTTACTTGCCGCTTCCGAAAGTGAAAAGGTCAATTCTCCGCCGGCACGTGCCGCCTTTTTCCTTGTTATACTTCTGAGCTGTGCATGCTTGTCCAGATACGCACCGGTTGCCGTCTGCGGAAATCCCTGCCTGAAAATATAATCTCCGTATGCACAAACAGAATAGATTTCTGATGCAACTGCCTTGAATCTTAATTCAAGATCCGAAAGATCGGCAACAGCCTCACCCTTTTCCTGCTGAAAAGCTGCCTTCATGGAATCAAGTATTTCATTATATGTTATACTCACGTTGTTACCAGCACCTGCCTTTCCTGATTATTTACTGCTATTGTAAATTCAAAATTACTGTCATATATTTTTACGGATTTTATAAGCACTCCGCTCAAATTATAAAGAGCCTGCCGGGCATAAGCTGCGGCATATGCTTCATCTGTTTCTTTACCTGCATTGCACAAGGCAGAACCATAATTTTTATCAGGATAAAAGCTGCCTCTTTGTGTTTTAAGAGCAATTGCTATATTCTGCAAAACCTCTTCTATATGCTCAATCTCGACAAGCGATGCACCGTTTTTAACATAATCACCATTTGTTATTTTTTCTGTCATAAAACAACCTGCCCTTCTGCATTTTTAATTTTTCCGTCCGCTGTAAAAACAAAACCGTTTATCTGAATACTGCCGTCATTCTTCAGAACAATTCTTGCTCCGCCCTTGGAGCTTATGGAAATCTCTCCCTCATTAATACTTTCATCGCTCATTTTTGTTCCTGCCCCAGCAGTACCGTTTGCACTGCTGATAAGCAGAATTTCCTCACCGCACGGAGCAAATGCCGAGTAGCCGTATGGGGCATAATTCTGAACATTTTCGGCAAGAACAGTTGACGCCGTTTTGATTGTTGAGCTTCCTCCTATAGCTACCGTTCCTGTTTCTGCAGACTCCTTCTGCCTGCTTCCGAATTTTCTGCTAAGCCACATAATTAACCAGCTCCCCATTTATTTTCTTTTTCAGAACAATTGCTGTTTTCTCTCCGCCTTTACCCTTGCTTCTTATAAGCTCACTTACATAAAATTCTTCATTATCATCATTAACTGCAAAATCAAATATAACTCAGTCATAAAGTTTTAAATCACATTCGCCTGAGATTTCAGCCGAAACAGAATAATATTCTTCCAAGGAATCCTTAATCTTTTTTTCAGCGGTAGTTTCTCTTTGCCAGAGCGGAATGGATGAAAGATTATAAAGCCTTCTTCTCTTAATCCCCATTCTGTCAGCATAATCGCTTTTAAAATGGTAGGAATAATCATCACCGGAACTTATTTTATAATCAATTTCACTTACAGGCTCACTTCTGTTTATAATATAAGAAAACGAAACCACATTATAATCATTAAGACTTTTTGTATATTCACTTTCTTTGTAAACCGTAAGCACATTATCAGGTGTTGCATAAACAGGTGCACCGTAAACGGCTGAAACAAAGTCATTAATTGCGCCATAGCAGCTTGTGCCCTTTGAAACAAGATAGTTATTTTCAGTATATATTTCAGGCAGTGCACACTCAAAGCCAAAATCTCTTGCATTTGAATACCACAACTGCCTTGCAGACGGCTTGCTGTATTGGCACGGCAGTGCCTCATTGTCAACCAGAAGAGCCGCACTGCTTCTTGCATAAATAAAGCAGCTGACTCCAGATTTATCCATACAGATTTTCTGCTTGTCACAAAAGCCGTTAAAAATAAGCACACTGTCTATATACGCCTTAACCGTGCATATTTCACCTATAAGACTGCTTTGAATAAAATTCAGCCTTAATCCGTCACACGCGGCACCGGCTTCGCTTATCAGCTCATAAGAAACAATATTTTCTGCAAGGACTGCATTGCCGTTTATATCAGATAATTCAAATATCATCTGAGCACCACCTTATCACCAACACTTACACTGAACGGGGTTTCAATATTATTAAGCTGCATAAGCCTTTCAATCTCTACACCGCACCGATGGGAAATATCAAACATATTTTCATTTTCAAGTGCATATGTAAAACCGAAATCAAATTCATCCTTCTTATGATTGCAGTTTTCGGTAAAAGAAAAGGTGTAAAATACACAGCACTTTTTGGAATCCTCTTTAACTGTAAGTGCAGTTAAAAATGCATTGTAACAGCCGCCGTCAGGCAAGAAAAGCCAGCCCGAACTGCTGCTTTTCTGCAGAGCTTTCAGTTCTCTTGAAAAAACAATTCCGTCTTTTCCCCAAAAACAGCCTTCCCCGCTTATAAGTGCCGCATTATGCGATATGCTGTAAACTGCACTGTCACTCCCGAAAAGCGGCTTTTCAACAACATTATCCGAAAGCTCAACCTTAAGAACCGAAGGGTTTGAAGGAAATTCAAAATCCTTATATTTCATCTTCATCATTTGTTTTACTCCGTTTCCTCATTGCCGTTATCAAACCGTTTGGAGTCAAGGCGCAGATATTCGGAAATTTCCTTCATTTCCGCGTAGTCCTTTTCGTTATTCATCTTCATCATCCCTAAAGCATAATTCATCATTAAAAGTAAATACGACTTTCATAACAAAGCATTCAGAAGCACTGTTTGCGGTAATTTCAGAAATGTTAACCGAAACTATATTGAATTCCGCAACGTTCCTGCAGATACGAAAAACGATTTTTTCAAAATTGCTTTTATCAAAAGAATAGGGAACATAAATATTTGCAAAAACACTGATTGTACCGGTCTTAACACTCTCTCCAAGAGAGCTGTCCTCAACATTTATTTCTTTCAACCCAACTGCAACAACGGCATTTTCAAGCAGTGTGGACTTGATTCCCCCGGGATACGCACGCAAAATCTGAATATCTTTAAAATATTCATCAGCCGTTATAAGTTCTATAAAATCGGTCATAATTCTTTCAGCATAAATCACTTTCCCACACCCTTCTCAATATGCCGCTGTAAAACAAAACCTCATTCTGCAGCTTAGCCGCATCTCTTTTTCTAAATATATATTTAACACCGTCTGCATAAAGGCAGGCGTTGTCAGACAGGGCAAGTATATTATGATTATACGGCCCTATGTATGTATAATAATCAGCACTGACCCTGCCGATTTCCGTTTCACTGAATTCAAAATCAGACTTATTATTTTTCCATCTCTGCTCTATCACCGCATAAAACGGCGTTGAGCTCCAATCGCCGTCGGCAAGGAAAACCTCCCTGCCGACCTTTTTCAGCCCGTTTTTAACTTTTTTTCCTCTGTTCATTTAAACACCTAAAAAAGCAAAGCCGTTTGTTTCTGCCTGTTGTGCCACAGATTCAGGTTTGAGCAGAGTCCTGCAATCATTAAGTGCCATTTCATAGTAGCACTTGGCATTGCTGAGTGTATCTGCTTTCTGCGTTACGGATACATCACCCGCTGAAAAAGAGGTAATACCGTCTGTCTGCGAAGCCGCACAGCATATTGCATAGTATGCCTTGGCTGCTGCCAGCTGAATCACACGCGGATCATTATCATCGGCATTCTCCTTTATAACAGCCTCGGTTGCCGAAACAGCAGAAGAAATAACAGTACTGAATTTTTCAACTTCATCTTCCTCTAAATCCCCCATAAGCAAAATACCTGCCTTGACAAGCTCTGTATTTATCATAGCTTCACTTCCTTTCTGCTGATTAAAGCCTTATTCCGAACAAGTCAAAATTTTTGCAGCATCACTGAAAATAGTTGAAAACCCTGCAATTGTAGTAATTGCGGCACGCTCAAGCTGACGATCAATGAGCTTATCATATTCTGTAATCACTCCGCCTGCCTGCACCTTTTCAAGAGCAGCAGAATTATCAAGGGCAATAATCCCTCTGCTTTCAGTATCGTCACTCACCCTTAATACCTCTGCCCCGAACGGAGTAATCATTTTACCAGTTCCGTGGAAACTCTGTCCTGCGTTTGAATCCTTGAATTCCGTAATACTGAGCATATCCGCAATGGCGGGTACGGAAGCAATAAAGGTTGTTGCTTTATATGGTGAAAGCTTGTTCCAGAGCTTAACAAGCTCTTCGTATGTTACAGTTTTTGAAGCACTTGTAATCTGCTCTGCATCTGAATTTGTAATAACCTCAATTGCATCCTTAAACTGCGTTCTTGCAATATACGCACCAATCTGCTTAAGTGTAACCGTAAATAAATCAAGCTTCTGAAACTTAATTGCTTCATAGGAGGCAACAAGCATTCTGCCTCGTTTCTTCAGCTTTGTAAGCTTATCCTTTGTTCTGATTGTTGTTTCAGGAATTGTTTCACCCTCTGCAACCAATGCAAGCTCTTTTTCCTCCTCTGTAGGCACACTTTCAATTGCACGGTAATCAAGAGAATCAATGTTTGTTGTTGTGGCTATAATTTTATGAAGAGTATCCTCTTCCTCAAGACCCTGCTGAACAGCACGTGAAATATATTCAGGAAAAAGTGCTGCGGAATCGGTTGTTGCAAAGAACTTTGAAATCGTATCAGAACCTGTGCCCGAAACCTTAATGTCAAATCTTTTAAGCTGACGCTGATATGCATCAAGACCTTCATAATCCGTTCCTATGTAGTTTTCAGACGGATCAAGCTCCTCAAGCGAAGCAGTAAAACCCTTTGAAGTTGTATAAAGTCCTTTTTCAAGTTTTATATTGTCGAATGCCATAAATAAAATCCTCCTTAAATTCTGAATTCATTAAAATTATCTTTTGGTTTGTTCTGTGCCACTGAAAGCTGAGGTGCCGGCATGTTTTTAACTGCCTGCTGCTTTTCAAAAGCATTTTTAAAGCTTAAAAGTTCCTTGGTTGTCATAACTGCCGCAACACCGCCGAAAACCTTTAAATCCATCTGCGGAACAGTCTTAGCACAAAGTGAAACAAGCTCTTTTATAAGGCTTTTCTTGTATTCCTCACCAAGTGCAGCAAGCTCTTCCCTTTCCTCAATGTAAGAACAGATTTCCTTTGCCTGCTTGTTTGAAAGCACAATCTGTTCATCTTCCGTGCTGAGGCATTTTTTAATATCTGTCATATCGGAATCTCCTTTTTCAATGTTAAATGATTTTGTCACACCTGCCTCACGCTGAGCAGGAACAGCAACAAAGCTCCATTCATATGCATCTGCCGCATTACTTAAAATGCTGAAGCAGGTTTTACCTCCGTACTTTCTGCCGTTTATGTGGCTGCAGCCGCTGTTTTTTCTGCTTTTGCCGCATACGGAACAGGTTGATAACGCCATAGAGCAGGAAACGGAAACCTCTTTTTTAATTCCTGCCTCAATCTCTGTAATAAGTGATTTGTTTTCCTCGCTTCTAACCATATATGCCTTGGCACGAAGCACATAAAAATCCTCACCATCAGCCGTTTTTCTGTTTGGCAGTTTTTCCACCCACGTATCAAAAATACGTGCGGTCTGGTCTGCCGCTTTCATTGAGTGATCACGAATGCCTGTTTTACCTATGAACAGCTTTGCAAGCTCATTAAGAGCAGAAACTGAAAACTTTTCATAATCTCTGTCTATATCGTTGTTGCATAAGATCAGGCTGAAAATATAAAGCTCATCCGCTGTGAATTCTTTTCTTGTAAACTGCCTGATTTTATCAAAATCATCCTGTAAAGGAGTATAGCCTTTTTCTATATATCCGTCCTTCAAGCATTAACCTCCCTAAAAATTTTTTCTGCCTGTGCATCATAAAGACGTGCCTTTGCCATTTCGGTTTCATCCTGCATTGTAATGTTATCCCATATAACCTCAATAGCCGATGGGATGCCTTGAATTTCAAGATACCTTCTGCCGATTTTAAGCAAAACAGGGTTCAGAACTCTTCTGTAAGCCTCCAGCTCTGTTGTTAAAACATCCGCCTGCTGCGAGCTCATACGCTCTGTTGTAGACCAGCTAAGCCCAAGCATATAAGGCGGAAGTCCTGTTTTTGCAACAATCTGTTCCAGTAGCTGCTTAACAGGAATCTCACTGTTCAGCACATTATTATCCGCTCCGATAACCTTAACGGAAACATCTCCGACGGCAACAAAATCCTTAATTGTATCCTTGCTGCTCATCGCATCACGCCATGCGTTTGCCATCTGCTCGGCATATTCTTTTGCACTTCCTCCGTCTATACCGTCACCCTGCGGCTTATATGTAACCGCATATCTTAAATTTCCTGCGTGCTCCCAGTTTTCACCTATGGTGTTGTAAATGGTAAGCAGAATGTTTGCAACAAACGGCAACCCTCTTAAAATACTTGTTCCGAGAATTTTCCCCGGTTCGGGATTAAGTGCCGAAAAAAGAATCAAATCCTGATTTTTCAGCTTTTCTTTGCCGTTGTAAAATTCAACATCAAGGTTATTTGCCGCCCTTTTAACCTCAAGAGCATCAAGCTCACCGTTATAAAGTGCATAAAAGCCGTTTTCATCTGCAATCATTTCGCCAACTGCCGATCCGTACGTCAACAGTTCCGAAAGATAGGTTGAAACAAATGAATAAATACCTGTTTGATTTCCGCCGACATTAATTTCATTGAAAAATGAATTTAATTTATCATCCAGACTGCTGTGTCCCGTTTCAAAATGAAAGCCCTCGCAAAGCCTTACTATTTTTGAGATTGCAACATCTATTACAGGAACGCTTTCACGCAAAGAGGAATATATACGGTTGTTGAAATTCATAGGAATACCCGAATTCATCTGCCAAAAAGGATGATTTGAATACATACTTGTCTGCACAGCCGACGCACCTGCCTGCGGCAATGCTTTTTTCTTACTGCGGAATAAACCCAAACTTTCACATCCTTTCCACCGCAACGGAGAATAAATCGCTGTTTTTTCTGCTGTTTAAAACAGTGGAAACAAAATAGCGGATATCATCCATTGCATGATCGTTTTCTTTTTTGGGTGAATCTCTTTTTATGCCGTTATCCCACCTGTAAACGGAAAATTCACGGATAGTATCCGCACAGCAGGGATAAAAGAATATTTCATCATTCTTAAGTGCCTGACACACAAGGTTAATTCCTTTAAGCACATCATTATCTGCCTTGATAACCCTGTATTCACCGTGGCGTCTGATAACCTCTATAAAGCTTGCGGCAGACGGATCAACAACAACAGCCTCAATTTTTCTGCCGTCCGCAAGCCTTTTCAGATTTTCATAGTATTCTTCATCCGTAAGCTGAACACCCTTATCTCTGCTGCTGTGATAAAATTCATCAATTCTGAACCAGCCGCCCGCTGATTTCCCCCACAGACCTAAAGAAAACGGGTTAACCGTGCCGTAATCACAGGATAAATAGTATAAAGAAAATTCACCGCTTTTGCTTTTTTTAATATGACGCCTGCCATCAAACATAGGATAAACAAGCCCATCTGCCGCAACCCATCTGCCGTCTATAAACCTTTCATAAAAAGCGCCGCTGTATAAACTTTTGTATCTGCTTATAACAGCCTGTGAAAGGGACGGATTATCCTCCATCTTAAAATGAAGATAAAGCATATTTTTTGCATCCTTTTTCTTAATCCATTCGGTGTAAAACCAATGAAACGGATGCTCAGGGTTGCAGTTAAACCAGAATTTTGAATGTTCCAGTGAGCATCTTGCAAGTGCCTGCTCAACAAAAGAGCGCGGCATAAGTGCAACCTCATCAAGCAGAACCCCGCCTAGGGTCATACCCTGAATAAGTGCTGCCGAAGATTCATCTCTGCCGCCGAAAAGATAAAAGCGGTTTTTCACACCGCCCTTTTCTATTTCAAGCATATTCCGGCTTATTTTGTAATCGCAGCTGAAGCCAAGGGAAATTAAATTCGGAATTAGCGGCGTTATCACATTGCGCCTGAGTGAGGAAATGGTTTTGCCGCATATGGCAAACGAGGTGTCACAAAAGCAGTAAAACGCCCAGCTTATAAAGGAAATGCTCATACAGAGTGTTTTTCCCGAACGCACCGCACCGTCGCATATAATGCCGTTTTTATTTTTAACAGGGCTTGTTTCACACCACCAGGTAAGCGCCGCAAGCTGTTTTTCCGAAAAGGGAACAAAGTTATTCATCCGCTACCTCTTCAAAGGCACTGCCGACATTTTTTGCGCTCTCCTCAAGAGCCTTGTAAAAACTGAGCGGTTGTGCAGGAGCTTCGCTTTTTGTGTCCCTTAATTTTTCGAGTGCCTTTATCCTGTCAAAAAACTTTATCTCCATACCTCCGCCCTTGGGCCTTTTTATTTCGCTTATACAGAATAAATCAAGACTCGGCAGCTTTTCCAGAATTTCATTTTCCTGTGCAAAAAGAAGCTGTATCGCATCCTGTATTTCTCCAAAGGCAAGGTGCCTTAAACCCTCGCGTACCTCTTCTTCAATTGTTTTCTTTTTTCTTCCCATAGCATCCTCCGCGAATTTACTGAAAGGAAAAACACCTTTCACCTATTCCGCCGAAAACGGAAAAATATAGTGCAAAATATAAATAATCTGCCGAAATTTGCCGAAAATAAATATTTTTATTCAGTTTTTGGCTATAAAAAAAAAAGAGAGCCAAACAGCTCTCTTTCATTTTTATTTTTTATAAAGATTAATACAGATTTTATTTTTCTTTTCGGCAAGAGCGGCAAATTGCGCAGCACCGCCGTAATTGTGCGTAATGTATGTAACAACATAGTCTGCCTGTTTTACAAGCCATTTGTTGCGGTAAGAAATTGCAAATCTTCTTGGCACATTTTCAATACCCTCAGGAACGAGGGTATTTTCATAATCTTCATTTTTATGTTTTACGGGAATGTATGCCAAAACAACAGTATATTTTATTTGCGGATATTTTGCAGAGAGTTTTTGCAATGCTTTCTTTACATACAAATCATAATTACCGTTGTTGCCGACATAAAATGTGTTAACAGATTTATGATTAATTAAATCTTCTATTACTGCTTCTAACTCGGGCATAATATCTGCAGGGCAATCTCTATGCCCGAAGAATGTGCATACCATAAATCATCCTCCTTTGTTATGCGATACATCGCAATTATATCATATAATTTTCTGTTTTGCGATATATCCCACACAGTTGAAGACGAATTTTTGTAAACTTTTTATTGACGATATATCGTAAAAGGAAGTTTATTATGAATACAAAAGAAGCAGTTGCGAAGCGAATATGTGAGCTTTGCAAAAAGAATAAACTTAATATTAATGCATTAGCAAATATATCAGGTGTTTCGCCATCTACTATTTATAGTATGTTAAATGAAAAAAGCAAGAATCCAGGTGTTGTTTCATTAAAGAAAATATGTGATGGTTTAGAAATCAGTATTAGAGAATTTTTCGATAGTGACATATTTGATGATATTGAACAAGAAATTAAATGACTATTTCTTTTTAAACATATGTCGGGGAAATCCTGTGGTTGAAAAAGAGAAAGTATATACCGTTTTAAAAAATTAACGTAGTGATGTTTATGATAAAAGAAAATCGAAATAAAATGAAGCTAAGCCAAGAGCAGTTGGCAGAGAAAATTAATATAAGCACTCGTCAGTTACAGAGAATTGAAAAAGCAGAGGAAAAAACAAAATTAACAACATTGAAGAAAATAATAAATGTATTGGAAATATCTGATGAAGAAATAATTGATTTTATGAAAAGATAATATAGGGAAAATGGTATGGAATATTCAGATATTATAATAAAGCGTATTCGCAGCCTTTGTAAAAGCAGGCGAATCTCAGTTAATAAATTGGCAACAATGAGCGGCGTAAGCCAATCAACATTGGATAATATTATGAACCGTAAAACAAAAAGTCCGGGTATCGTAACACTTCATATGGTGGCTATTGCATTTAATATGACACTTGCAGAGTTCTTGGATTTTGATGAATTAAATGATTATTCATTTGAAAGTGATACAGATGACTAAGAAATTTATTATTTGGGAGGGTTTCTATGCTCTCCCATTTTGTATGCTTGACTTGAAAAAATGCCTATGCTATACTGAATTTGCGACACAGTTCAATATTTTTCAAGACGAGCCTACATTGGTAAAAATGTAAGGCTTTGATTGTCATATTCGTCTTGGAATAAACTGTGTCGCAGCAGAAATCGGAGCTTGCATTTTTCGTGCGTGGCTTCGGCTGCGCATTTTTTTATTTATGGAGGAAATAAAATGAAAGATACGGTAACAATTACAGGGATAGAATATGAAGAATACAAAAAGCTGAAAAAATACAAGGATTTAGCTATTGAACAATTCGGAGGAATGAAGGCATATATTTTACAGCTGAAGATATTAGCAGAGTCTATTGATTTTTCGGCAGTAAGCAGCGACGATATAAAAAATTTAATGACAGATAATATAGATGATTTATTCAGAGCCGCTAATGAGTTTGATGATTTGATCCACAATTATATTGATTTCACTGTAAAGATGTAATATTGGCGTTCATAATCTACAGTCTTTGCCTCCCCTTGAGGGGGGAGGCGGCATTTTCACTATTTTGTAAAATGGCATAACCGTATGGCGGAAGATACGATCTTCAAAAAAATGGGGGCGGATAATATCCGCCCCCTACATTGTTTACAACTATTTCATATCCTTATACGGCTTCTTTTCTGTTACCCAGCCGTCTTTATTAACCTGCCTTGCTCGTGCAACCGCAAGTGCATTTTCAGGCACATCATCCGTAATTGTTGAGCCTGCTGCAGTAAATGCGTAATCACCGATTTCAACAGGTGCAATAAGATTTGTATTGCAGCCGAGAAATGCGTGATTTCCTATCTTGCAGCGGCTTTTATTTTTGCCGTCATAATTAACGGTAACTGTTCCGCAGCCAAAGTTTACATTTTCGCCTACATCACTATCACCGATATAGGTCAGGTGGGCACTTTTAGTACCTGCACCGACAACGGAATTCTTAACCTCAACAAAGTTTCCGATGTGAACGCCCTTGCAGAGTTTGCTGCCTGCTCTTACCTGAACAAACGGTCCGCAGTCCACACAGTCCTCAACTTCACTGTCCGTAAGCTTTACATTATCAAGAATAACATTATTACCGATAATTCCGTCTTTAATATAAGTGTTCGGTCCGATTGTGCAGCCCTCACCGATAACTGTATTGCCAAGAATAATTGTGTTCGGAAGAATTGTTGTGCTGCCGCCGATTTTAACATCCATTCCAATCATAACACCGTCCGTGCACGGAATGTCAACACCGTTAACCATATGAAAATCATTGATATTTCTTCTCATAATATTATTAAGGGTATTAAGCTGCTTTCTGTCATTTGCACCGAGTATAACCTCGCTGTTTTCACAAACAAACGCGCCTGCATTTTTGCCCTGATTAATTAAAATTTCCAGACTGTCTGTTAAATAATATTCATTCTGTGCATTCTCATTTGTAATATTTGAAAGAGCATAAAGCAAATCTGCGCCTTTAAACCAATACATACCTGCATTTGATTCGTTGATTTTCTTTTCTTCTTCATCTGCATCCTTATGCTCAACTATACACATCAGTGTGCCGTTTTCATCTCTTTTGATATGACCAATACCGTTTGTATCATCAACAATTGCGGATGTAAGTGTTATGGAATTATTATTTTCCATATGATAAGCATAAACATTGTTGATCGTTTCAGCGGTCATCATCGGACCGTCACCGTTCAAAATAAGAATTTCATCATCCTTATGCTTTTCAACAAATTCTCTTGCCATCATAACTGCATGACCTGTGCCGAGCTGGGGATTCTGGTAAGCAGTTTCAATTCCTTCCTCAAGATATTCCTCAACAATCTCGTGCTTATAGCCTGTTACAACGCATATTTTTTCACAGCCGGCTTCCTTAACCGCTCTTATAACATAATGAAGCATCGGCTCAAAAAGCACTTCACACATAACCTTCGGCATTTCGGATTTCATTCTTGTTCCCTTGCCTCCGGCAAGAATTATTGCACATTTCATAGTCATTTCTCCTTAAAATATACTCGGTTTCTATTAACGCAACCCTTCACGTATAATATTATGCACTAAATTTTTATGTTTTTCAATATTATTTCCAAAGATTGTTAATTTTTTGAAAAATATATTTGTATTTTTTATCTATATATGATATAATACTACCGCTATATACAGTTGGACAGGTGTGTTTTTTCTAAGCATACCTGTTTGCAGGTATAATAATAACTAAAAAATTAGGAGGTATTCCCAACATGGCAAAGAAGTTTTGTTACCTTTTCTCAGAGGGTAATGCTAACATGAGAGAGCTTCTCGGCGGTAAGGGTGCAAACCTTGCTGAGATGACTAACATCGGTCTTCCGGTTCCACAGGGATTCACAATCACAACAGAGGCTTGTACTCAGTACTATGAAGACGGCCGCAAAATCAATGATGACATTATGGCTGAAATTGACGAATACATCGTTAAGATGGAGGAAATCACCGGCAAAAAGTTCGGAGATATGGAAAACCCTCTTCTTGTTTCAGTTCGTTCAGGTGCTCGCGCATCTATGCCGGGTATGATGGACACTATCCTCAACCTTGGTTTAAATGAGGATGTTGTAAATGCAATTGCTGAAAAATCAGGCAATCCAAGATGGGCTTGGGACTGCTACAGAAGATTCATTCAGATGTATTCTGATGTAGTTATGGAAGTTGGTAAGAAGTATTTTGAAGAGCTTATCGACAAGATGAAGGAAGCTAAGGGCGTTGAGCTTGATGTTGAGCTTACTGCTGAAGATCTTAAGGAATTAGCTTCTCAGTTCAAGGCTGAATACAAAGAAAAAATCGGCAAGGATTTCCCAACTGATCCTAAGGAGCAGCTTATGGGTGCAGTTATGGCTGTATTCCGTTCATGGGATAACCCACGTGCAAATGTATACCGCCGTGACAATGATATTCCTTACTCATGGGGTACTGCTGTAAACGTTCAGTCTATGGCATTCGGTAACATGGGTGATGACTGCGGCACAGGTGTTGCTTTCACACGTGACCCTGCTACAGGTAAAAAAGGTCTTTTCGGTGAATTCTTAACAAATGCACAGGGAGAGGACGTTGTTGCAGGTGTTCGTACTCCTATGCATATTTCAGAAATGGAGCAGAAGTTCCCTGAAGCATTCGCTGAGTTCACAAAGGTTTGTGCTCTTCTTGAAGACCACTACAAAGATATGCAGGATATGGAATTTACCGTTGAGCACGGTAAACTCTTTATGCTCCAGACACGTAACGGTAAGAGAACAGCTCAGGCTGCATTACAGATTGCCTGCGACCTTGTTGACGAAGGTATGAGAACTCCTCAGGAAGCTGTTGAGATGATTGATCCCCGTAACCTTGATACTCTTCTTCACCCACAGTTTGATGCTGCTGCTCTTAAGGCTGCAACTCCTGTTGGTAAGGGTCTTGGTGCTTCTCCGGGTGCTGCTTGCGGTAAGGTTGTATTCACTGCTGACGATGCAGTTGAATGGAACAACAAGGGCGAAAAGGTTGTTCTTGTTCGTCTTGAAACATCACCTGAAGATATTACAGGTATGAAGGCTGCTCAGGGTATCCTTACAGTTCGTGGCGGTATGACCTCTCACGCTGCTGTTGTTGCTCGTGGTATGGGTACTTGCTGTGTATCAGGCTGCGGCGATATTAATATGGATGAAGAAAACAAGAAATTTACTCTTGCAGGTAAGGAATACCACGAGGGTGATTATCTTTCAATTGACGGTTCAACAGGTAACATCTATGATGGTCTTATCCCAACTGTTGACGCTACAATCGCAGGTACATTCGGCAGAATCATGGGCTGGGCTGATGAGTTCAGAACATTAAAGGTTCGCACAAATGCTGATACTCCTGCTGACGCTAAGAAGGCAAGAGAGCTTGGTGCTGAAGGTATCGGTCTTTGCCGCACAGAACATATGTTCTTCGAGGAAGACAGAATTGCTGCTTTCCGTGAAATGATCTGCTCAGATACTGTTGAAGAGAGAGAAGCTGCTCTTGAAAAGATTCTTCCTTATCAGCAGAGCGACTTTGAGGCTCTTTACGAAGCACTTGAAGGCTGTCCTGTAACAATCCGTTTCCTTGATCCTCCTCTTCACGAGTTCGTTCCTACAGAGGAAGAAGACATCAAGAAGCTTGCTGATTCACAGGGCAAAGCTGTTGAAGATATCAAGGCTCTTATTGCTTCACTTCACGAGTTCAACCCAATGATGGGTCACCGTGGACTTCGTCTTGCAGTAACATATCCGGAAATTGCTAAGATGCAGACAAAGGCTGTTATCCGTGCTGCTATCAATGTTCAGAAGGCTCATCCGGATTGGACTGTTGCTCCTGAAATTATGATTCCGCTTGCTTGTGATACAAAAGAACTTAAGTATGTTAAGAGCATTGTTGTTGCAACTGCTGATGCAGAAATTGCTGCTGCAGGCATTGATATGAAATATGAAGTAGGTACTATGATTGAAATTCCTCGTGCTGCTCTTACAGCTGATGAAATTGCAACAGAGGCTGAATTCTTCTGCTTCGGTACTAACGACCTTACACAGATGACATACGGCTTCAGCCGTGATGATGCTGGTAAGTTCCTGGATGCTTACTATGATGCAAAGATTTTCGAGAATGATCCATTTGCTAAGCTTGACACTGTTGGTGTTGGCTCACTTATGAAGTTGGCTGTTGAAAAGGGCAAGGCAACCCGTCCTTCAATTCACTGCGGTATCTGCGGTGAGCACGGCGGCGACCCAAGCTCAGTTGAATTCTGCCACGAGATTGGTCTTGATTATGTATCATGCTCACCATTCCGTGTTCCGATTGCTCGTCTTGCTGCTGCACAGGCTGCAATCAAAAACTCAAAATAATATAAGCATTATGCATATATAAAGAAAAAGCTCCCGTATGGGAGCTTTTTTGTTTTGTGAATATTCAGCAGCAATCAGAGAAGTGCATTTTTCCTTTTATTTATCACCTCCTTAACACATTTTAGCATTCATACGAATGCATTGTATAATGTAATTTGGTGATAGAAATGCATTATACTGAAAGATTAAAAAATTTAAGAGAAGACAATGATTTAAAACAAGAGGCTGTTGCCATAACTTTAAAAATAACAAGACAGCAGTATCAATTATATGAAAGCGGAAAACGTAAACTTCCGCTTGAACACTTTAAAACATTATGCGAATTTTATAATGTTTCGGCAGATTATATTTTAGGCTTTACAAATGAATTAAAACCATTGCCAAAAAAATAAAACAGGAGGGATTGTTTTCCCTCCTGCTATTATTTTATGTATCTTATATCATTGCCCTCTAAAATAAGGGTGGAATATTCACCTGCTATACGGCTTGTTATACGCATATCGTAAATTTCATTGAATTTATCAAAATCATAATTTGTACTTATGATTGTGGGCTTCTTCTGCAATATACGTGTATTAATAATATTATACAGGCACGCAACGGTATATTGATTTTTATATTCCGTGCCTAAATCATCAATAATCAGCAAATCTGCGTGCAGAACATCATATTCTTCATAAAACAGCCTGTCTGTTCTGCCGAAATTTTCATTCTGCAAATCAGAAAGAATATTCTGGCTTGTGCCGTAAACAACTGAATAGCCCTTGTTTATTGCAACATTTGCAATTGCAAGGCTTAAATGGGTTTTTCCAAGCCCTGTTTTGCCCATAAACATTAAATTAGGCGAGTGTGAATTAAATGACTGTGCATACATTCTGCAGGAATTAAGTATTTTTTCTGCCTTTTCCTTGGGTGAAATACCGTTTTCCAATGAAGTTTCAGGATAATAGCGTGTGTCAAAGGTATCAAAGGTACATTCATCAAGCGGAGCAATTTTTCTAAGCGAATCACGCTCAATTTCCTTTAAAAGCTCCTTATGGCAGTTACACATACGGTCATTATAATACCCTGTATCACTGCACACAGGGCAGAAAAACTTTGTTATGAGTGCATCCTCATCATAACCGTTTTTAACAAGAATTTCCTTTTTTTCCTTCTGAAGTGCAAGGCTTGCCTTGCGTAGCTTATTAACCTCATCCTCTCTGTTTCCCTTATGGAAAAACAGCTTGGAGATTGAAAAGCCGATTGCGGAAAGCTTCTTTTGAATTTCATCTATTTCAGGCAGCTTCTGCGAAATTTCTATCATCCGCGAATTCGCCTCCAGTGTGGCTCTTTCACGCCTGCGTTCAAGCACATTTATTGCCTTTTGATAAACAGTGTTTTTATATGCCATAACAAGTCACCTTAAAACTTAATATCTGTGTTATTAAGTGCATTTTTCTTGATTTCCTCTAAATTATATGACGGTGTACCGCCGATTTTATCATCTGCAGCAGATTTTTTTGCCGCCTTGCTTTTTGCAAACTGCTCATTTTCAGACGCAACATCTGCAGGCGTTAAAATACTCTTTTTCTTCCAGCTCTTTAAAATAGTATCAACATAACTGAGTTTAGGAGAATCCGTGTTTTCCTTCATCCGGTCTATCGCAATTGAAATCATATCCATACTGAAATCCTGCTGCCATTTCAACACCATTTCGCGCTGCTTAACCGTTGGATTTTTATGCATAATTCCTGCAAGGGCAATGATTTCGTGCCATATCCTGTCACTCTTCTCAACAGATTTAAGCTTATCCTCCGCCTGAGCTACGGTTTCAATGCCTTCATCCATCCAGTTCTGTGCAATTTTCAGTATGTATGCCGTGCCTATCGCACGGTTTTTATTTTTTTCTTTAAGACTGCGGCAGTATTCCAGAATCATCAGCACAATTTCCGTTTTCATACCGTAAAAGTTAACCATATTAACAAGCATTTCGCTTTCGCTGTGGCTTATTGTTCTGCCGAGCACCACCTGTGCCTCGTTGAGCAGCTCACCTATTTCGGGGTTTTCCTCTGCTGCCGCAACAATATCCTTCGGTGTAAGCACAGGCGCAGTAAGCTGAATCTTCTTTACCTCTTCCTTTGGCTCAGGTGCTTTGTGCTTTTCTTCAGCAACAGAAACAGGAGCAATATTTACGCCGTCTGCCGAAACAACACCCTCTGCAAGCCAGAACTCCATAAGCTCCTCGGCATCGGAAGAAGTTATCCCAAGTTTTTTTGCAATTTGGGCAGAGGAATTTTTACCGTTGCTGCTTAAAATAATCAACAGTGCCTTCAACTGATATTCACTTGCAAGCTTTATGTATTTATCTGCCAGTGCATACGGCACATTGAAAACACCGCCGCTCCAGATTTCCCCAAAGGGTGCTATGCTGTAATCCATTTACAATTCCTCTTTTTCTTTCGTACTCTCCATTTTAGCAAAAAAAACATATGTTGTAAACAAATAAATTTTATTGGGAAAATTTTTATTTAGGTATTGACAAATGCGTATTCTTTTATTATAATTTCTATTGCAACTTGCGGATTTAGCTCATCCGGTAGAGCGCCACCTTGCCAAGGTGGAGGTGGCGAGTTCGAGTCTCGTAATCCGCTCCATTTAAACCGTCTGATTTCAGGCGGTTTGTTTTTTTATAATACTTAAACAGGGGCGAACAGTGTTCGCCCCTGAATTTTTTATTTGCTTAATGAAACGGAGAACTCCGCTTCTGTGTTTCAATTTATTCCGTGAACACCGTTGAAATTTCCTTTGGTGCATTCGGCGTTGAATAATCAAAGCGGTCTATATGCTCACCGTTTACAAAATATGTAAGCTCACCTGCCATTTCAGCTTCACCGAAGGCTTCAACAATAACAAGCTTAATTTTCATTTTATCGGGCAATACTGATTTTATGTAAACCGCAACCTGTTGCCCTTCAAAAAGATAATCGCAAGGCTCTGCAAGACCGGCAAGATTCGGCATAAGCTCAACAAAAACGCCATATGGCTCAATACTGCGAACAGTACCTGTTACAGTTTCGCCCGGTTCAAACAGCGCTGCATTCTCTTTCCACGTGCCAAGCAGCTCTTTTAAAGAAAAGGTTAGCTTTTCAGGCTCTCTTTTTCTGAGTACAACTCTTATATTTTCGCCCTCATAAAGCCTTTCACGCGGATGATTGATTCTTGAAACAGAAAGCATATCAATAGGAATAAGTGCATTTATACCTGCACCTATATCAATAAAAGCGCCGAATTTTTCAAGGTGCGTTACTCTGGCATTTATAATGTCACCCACATTCAGTTTATCTATAAAGTTTCTTTTGCAGCCAAGCTGAACGGCTTTTCTGGAAAGAATTGCACTGATATTCCCGAAATCATCACGCTGAAAGCCAAGAATGGTAAAACAAACAGGCTTATTCACCTTGGAAATAAGGGCAATATCCCTTGTTGTGCCGTCATCTATCCCGATTGCGCCTTCCTCACGGGGAATCATTCCGCGTATAATGCCCAAATCAACGTGCAGGTTATGCTCACTGTCACAAAGCAGCACACGTGATTCAATAACACTTCCGTTCATCATTGCCGTTTTAACCTCATCAAGCGTATCAAATTTACGCTGCAGGTTTTCATTCTGCCCCTCCGGGTAAAAATTCATAACATCACTCTCTTTAAATACTTGTTGTAATTATGTATATGCAAACGAAACTTTAATTATGTTGTAAACAAATGGCAATTGTGCTACAATATAGCATATTAATAAGTATTAACAGGTGAGTTATATGGATTTACAGCTTCACGATATTGTTATTATGAAAAAGCCGCATCCATGCGGCTGCAACGAATTTGAGCTATTAAGGCTTGGCGTTGATTACAAGCTGAAATGCACAAAGTGCGGGCACGAAGTTATGGTGCCGAGAATTAAAGCAGAAAAAAATATTAAAGGTGTTAAAAATGTTTGATAAATTAACAGAAGTTGAAAAAAGATTTGAAGAAGTGAATGAAATGGTGTGTTTGCCTGAAGTGGTAACAGATCAGGAGCAATACACAAAATTGATGAAAGAGTTAAAGCAGCTTACGCCTGTTGTTGAAAAATTCCGTGAATACAAAAGTGCCAAGGAAACAAACGAGGAAAGCAGAGCAATGCTTGACGAGGGCGGAATGGATTCCGATTTTGCCGAAATGGTTAAGGAGGAATTTGAGCAGAGCAAGGAAGATATGGAGCGAATTTCAGAGGAGCTTAAAATTCTTCTTCTTCCGCGTGACCCTAATGATGACAGAAACGTTATTATAGAAATCCGCGGCGGTGCGGGCGGTGAGGAAAGTGCACTTTTTGCAGGTGTACTTTACCGTATGTATTCGATGTATGCCGAGGCAAAGGGCTTTAAAACAGAGATTATGAATGCCAATGAAACAGGCCTGGGCGGTTATAAGGAAATCAGCTTCTCCGTTGAGGGAGACGGCGCCTACAGCCGTTTCAAATTTGAAAGCGGTGTTCACCGTGTGCAGCGTGTGCCTGAAACCGAAAGCCAGGGAAGAATTCACACATCAACAGTTACCGTTGCCGTGCTTCCCGAAGCAGAGGATATTGATTTTGAGCTTAATGAAAAGGATTTGCAGATAGACACCTTCCGTTCAAGCGGTGCGGGCGGTCAGCACATCAACAAAACCTCATCTGCTATCAGAATTACTCATTTGCCTACAGGCACGGTTGTTGAATGTCAGGACGAACGCAGTCAGCACAAGAACAAAGAAAAGGCTATGAAGGTACTTCGTTCAAGGCTTTATGATGCAGAAAAAGCAAAGCATGATGCCGAAATTGCAGGCGAGCGTAAATCACAGGTAGGAACAGGTGACAGAAGCGAGCGCATCCGCACCTACAACTATCCGCAGGGAAGAATTTCAGACCACAGAATCAGCCTTACATTATATAAAATTGAGCAGATGCTCAATGGTGACCTTGATGAACTTATAGATGCACTCATCACTGCTGATACTGCTGAAAAGCTGAAAGCAAGCGAGGAATAAAACCACTCCTTTATAGCAACGCTTCATAAGGTGATTTTATGGAAATAATAGATAAAATATATAAGCTGCAAAAAATTATCAATATATCCAATTCAAAAACATATCAAGAAATGTTTTTGGAGAAGAATGGTTTGATTTTGATCTATGTATTAGCCTCTGTGAATCTGTTTTATGGGATGAATCAGATGAATTTACAATTTTTTAAAAAATGTTAAGGATTTAAAATTAAGCAATATAGATAATCTATTTTGCGTTTGTTTTGACATCCAATCTGTATCTTATAGATAAATGGAAAAAAAGAATCTGAAAATGATTTATTCTCTTTTTTATGTAAAGATATATTAATACCATAATCTTAGCCTCTCTTGTTAAAGGAAGACGCAGAGGATTATTGATTGAAAGGAATCCCTCCATCTGCACAAAAGTGCACTACATCCCCTTAACAAGGGATGCAGAAAGGTTTTTGATTTATATGGAAACTAAAATTTTATCTACAAGTGAATATGACATTGCCCTTGCAGGTGAAATTATAGAAGGCGGCGGTCTGGTTGCGTTTCCTACGGAAACCGTTTACGGCTTGGGAGCAGATGCACTGAATGAGGAAGCGGTAAAAAAAATTTACATTGCAAAAGGCAGACCGAGTGACAATCCGCTGATTGTTCACATAGCGGAAAAAGAGGATATCATTCCCCTTGTAAAAGAGGTTACGCCTGTCGCAAAGGCTTTGATTGATAAATTCTTTCCCGCTCCGCTGACAATCATTCTGCCGAAAAGCGAAAGGATAGGCAGCACGGTCAGCGGCGGACTTGATACCGTTGCAGTACGTATGCCGCAGAATGAAACGGCACGTGCACTGATAAGAGCCGCCGGAACGCCGATTGCCGCACCAAGTGCAAACACAAGCGGCTTGCCGAGCCCCACAAAGGCAAAGCACGTTATTGATGATATGAACGGAAAAATTGATGCCATTATCTGCGGTGAGGACTGCGATTTCGGTGTTGAATCAACCGTTATAACACTTGCGACCGAAATACCGACAATTTTAAGACCGGGCGCAATAACAAAGGAAATGCTTGAAAAAGTTATAGGCAAGGTTGAAGTTGCAAAAGCGGTGCTTGAGGGTATGGAGCAAAATGAGGTTGCGGCTTCTCCCGGAATGAAATACAAGCACTATGCACCGAAAGCAAGGGTACTGCTTGTTAACGCTTCAAAGGAAAAATACGAAGCCTTTGTTAATTCAAAAAAAGATGCCTTTGCTCTTTGCTTTGAGGAGGATAATATAACAATTCCGAAGATTACTTTCGGAAAAGAAAGCGACGACTGCTCACAGGCAAGGGAATTATTTGACGCTTTAAGGCAGCTTGATGAAATGGGAGCAAAAAAGGTTTATGCAAGAATTCCGCATAAAAACGGAGTAGGTATGGCAGTTTATAACAGACTTATCCGCGCTGCCGCTTTTTGCATAATAGACCTTGAAAAACCTTTTATAATCGGTTTAACAGGACAGACAGGTGCCGGAAAGGGATACATAGGCACTTATCTCCGGTCCCTCGGATTCCATGTGCTTGATACAGATATTTATTCCCGAAAAATTTGCGAAAAAAATTCACCATATCTTACGATTTTAGCTGAACAATTCGGCAATGATATAATAGAAAACGGAATTTTAAACAGGCCGCTTCTTGCCGACAGGGCTTTTTCCTCTCCCGAAAGCACCGAAAAGCTTAATTCCATTCTTCACCCCGCAATTTTAGAGCTTTGCAAAAAGGACTCTGTTTTTCCAAGCGTGCTTGATGCCCCTCTTTTATTTGAATGCAGGGGAAACGAAATGTGTTACAAAAGCATTGCTGTTCTTGCACCTAAGGAAATCCGATTAAACCGCATTATGAAGCGTGACACAATCACAAAAGAACAGGCATTGGCAAGAATGAATGCACAGAACCACGAGGAATTCTACAAAATAAATTCAGATTTTACCGTTATAAATGACGGCAGAGATATAGAAAATCAAATCAATAAAATATTGGAGGAAATACTATGAGCGAAACAACAGCAAAAGAACTTAAGGAAAAGCTTTTTTACAAAAAAGAAAACGGCACAGATGTATTAAGTGCAGAAGAGCTTAAGGTCTGTGACGAATTCTGTGAGGGATATAAAGCCTTCTTATATAACTGCAAAACCGAGCGTGAGGTTTCAAAATGGGCAGAGGAAACTGCTGCTCTTGCAGGCTTCAAGCCGTTTAACGCTTTCGGCGATCCGCTTAAAGCAGGAGAAAAGGTTTATGTTATGAACAGAGGCAAGGCAATTATGCTTTGCGTTAAGGGCAAAAAACCAATTAATGAGGGTGTAAGAATTTCTGCCGCTCATATTGATTCACCAAGGGTTGACCTTAAGCAGTGCCCTGTTTATGAGGATGGCTCTATTGCTTATTTCAAAACGCATTACTACGGCGGAATAAAAAAATATCAGTGGGCGGCCATTCCGCTTTCGCTTCACGGAAGAATCTGCAAGAATGACGGAAGCTTTGTGGATATCTGCATCGGTGAAAAAGCAGGCGAGCCTAAATTCTGTATAACAGATATTCTTCCTCACCTTGCTATCGAGCAGTACACAAGAAAACCGAACGAGCTTATCAAGGGCGAAGAGCTTAACGTTGTTATCGGCTCACGTCCGTTTAAGGATGACAAGGAAAGTGAAAAGGTTAAGCTTAATATCCTTAACCTGCTTTATGAAAAATACGGCATTGTTGAGCGCGATTTCACATCTGCGGAATTAGAGCTTGTACCTGCCTTTACCGTTGACGATGTCGGCTTTGACAGAAGTCTCATAGGCGGCTACGGTCACGATGACAGAGTTTGTGCTTACCCCGCCTTTGAAGCTATCCTTAACATTGACGAAGCACCTGAGTACACAGCAATCACCGTGCTCACCGATAAGGAAGAGGTTGGAAGCGACGGCAACACAGGTCTTAACTCAAGCTATATGAAATATTTTATTGAGGATTTGGCTCGTCTTGAAGGCTTTGAAGGCAGAGATGTTATGAGAAACAGCAAATGCCTTTCAGCCGATGTTAATGCTGCTTATGACCCAACCTGGGCATCTGCCTTTGAGAAAAACAATACAAGCATCATCAACGGCGGTGTTTGCGTAACAAAATACACAGGCTCAAGAGGCAAGGCCGGCACAAGTGATGCAAGCGCAGAATTTGTAAGCTGGGTTAAATCACTTCTTGAAAGCAATGATGTTTTATGGCAGAGCGGTGAGCTTGGCAAGGTTGATGCAGGCGGCGGCGGAACCGTTGCAATGTATGTTGCAAACCTTGATATTGATACTATAGATGTTGGTGTGCCTGTTCTTTCCATGCATGCGCCTTATGAAATAGTAAGCAAAATTGATGTTTATATGGCATATAAAGCATTCTTAACATTCTTTACAAAATAATACTCTGCGGTACGGGAGAACCGTGCCGTGCAAATCAGTCTCCCTAAAAACAGGGAGACTTTTTTTGCAAAAAGTGAATACTTTTTCAGAAAACCTGCGTTATATAAGTGAAAGGGGTGAGAGAAGTTGGCAATAAATAAAAAAATATCCGAAGCAGGCAAAGAGTTTATAGAAGCCGCCGCACAAAAGCATTACGATGAAATATATATCTTTATTTGCAGACGCTGCGGCAACGAGGATGATGCAAAGGATATATGCCAGAATGCCTTTATAAAATTTGCTCGTTCAGTTAATACCTATAGGGAAAAAGGCAATATGCGCGCTTACCTTTTTAAAATTGCAATTAACTGCTGCAATGATTATTACAGGCAAACAAAGGCTTCTCTTCCGCTTGATGCCCTGCCGAATTCTGCTGAGAATTACACAAAAGACCCTCAGCAAACCGTTGAAGCAGACGAGGAAGGCAGAAAAGTAACAAGTATTCTTTCTTCTCTTCCCCAAAATCAAAAGGATGTGCTTATTCTTCGGTATTATCACAATATGAAACCGCGTGAAATAGCCTCCTGCCTTTCCCTGCCTGTTACAACGATAAAAACAAGACTCGGCAGGGCAAAAAAATCTTTTGCAAAGGAGTGGGAAAATGACAGATAAAGAATTACAAAAACACCTTGCGTCTTATAAAATTGAAATTGATGAAAAGGCAAAGAAAAAAGCCATTGAAATGTCCGCTTCTGCGGCAGAAACACATTTTGTTCCAATGAGTATTAAAGAATTTATTCTGAATCAGCTCCACTACATCAAACCGCTGTATCCCGTGATGTGCCTGTTATTTATGATTACGGTTCCTGTTTGTGCAGCGGCGTTAAATCAGATTCAGCTCATTCTGCTTATAAGTCTTTTTACTCCGTTGCTTTCCGCATTTGCAGTGCCTGATATTTTAAGCCAGTTCAATTCGGGAACAAGAGAGCTTGAAAGCTCAATGTTGTACAGAGCAAGTGCAGTTTTTTCGGCAAGACTTGTGATATACGGAATTATGAACACTGTTTGCATTCTTCTTTCGTCTATTTTTACATCACTTTTTTCAGGCAGCTTTATATGGATTTTACTGTTTGAAACAATGCTTTTCACACTTTCAGCACTGATTTCCCTGCTGCTTTCAATGTTTATTCAGAATCAATATGCACCTGTAATTTCAGCAGCCGTAAGCATAATTGCGGCATTTTCAGCTTACAGCATTTTAAAAAATGCAGAAAATCACTTAGCAGAGCTTAACAAAATCAGCATTTTAGAAGACGTTGTAAGCTACGGAATTCTTGGAACAGTAAATGCAGCAGCCATTGTGCTGCTTGCAGGGCTTTTATGTTTTTTGTATAAGCATTACAATTTTAACGGAGGTTTGATATGGAACTCAAAATCTTAAATGTAAAAAAGAAATACAAAAGAAAGATTGCCGTTAACAATGTAAGTCTGACACTTAAACCCGGCATTACTGCTCTGCTTGGAGCAAACGGAAGCGGCAAAACAACACTTATGCGGATTATAACAACCGTTTTAAAACCCGACGCAGGCAGCGTTTTCTTCAACGGCAGTGATATTATTAAAGACGGTGATGATTTCAGAGCAGTGCTCGGCTATCTTCCTCAGGATTTCGGCTATTACAGAGAATTCACCGCAAATGATTTTATGATGTATCTTGCTGCACTTAAAGGAATGAACGGAAAGGCAGCTAAGCCAAGAGTTGATGAATTGCTCGAATTTGTAAGTCTTTCAGATGTAAAAAGCAAAAAAATAAAATCCTTTTCAGGCGGAATGGTACAGCGCCTCGGTATTGCACAGGCACTTCTGAACGATCCGCAGGTGCTGGTACTTGATGAGCCGACCTCCGGTCTTGATCCAAAGGAAAGAATACGCTTCCGCAAGCTGCTTGAAAGGATTGCCGAGGATAAAATTATAATTTATTCAACACACATTGTTTCTGACGTTGCAACCATTGCAGGCAGAGTGCTTTTAATGAATGATGGAATAATTGCAGAAGACACCGCTGTTGATAAAATAGGTGAGCTTTGCATTAAATATTTCGGCGAAGGAAGTGATCTTAATGATTAAATACGAGCTGAAAAAGCTGTTTACAAACAAATTTGTCATAGCAATGTTTGCCGTTATTTTCACAGTCATACTTGCCATTGCAATTTATACATACAGTGAATATAAAAAAGGTATGAGGGTGGAACCCATACTTATGAAAAAATGGACCGTTACCGAAACAGCTGTAACAAAGGATAACATTTTTGATTTCATTGCCCGCTATGATCAAATTAAAAATGATGATGATAATTATGATTATGTGGACACTTCAAAACGAGGCAACTCGCGCTATCTGCAAGGATCTAAAACAACGGAAATTGAAGCAAAAATCAATGAACTTATAAAAGGAAAACAAACACTTACAGAAGAAGAATATGCTGAAGTGCTTCATCTTGATTCATATCAGATAAATGATAAGCTTTACCCGGAATTTGCTGCTCTCCATTATATGATAAGTGATTTTACATATAAAATGGCAAATTTTTATCCCGAAGCTCTCAAAGAAACAGAATGGGAGCCTTATGATCCTGCTGAATTCGGCTTTGAAGCCGAGGATAAAACAACCTCTATTTACACACAGGGATATAATTTAAGAGATAAGTATATGGTTGATAACGGCATTACCTATGGCAGAAATTATGCATGGAACGAAATCACCGACTTGGGTGCACTGCTTATTCCTGCAGTGCTTGCCGTTGCTGCCGCCATTGCCGCAGTAACTATGTTTACGGGTGAATATAATTTAAAAACCGATGCACTTATAATGGCAAGCAGACATGGCAGGCGAAGACTTATCCGAAATAAAATTATTGCAGGAGGAATTTTTTCCGCAGCGGTAACCCTATATTATCTTCTTATGCTGCTGATTATTTTCGGCTGCTTTTTCTCTCTTGACGGAGGCGGAACAACCTCTCAGATATTCTTATCCGGCAGAGTACTTACCTATTTTGAGTGCTTTATGCTTATGGCGGGAATTTATTTAATTGCAGTATTTGCAATAACCGTTGGTGCTCTTGCCGTTTCCGCCTGCTGCACAAAAATTATACCTGCCGTTTTAATCACCTTTTTGCTTACAATTACACCCTTTATAATTCCTATTGTTGTTTATATAGGCAACAATAATCTTTCAATCTTACTTGATTCCCTTCCGATTAATGCCCTTTTGTTATGCTTTAATTACAGCCATTTTTATGAAATACATTTTGACGGTGTAACTTATGTGCCAAGCCAGCTAAGCCTTATTCTTCCGATGGCTCTTATTCAGACCGCAGTTTTCCTGCCGTTTATTCATATTGGCTGGAGGAAGCACCGAATATCCAATTAGGAGACGGTTTTATGGTAAAATACGAGCTGAAAAAGCTGTTTTTAAACCGCTTTATTCTTATAACGCTTATATCCTGCATTGCTCTGACCTTTGCCTATGCCGCATACAGCAAAAACTGCTATGAAAACGGAAATTTATATACATATGAAGCTGTATTCCTTGATAAAAATGCCTTTCGTGAAATTACAGTTACAAAAAATAATATTAACACTCTTGAAGAACGAATTTCCGAAATAGAAGCAGACGACAGAAGCTATGACTATATTGATCCTGCAACACGGCAGTTTCAATATTACGGCAGATTTGCCGATGAAACATATGGGAAAATCAATGAGATATACCGTAACACAGAATCCGCAAAGGAACAGGAAGAAAAGATAAAATGCCTTGAAAGCTATCAGATTTCAGACAGGCTCTTTGCAGAATACTGCATCCTCTTATACGTAACCGAACAATTCCGTGAACTTGAATACCGCACAACACTTGCATATTTCAACAGTTTTGACGGTGTTGACGCGAAAACCGCCGATGAGCTGCCTTCCAAATACAAATCAGAGCTTCAAAGCAATTTAACAAGGCTTGAAAGCGGTGTTACTTATTCATCCGACTTTGGATGGAGAGAGCTTCTTAAAGCAGGAAAAGCATCTGCTCTGCCGGTAATCATTTCTATACTGATTACGCTTGCGGCCGTTACCGCAATAAGCAGCGATTATGAAACAGCAATGTATTCACTTATAATATGTACAAAAAACGGCAGAAAAAAAATACTGCAGAAAAAGCTTGTTTCAATTTCCCTTTTTGCAGTAATGGTTTCGGTGATATTCAATTTAAGTGCACTTTGTGCCTATGGCATATTTTTCACGCTGAATGGTAAAAATGCATCTTCGGCGGCAGTGATTTCGGGTATCGTATTAACTTTGGCGCAATGCTTTCCCGTTATGACTGCATTCTCTGCACTTTCGGCGCTGGCGGTTGGCTTTTCCGCCCTTGCGGTTTCATCTGTTTGCGGCAAATCTTTTGTTGCATCGGGAATCAATCTTCTGCTTATTTTTATTCCGTTTTTGTTCGGCTTTTTCTTCACCTTCAAAAATGAAAATATCAATGCATTTATTCATTCTCTTCCTGTTAATATACCTATTTGTGACTTCAGCACATCCGTTTATTTCGGATACACATGGTTTGGCAGAGATATAGGTGCAGGAAGCAGTTTTACTGCATTTATTTTTATGAGCTTTATGCTTTCAGTAATATCACTGCCGATAATTTATTCTGGCTGGTATAAGCGAAGAATTATCAAGTAATAAGAACCTGACCGGCAGTGAGAAAGTCAGTACCTTATTGTTCTTACCCCCGATAAGCAATAACAAAAAGGAAGGCAATGCCTTCCTTTTTAATATATAGAAATTTATTTGCAGAACTTATGATTTCCTATAACCTTTGTAACAGGTCTGGAATGCATAAACGCATCGTTTGTTTTTGATGCATTGAAGTAATAGATGGCACCGCCTGTTGGATCCCAACCGTTAAGAGCATCTAAGGCTGCACGCTTTGAGGTTTCTGAAATGGGCTGGTACCAGTTGCTGTCATAAACACAGGAGAATGCTCCTGCCTGATATACAACACCGCTGATTGAATCCGGAAATGAGCTGTGAGCAACACGATTCAAGATAACCGCACCTACCGCAACCTGACCTTCATAGCTTTCTCCTCTTGCTTCGGCAGAAATAACCTTGCCGAGAAGCTGAACATCCGCATCACTGTATGTTGTGCTGTTGCTTGATGAGCTTCCCCCAAGACCCAAATAAAGAAGAGTTGCAGAGCCTGCTATACCGTCTGCAGTCAAACCAACGCTTCTCTGAAAGCTTTTTACGGCACTTTGAGTCTGCTGACCGAAGATACCGTCTACGCTGCCCTTATAGAAACCAAGATCAGCAAGCTTTTTCTGAATTTTTTTTACCTCATCACCTGTTGAGCCGTATTTTGACGTTACATAAACGGAATCCTCCTTATAACAAAGCTCATATGCAACAAGACCGGCTGTGCCTGCACCTATGATTATCGCAAAAGCAATAAGAAAAATATAAAAATTACGAAACGCTTTATAAACTGTCATTTCCATCTCTCCTAGCTGATATTTAAACTAAAAAATTAAGCAGAAAGGTTATTGCCGCACCTGCACCCAAACACAATACCGCCTGTGTGATTATATAGCGGATTTCTTTTCTTGTTTTTCTGCTTTTGGGTGGTTTGCCTGCTGTTCTGGCAAGAGTTTCTGCTTCTTTTTTTAATTTTGCCCGATCTTCGCTGCTGTATTCAGGCTTTACAAAAAAAATTATTTTTTCAAAATATGGATTTTCCGTATTTGTTACCTCAAGCACCTGTTTGTTAACTCCCTTTATCATATCCACAAAAATTCCTTTCAGATTTATACAGATAGTGTTGGAAATTTTCATTATAAATATTCAATTCCGGAAAAATGATTTTTAGTTAAAATTGCAATAAAAATTAACTTGATACCCGTTTTCAATAACAATTTGTATATCCGTTTTTACACTTTTAAATTGTGGAAAACTTTGTGGAAAATGTTTAAAACTCACCCCAAACACCGCTTAAACGTGTGATTTTTCATTGTTGAAAAGTATTTTTTTGTTTATTTTTTTGAGTTTTCAATAATTTACACAGAGTTTTCAACAATTTGTAAAGTTACAAATAGTTACAATTTTTTTTAGTTATTTTGCTATTTTTGATATTCACTATTGACATTCAGTATGTTATAATCTCCATATAAAAAAGCAGGAGAAAATTATACAAAGAATGATAATTGCGGAAAAAGAAAGCAAAATTATAATAAATGGCATACAATGCCTTAATCTTGCACTTACACTTGACTGTGGACAGGCGTTCAGATGGGAAGAACAGGAGAACGGCTCCTGGAGCGGTGCCGCATTCGGAAAATTCCTGAATATAAAAAAGGACTCAGACGGCAGCTTTGTGCTTGAAACATCAATTGATGATTTCAACAATGTATGGCAGAACTATTTTGATTTAGACAGAGATTATGCCGCCATTTGCGATAAACTGAAGGAGGACAAGCTTTTATCCTCCACTATTGATGACTATTACGGAATAAGAATTCTGAATCAGGAGCCCTGGGAAGCACTTGTATCCTTTGTTATCAGTCAGCAGAACAACATAAAGCGCATTAAGGGAATCATAAAAAGGCTTTGCAATACATACGGAGAAGAAATCTGCGTCGGCTGGCACGCTTTCCCGAGTGCAGAGGTATTGAGCGAGCTTTCTGCCGAAGATTTTGAGGCACTGGGAGCAGGATACAGAGGAAAATATATAAAAAAACTTGCCGATGATGTGGCAAGCGGTAAAATTAATCTTGATGAAATAAAAAATATGAGCCTTGAAGATGCAAAGGCTGCCCTGCTTGATATTTACGGTGTAGGAATCAAGGTTGCAAACTGTGCACTGCTTTTCGGTTTTCAGTTTATTGAATGCTTTCCTGTTGACGTATGGATGAAAAGGGTGCTGGAATTCTACCCGAATGGTTTGCCTGAATGCTTTAAAGGCTACGAGGGAATCGCTCAGCAATATCTTTTCCACTGGGCAAGAAATAATTTGAAATGACGGTAAAACTTATGCAGAAACTATTTGTTGATTACGCTTTTGAGGACAAAATTATTTTAGACGAGGAACAAAGCCGCCACATTGCAAAAAGCCTCAGAATGAAAAAGGGCGATATGGTAACGGTGTGTGACGGTGCAGGAACCGATTACGGCTGCATTATAGATGAAATAACGAAAGACAGTGTTACTCTTTCTGTATGCTATAAACAGGCAAGCAGCAGTGAGCCAAGCATTAAGGTTTCACTTTATCAGGGAGTTCCCAAGGGTGATAAAATGGAGGATATTATTCAGAAATGTGTTGAGCTTGGCATTTATGAAATAACTCCCGTGCTTACAAAAAGAAGCATCAGCAGACCTGATGAAAAGCAGGCAAAGAAAAAACAGATAAGATACAGTAAAATAGCACTTGAGGCAGCACAACAGAGCGGCAGGGGGATTGTGCCCGAAATTAAGGAAATGACAAGCTTTAAAAATGCCGTTGAGTCATGTGAAGCCGATTTGATAATATTATTTTATGAGGGCGGCGGCAAAGCACTTAAAAGCCTTATAAATGATGATATTAAGACCGTTGCTGTTTTCATAGGCCCTGAGGGCGGCTTTGAAAAAGAAGAGGTTGATGCCGTTACACGAAAGGGCGGAATTAATGCAACACTCGGCAAAAGAATTTTAAGAACGCAAACCGCACCTGTTGCCGCACTTTCGGCAATTATGCTTCTTACAGGAAATCTGGAATAAAAACAAAAACAGGAGAGTGTAATACTCTCCTATTTTTTATATTCTTTTACAAATGAATCAAGATTTCCGCTATCGCGGAGGGATGTTACTTTCTTTCTATCTAAAAGAAAGTAACCAAAGAAAACGATTCAAGGGGGTTCGTTTGCGACCGCTCGCAGTGCGAGATGAAGGGAGCAATAAGAACCGGCAGCGGTCAAAATTTTAAAGCACATTTATGTGTGCATAAAATTTTGGGTTACC